>JAAUYJ010200253.1_pt1 | contig 15009 bp, 10 predicted proteins | sample 7278031 | NCBI WGS metagenome assembly JAAUYJ01 (sample SAMN14350222, study PRJNA611818) | marine sediment metagenome | isolation source: surface marine sediment (1.8m) | place: French Polynesia: Moorea | collected 2018-08 | reverse complement strand
TTGAGTGGAATCAAGGTACCGTAGGGCATACGGGAACCTCCTAGTAATGGGGAACGCTTTGGGAGATAACGGCCTCTGCTAATGATGGGCAACTTGATTTAGTAAGCTGTGTCGATGAGCAAAGAATCACATAAGCGTGAGAATCCCCGTGCCTGACAGCCGGGGAGTATGTCAACCTGCATCAATTTATTTGAAACTTGAACATTATACAGGCTTATGGTCAATTTGATACGGTGGTTAAGTAAATCAACTCTAGTCAAGAAGACAATCTCTTGCTTAATATTGCTACTACTTACCTGGTATCTTTTCCCTGCACCAGCTCAAGCCTGGTCTATTCAGAAATGGTTGCATCCATTGGAGTTTCAAGAAAGGAGTTTAGCTAGGCAGTATGAAATTACCCCGATCCAGATACAGGGGAAAATTTTAGGAGAGGGGAATATACCTTTAGATAATATCGCCGTTCGGCTAGGGGAAGCAGAAACCGTGACTAATGTTGCGGGTGAGTATAGCTTTCCCTTAATGTTACGTCGCAATACCTTGCTACAAGTTGACGACCCTAAATATTATCAAGAAGTAGTTCCTTTAGTTCTGAGTTTACCCCTGACCGTTTCCCAGATAGAAATTCCTCCGATTAAATTGGTGAAACGCACAGACTCAAACACAAGGTTACTTTTTGGGGGAGATGTAGCGATGGGTAGGCGGTTTCTCGACCCCGAAGAAAAAACTCCCCGCAATAAAATTCCGCCAAATAACCGTGATGCCTTAATTCAAGCCTCAAATCCACAGCAGGGAAGTGCTAAAGTTTTAGAAGGTTTACAACCACTATTCCAGCCTCACGTCAGCGATTTTCGCAGTGTTAATTTGGAAACTCCTGTCCTTGATGACCCAAAGACTCCTCACTGGACTAAACCTTATAGCTTTTTCACCCTCCCCGAATCAGTCCAACAACTCTATAAATTAGGGGTTAATTATGTCACCCTGGGCAACAACCACCTCTGGGATTATTTAGCATCTGGTCTAACTACCACTATAGAAAATTTACAACATATTGGTCTCGCCTACAGTGGGGCTGGAATTACTCCCACCGTCGCCCAACAAACTGATTATCTGAAGTTGAAGGATACAGAATATGCTCTGTTTTCCTTTTCTTCAATTGCGGGTGATCGCTACCCAGAACCCCTACAGTTTGTAGCCAGTGAAAATCAGGGAGGTGCAGCAGACTTACGGGAGATAGCAACAGTAGAAACTCTAATTTCCCACGAACAAGAGCAAGGGCGATTTCCTATCGTGCAACTACATACAGGTACTGAGTACACCTATGCCCCAACATCCTATGTCGAAAATTTGATGGATAAAGTGGCAACTGCTGGAGCAGGGCTAATTGTAGGACATCATCCCCATGTAGCTCAAGGTTTGGGGTTTCGTCATGGTGTGCCCATATTCCATAGTCTAGGCAACCTGGTCTTTGATTCGGATCGCTTAGAAACCTTCATGGAATTAGTAGCTCTAGTAGATATTCAGTCAGGAGAAGTTACTAAACTCCAGGTTCTACCCGTTTATTTAGAAGATTATCGTCCCCAAATTGTCGGAGGAGACTTGGCAAATCGCTTTATCCGTAGAATCGGGGAATTTTCTCGTGATGGAGTCCTCGTCTATCCCTATCTAAATCGGGGTTGGGTTTCCCTGAAAGGAGCAGACGAATCAAATATTAGTATTAAAGACTACAGTTTTGATGTTCCTATTATGGTAGAGGAAAATGGGTCAGCAGTAGTAGATTTACGGGCGATCGCTCCCAGTGAAGCATCTTTATATCAAGTCCAAGTCAGCGCTGGTGAAGTGTCTCAACTGCGTTTAGGGAGAGACCTAATGGTATTTGGGGAAGCAGAAGATGGGGATATGGACTCAGAACCACAGGATATTAATCGTTGGGGGGTATCTGAAAAAGGGAAAACATCTTTTCCCTGTTATCGAGGGGCACATACAGGGATTACAGGAATTTGTATAGAGCGATCGGCTCAGAATCATCAGGTTGCGGTAGTTCCGTTTCGTGAAAGGATGCGAGTATTTGGAGATGCAAGCGATCGCCCTGAGAAAGACTTGACTATGGTGGGATATCTGCGTGGGGAAAATGCAGGTCCCATAGAGCTGAAAGTTCGCTATCGTGCTAGTGAAGGAGAGCAAGCTTTTGGGGATGCTATCATATTTACACACCCTGGCCATACCTTTGACTGGGAATCCATTGCCATAGACTTAGCAATGCCAAAAGACCGACAACCGGAGCGGGTAGTTAATCCGAAAGAGGATAACCCCCGTGCGGTGAAGTTATGGCTCCGTCACTATCCTCCCGAACAAGGGAAGGGACTAGCGATGTTTGATGATTTTGCCTGTGTTAGTTGGGAAGAGCCACTAACCTTGAAAAATCCAATTCAGTTTCAGGTTCCCCACGCCCATGACTTTTTACGGTTGTCAGGTGCCCCTGGTCTAGTCAAACTCCGCCTTACCTTTAGAGCTTTTGTGCCTAAGATGATGTCCGGTTGACTTGAGCTATTAAATTTCTGGGTTGTAGGTGGTAGTTCAAGAATTAATAATTAATAATTAATAATTAATAATTAATTATTAACGATTACTTCTCTTTAAAAAGAAGGAGATTTACTAAAAGAAAAATTTTTTCTTATTTCCCCTTAAATGGGGAGGTTTGAAACCATAATTTTTAGGTCGGGAATAAATCTTATACCATTTATCAAAAATTTTGCTACATCTTATGAAGTGGTAGGGTGTGGGGTGTGGGGTTTTGGGTGTAGTGATAAAAAGACAAAAAACAAGACAAAAAACAAGATAAAAAACAGGCACTTAATGACTAAAAATCAATAAATTGTAGTTAAATTGTAGTTATTAATTAATAATTTTAGAACTTCTCAAGTATAGCGTTGTTTTTGGTAATTGGTATTACAGCACTTTTCGCTCTTGATGAACCACCGGAGCCATAACCAAAACCTTGTAGGGACGTTGGATGCAACGTCCCTACTCTGGTCTCCTGAAATGAAAACCGCTGTAATCAGATATAAATATCTGAATTATGTTTTTCAATTATCCAATTTATTTCTAATATCAAATCCGGTTTACAAAGAACCTTTATGATAAAGGTAAGCAGGAGGCAGAGAGAGGGCAGAAAGGTTAGAGAGGAGTTTAAAAAACGAGCTTTTGATAACCGGATTTGGTATCATTTCTAAATGATTACTAAGCAATAAAATACTGAGTTTTGATTCGACTAAATTTTTTATAATCTCTTAATGATAACTGTTCAACTGGATACAAAATTACTACTTAGATAAATGCTAATAGCTAGTTAGAAGCAGTTATAAAAACCTAGTCCGCCTCATAGACTTATAGGCAACGCTTTGGCTATAAAGTATGTAGGCGGTAAGGTCTGCCAAAAATCAGTTAAAAATTGGCTCCAGACCAGGGAATCATTAAAGCCACGGAATGATTGAGTCGATGCTAATGTGGCCGTAAAACTAAGAAACAAATCAAATCAAGCATTTTTGAGCCTGGCGTTTGGCGGGTGAGTGCGTTGATTTTGTCCAATAACAGATCGAGGTTGCTTGCAACTACTAGATGCTGTGTAAGACCAATATGTAGCAAGCATAAAAAGGCAACGGCAACAATACCCAAAATTAACTGTAAACAGTATTTGCTCATGGGTACTTGACCAATTGTAGATAATTTCGAGGCTTGATTTTTAAATGTTAACAGAGAGTCTGCCTTTTTTACTCACCCTAGCCAGCTTGGGCGCTTATATCTTCTACTTACTTATCTCTTATCACAAATTTAGTCAAAAACGTGATCGCCTTCTCTATCGAGTTCATGTAAATGGGATTCGGGGAAAATCAACCGTTACCCGCTATGTAGCAGCAGTTTTGCGAGCAGGGGGTTATAAAACTTTTGGTAAGATTACTGGTAGTACAGCCCATATTCTTCATCCCAATGGTAAAGAGTCTGTTTGGCCACGAAAAGGTTATCCTAACGTTAACGAACAAGTAAAAGTAATGCGGAACTTTTTTCGTCAGCAAGCAGAAGCAGTTGTTATGGAATGTATGGCCATTAACCCTGTCTATGCAGAATGGCTAGAAAGAAAAGTTATGCGGTCTAATCTTAGCATTATCACTAATGTTCGCTATGACCATCCAGAATATCTAGGAGAAACCCTCGAAGAGATTGCTCATTCTCTAGCAGTCACTATTCCTAGAAACGGCACTCTGATTACAAGTGAGTCAAATCCTGAATTACTCAATATTCTCCAGAACCAGGCAAAAAAAAAGGGCACTAAACTTATTGTGGCCAACTCAAGTCAAGTCATGGCTCAAGACCTGAATGGGTTTAGCGCAGTTGCTCTCGAAGATAATGTGGCGATCGCTCTTGAAGTTGCAAAGCTATTAGCAGTTCCTCGGAAAAGGGCGCTTCAAGCCATGTGGCAGACTCTCAATGATGAAAGCGCTCTTAAACTTGAATCCATGAATTGGAAAGGTCATAAGATAGTTTGGGCTAATATGTTTGCCGTCAATGATCGGGAAAGCTTTATCCTTCTGTGCGAGCGTATTTTTGCCCAATATCCTCAGTACGCTAAAGTTGTTTTACTCAATAACCGTTCCGATAGACTGCCACGGGTAGCCTTATTTGCGGAGCTTGCGCAAAGTTTAAACTTCCAACGAGTTGTCACTATCGGAAGTTGCGAGACAGAAGTCAAACAATTATTCGTTAATCAACCAGAGAATTTATTGTTACTAGGTGATTCGACTCAGTTTAAAGATGCTCCAGCAACGACTTTACTCAGCCAAATTACCCAAACAATAAAAGAGCAAAATATTCTATTAGTGGGAGCTGTCAACATCCATACTCCACAAGCACAAGAACTTCTCAGTTTATTCCAAACCTTAGCCCAGAGTCCCACCTTGGAAACACGACAAAAAACCAAAAGGAAAAAAAGCAAACCGAAAAAAAACAAACCGAAAAAAAACAAACCGAAAAAAAACAAACAAAAAGTATGCTTGAATCACTCAACACCTCAGAAATTACCCGTTTAGCATTACTCATTGGTGCCTATGCAGCGGTTCATTATAAAAATAGTGAAGGTGTAATTCCTGGAGGTATTATTGTTCCCGGACTTATAGTAGTAACTCTAATATTATCGCCGATTTGGGGTATTAGTTTAATTGGCTTGGCTTTTGTCTTGTACCCTCTGTATCAACGCTATTTTCAACATTCGTCGAAACCTCGAACACCTATGTATATTCTGGCAATGATGTCTCTATTTGTGGTTTATCCTATTGCCTTTCTATACGACTATCTGGGCTGGATGGAATTTTCTGAGGAGGGTCTCACAGGAAGTTTGATTCCGGCGATTATTGCTTTTAATTGGACTAAACAAGACCGCTTAAAAGTCTTGGAGGGTATAAGTATTACTACTCTATTTACAGGAGGAATGGTGGCAACAATTTATTGGCTAGGTTGGTCTTGGCTCGATCTTGACTTTAACATTGTTCATCCTGCTTATGCAGACCAACTAGATATTGAATTTAATTATCCTTTGCTTCAATTTGGTATTATACTCCTGTTGGGATACTTGATTTACCAAAAATCATCAGTACGTCCTGGAGGCTATATTGTGCTTCCAGCAGCGGCAGCTTTGTTAATGCAGCCCCTTAGTGCTGTATGCTTTTTATTAGGGTGTCTTTTGGTCGGGAGTTTGAGTTGGCTAACTTGTCGCTATAGCCTGACCATAGGACTAAATCGTTATGCTTTGGTATTATTTATGAGTGTGGTTTATGTTTGGGGCGTTGAGTTGTTGTTACTGATGTTTAATCCGACGTTGGTTCCTTTTAGAGGTCTGAATTTATTAGTTGTGATTGCGATGATTACACTGGTGAATGATTCTCTGTTGTATTGGAAACAAGGCGGTTTGAAGTATATGACGTTTTTGGGATTAGTAGCGATCGCTCTCAATATCCTCGCAACTTATATAAACCAACTTCAAGTGTTAATTTAAAAGGACTGGTAAGATGAAAAAGTTATTATTGCTATTAGCTCTAGCAGCACTCCTGAATATAGGGAGCGCGATCGCTACTTTGAATTTTCCTCAGCCCCTAGCTTTACAGCATTTGTTAGATACGGCTGAATGTTGGGAATGTCAATTAGAAGGGGCAAGTATACAGGGATTCAACTTTCATTTTGCTCAACTAGAAGGAGCAAACCTGCAAAATGCTCATGGTAAAGGAATCAATTTAGAGGGAGCAAACTGTTATGAAACCCAATGGCAAAAATCTAAACTTCAGTATGCAAATTTTAGAGTAGCTAATCTCACAAATGCGAGGCTGGAAAATGCTGACTTAATGTTGGCAAATTTACAAGGTGCAAACCTTACAGGGGCTCGCCTCAAGAATGCTAATCTTCAGGGTACTAAATTTCAGGCTGCCCAAATAGCTCATGGAAATTTCCAGGGTGCAAACTTGGCTTATGCACATTTGGAAGGGGCTAACTTAGCAAATGCTGACTTAACAAATAGTCATTTAGAGGGAGCAAATTTACAAGGTGCTAACTTGCGGGGAGCAAATTTACAAGGTGCTAACTTGAAGAAAGCAAATTTGCAAGGGGCTAATTTACAAGGTGCTTTTCTCAACTTGACTAACTTCAAAAAAGCTAATTTATCTGACACTTATCTTGGGGGAGCTATTCTGGAAAAAACCAATTTGGAGCTGGCGTTTCTAGAAAGAGCTTGTTTAGCTTCTGAGGAATGTAGTTTGAAAACAAATTCAGTTACATCTTCTCCTAGAAATATTACTCTCATCGGGGTTAATTTTAAAGAAACGAACCTCAAGGGTGCAAGTTTTCAGGGAATTGAGGCAGAAAATATCCCCTGGCAAACAATGCAATTATGCAATACCATTTTACCTAATGGGATAGTCAGCGATCGTGACTGTGGAAATGTTTATAGCACTTAGATTTTTGTTGGATTTATACAATTTTCAAATGATACCAAATCCGGTTATCAAAAGTACGTTTTTCAAATTCCTCTCTAATCCTTCCGCATAACTGCATTTAATTTTGACTAGGAATAGTTCACTTTTCCTAAGTTGTCGCTTAATCAATAAAAAAACCCGGCTAGACTGCCAGGATTTCTAGGTGTCAAACGCCCAAAAACTAATGACGTGATGATGATCAACCTATATAATATCAAAGTTTTCACTCCGATGTTCGTTTTTTGAAGTTAAGTAAACGCTTAATTAGTGAAGCTGCACCTAAACTTCCTAGAGATAAAATTGCAGTGCTAGAGGTAGGTTCTGGAATATCTTGAGAACTATAACTAACTGTCACACTATTAATATACTCGCCCTCACTAGCACCTGGATCAAAAATAATGTAGCCAGTAAAGCCAACAAAATCGAAAGTAGGCACATAGTCACTTGGTTCTGAGGGAACAAATTCATTGGTCTCAGGAAATTCAAAGAAAAATGCTAGCTGTGATACTGGCCCATCATCCTGTGCAGGTATACCTGGTACATTACTTGGTCCTCCATAAGCAGCTGAGTTAATTCTGAAAGTGAGACGTTCATTATATTTAATAGCCCAAAGATATCCCCCTGAAGCAGCAGGTTGACTACCACTAAAATTAAAATTAGAGATAGAATTTGGGTATAAACCCCAGATATTAGGGTCATAAATGGGGTATCGTGGCACAGATGTATCTAGAGTAAACGAACCTATTCCACCTTCATCTGTAGTAAAAGAAAAATCAAGTAAAGCTGCATTTGCCGGACTAATACCAATAGTTGCTATACCAAGTGCAAGTCCAATAGTAGAATTAACTGCTCGTGAAGAAATAGTATGTTGTTTGGAAAAAGAATTAAACATTATTTATTGAATCTCCAATATACTACTGAATAAAAAACAGACTTACTCTGCCTAAATCGATCCAAGTTGTGAGTTAAATTGTGTGTGATAATCTAAATCAGCAATCTTAGACTACACAAATGAGTGATGAAAATATTACTGGGATGGGAATTAGGTAGTGGACAAGCACATATTCATCGCCTAGCAGCTATAGCTCAAATTTTAGAACCACTTGGGTTTGAACCAGTTTTTGCTTTGAAGTCCCATCAGATTAGAGGAATTAATTTTCCTTGGTCATCTATAGCTGCACCACCACTACCATTTTTGGGAACACTTAAGTCCTATACTTTTGCCGACATATTGGAAAAGTTCGGTTTTGGTAATGCCAAGTTGCTAAAGAATCATTTGCAAGCATGGGGGAGAATATTCACAGAAGTAAAACCAAAATTAATTATTGCTGATTACGCACCAGGTCTTGTATTGGCAGCTTATGGAATCATCCCTACGATTACCATTGGAGGTGGTTTTACAGTCCCACCACCTGTAGCAGAATTTCCGATTTTAGAGTTCCCTGCACCCCCAAAATCTTTTAAAAATCAGCAGCAAGTGAACGATACTGTTCGTGAAGTTGTCAAAGTAGATATTTCTGTAGGACAACTCTTAAACGGTAATGCTAGTTTGATTTTCAGTATTCCTGAGTTAGATCCCTACCGATACCTACGCCATCTAAAACAGTACGTTAGTCTGCACATTACACCTATTCCTTCTAATCTATATAATGCTAATGGCTCCAGTTGGGCTTATCTGGCAGATGATTATTTGTACAAACAAACCATCATTAATACTTTCAGACCTCAAACTGAATTCACAATTTTAAAGGAAGTATTAGCAGGAAAATCATTAGCAATACATCATGGTAATCTTACAACTGCTGTTTCCTGTTTATTAGCAGGTATTCCCCAGTTATTATTTCCCAGACATTTAGAAGAAAATCTTAATGCCCTCGCACTTTCACAGTTAGGTGTTGCAGAGATTGCTAATAAATTTACTTGGCAAGAATTGCTGCTATCTCAAACCAAAGCCTATAATTTGGCAAAAGAGGCTCAAGCTCAAGCCCAAAATCTTGCTTTTTGGAACAAAAGTTTTTTACCAGTTATTACTCAAACTTGTCTGGACTTGATAGACAGTTAAGTTTTGACCATTATCACCTCCAAATGTTTAGCGGACAATTTCTATTTATCGTAGTAATTAGGTTGAACATTAACACAAATAGTAAATAAACTGAAAAGTAAAATTGATGTTTTGACCAAAAATTTACCAAATCTTTAAAAAACACCTTAATTTAGCATCAACTATATGAAGTTTTTGTAAACTAACTCTTTAGGTTATTGACAAAAATACGCACATAGTAGATGAAACGCATCTAAATTATGGAAGCTTTTGCTATTAAGGTTTGTAAGAGTAATGAGTATAAATGATCAAAGCTTTGAAATTATTGCTCTGTCAGGACTTTAAAGTAAGATGCGTTTGCCCTAGTATAAACTCTAGTTAATAAAGTGATTTGCTAACGAAAGTTAGCAAACATTTTGAGCTGCATAAGACTGAAAAAGATCAGATAATTTTCCTGTAAAATTTGATTTATCCTGACTACTAGTTCCTGACTCCTATCTTTTCTTTAGCTGAATAATTATTCAGCAAACCCTACAGAGTCTTAACTATGATATAATATTAAATCCTTATTATAAATTACCCAATTATCTATTCCAATAGCTTACTATGACCAAAAAACCCCGTCGCTATCACATTACCACCTTCGGCTGTCAAATGAACAAAGCCGACTCCGAACGCATGGCAGGTATATTAGATAATATGGGCTTCATCTCCTCAGAAGACCCCAACGAATCCGACGTTATTCTATATAATACCTGCAGCATTCGCGATAACGCCGAACAAAAAGTCTACTCTTATCTTGGCAGACAAGCAAAACGCAAACACCAACAACCAGATATTACCCTCATTGTTTCTGGATGTGTGGCGCAACAAGAGGGAAAAGCTCTACTGCGACGGGTGCCAGAATTAGACTTAATTATGGGTCCTCAGCACGCCAACCGTTTGCAAGATTTACTAGAACAAGTATTTGATGGGAACCAAGTAGTCGCTACCGAACCCATTCACATTGTCGAAGATATTACTAAACCCAGGCGCGATAGTAAAATTACTGCTTGGGTAAATATTATTTATGGTTGTAACGAACATTGCACTTATTGTGTTGTTCCCAACGTCCGTGGTGTAGAACAGTCTCGCACCCCGGAAGCTATTCGCGCTGAAATGGAGGAGTTGGGGCAACAAGGTTATAAGGAAATTACGTTATTGGGGCAAAATATTGATGCTTACGGACGCGACTTACCAGGAGTGACAGCAGAAGGGCGCAATAAACATACATTTACAGATTTACTCTATTATGTGCATGATGTACCAGGTATTGAACGCATTCGTTTTGCTACCAGTCATCCCCGTTATTTCACAGAACGTTTAATTAGAGCGTGTGCTGAGTTGCCCAAGGTTTGCGAACATTTCCACATTCCGTTTCAGTCTGGGGATAATCAACTTTTGAAGGCGATGGCAAGAGGTTATACTCATGAGAAATATCGCCGGATAATTGATAAAATTCGCCAATTGATGCCAGATGCTTCTATCAGTGCTGACGCAATAGTAGGTTTTCCTGGGGAAACTGAGGTACAGTTTGAGAATACGTTGAAATTGGTTGAGGATATTGGGTTCGATCTGTTGAATACTGCTGCTTATTCTCCGAGACCGGGAACTCCTGCTGCTGTATGGGAAAATCAAGTTAGTGAAGAAGTGAAAGCGGATAGACTGCAACGTTTAAATCATTTGGTGGGGGTAAAAGCTGCAGAGCGATCGCTACGTTATATGGGTCGCACGGAAGAAATTTTAGTGGAAGATATTAACCCGAAAAATGCTAATCAAGTTATGGGTCGTACTCGTGGCAACCGTCTGACATTTTTTGAGGGGGATATTAATGAGATCAAAGGTAAGTTAGTGGAGGTAAAAATTACTGAAGTACGTCCGTTTAGTTTGACTGGAGAAGTGAAACATTTAGCAGCAGTCAATAGTTAGAAATCAAACTTTATTAAAGGTTCAAACTAATACAAGCCCCTAGATAAACATAGGAGCTTGTATTCAAGTATTTATGCAGAAAAAATCTCACGTTACACCCCAATAATTTACTACTTTTTCAGATCAAGTCAGAATTAAAAATTGCTAAATTTATAAACTTCGCAAATTTCCTAAATAATAATGTCATTAATAAATCTACTCTCCTGTGTAAGTTAATTGTTCTTTCTTAACTACCAGTCCATTTATAGCCATACTAAAAGAACTGTTGTCTATCATAAATGTTTTATTGCCATCCACAGCCAAATATCCTTGGTCAGCTTTCACAGGTAATTCTAAAAGTTCATCAGGATTTGATTTTGCGCCAGCGACTAATGTTAATTGACCATTACCATCACGACAAATATTGGCAAAATAGTTTTTAGATTCAAAATATTTTACTTCCGACCAACTTGCTCCTCGTTGCTCGCAAATACGCCATTCTTGACGAGATGCTTGAGTTAGTAACATAGATTTGTTTTCAGTTTCTCCATTAGGACTAGATGCTAAAACTTTGCCTGAGCAAGTTAAAATTACAAATGTACTAAGTGTAAATACTGCTAATTTTAAAAGTTTTTGATTAATCTTAAGCATATTCATAATAAACTCCTTTAAACAACTAAATATATTTTTTTCTGACAATTTCATTGTCAACTAAAAAATATTAAATATCCACCGGGAAAATACGGAACTTTTCTGACAAAATCAATTTCCGGACAAATTGCGGAGAAATTAGCTATAGACTCTTGAAGTCTTCTATATATTTACGAGAGTGTAAATACTTATCAGTTATCAGTTATCAGTTATCAGTTGTCACTTGTAAGATCATGTCCGGATAGTCAGCGATAAAAACTTTATCCCTGATAATCTTTTCTTCCCTTCTGCCTTCCTTCCTCTAAAGTGTAAGTATTCTAACCGGACATGATATAAGGATGTACCAAGAAACTAAGGAACTTTTGTTCAGGAAATAAATTTTGCTCCTGTTTTTGCTTGGGAAAGGGAAGCTATTTAGGGTTGGCTGAAAAAAGCAGAGTTTGGGGAGGGTGTAAGATTTGACGCGGAGACGCGGAGACGCGGCGTGTCAGTGATACCCTATCTCCCTCTCTCCGTGTCTGGTGTTTCTCCCACACTCCCTACAGAAGGACAGGGAGTGTGGGAACTTTGGGAACTTTGGGAACTGTCGGGAGAGTGGGAAGACAGAGAAAATTGCGGGAATAATTGTTCGGAGATTTTTCTGCCTCGTGTTACCCCGTTCAGGCTCAGTTTTTGAGCAATTTCAAGCGAAAAGCTGGTACTTTTTCACAACCTAAAATAGCTAAAACCTTTATCTGTCAATGCTTTGATTTTTAATCAGCCAGCCCTATTTATTAATGAAAAATTTAACTTTGTCTGTAGGTCAATTCTCAAAAAAGGTTCAGAATAAGCTTAAAAAAGGTGAGGTTGTGTTGTAGAAAAAGTCCTGAAGAGAATAATGGAGATTAAAAGGTGCAAATTACTAAACGTAACGTTGATTTAAGAGTTGATGATAGTTTAATGCGTGTATATGTAGCAACTCCTAAACCACCAGGAGTTTATCCAGGTATTGTATTCCACAGTGATATTTATCAGTTAGGAGGGCCAATAATTCGTCTGGCTAACTATTTAGCTGGATATGGCTATGTGGTGGCAGCTCCAGAAATTTTTCATCGAACGGAGCCAATTGGTCTTGTTATTGAGCCGGATGACCTGGGGCGAATGCGGGGTAATGATAATGCACGTCTAACGGCAGTAGCTGAATATGATGCGGATACTAGGGCTGTAATTGAATATCTCAAGGCAGAAAGTTTTGTTGCTGATGATCAGATAGGTGCTATGGGTTTTTGTATTGGTGGACATTTAGCTTTCCGAGCAGCTTTTGAAAAAGATATTAAGGCAGCAGTTTGTTGTTATCCTACTGGTGTTCCGAGTGGAAAGTTAGGTAAGGGAGTAGCTGATACAATTAAACGATTCGATGAAATTTCCGGTGAGATACTGATTATATTTGGTAGTCTTGATCCTCATACACCAGAAAATGACCGTCAAACTGTGAAACAAACTTTGGAGCAAGCTGGTGTCAAGCACGAAATTTTCTTATATGAAGCAGAGCATACTTTTATGCGTGATGATGGTTATCGTTATGACTCTGCTGCCACTACTTCTGCTTGGTCGGAAATATTACCTTTTTTAAATCGTGTATTTGGAAGTTGATCTAGCACTACGCGCAAGTCAGAATTAGTCCCTGACTGAGTTAGAGCATTGATAAATTTGGCGTTTGAGTACCAACTATGACTAAGGTGTCGTTAAGCCTAAAAATGTTGGTTGATCAAAATTTCATTTGCTACAACGGCTTTGTTGCACAAAATGAAGATTAAATGATAGTAAAGTATGGGGTTAAAAAATGCACTGATGTAGATATGAGGATTAAGCCTCAAATGTTTTGAGGATAGTAAGCACGCTTATTGAGTTTCCCTAGTTTTAAGCATACTAATTAAGTCATCTAAGTTAAGGGTTAGAGGAAATAAGATTGCCGGGTTTTAACCCGGTCTAAAAGTCTGGCAAAACTTTGTAATTTTCCCTATCCTAAAACATTATCTTCCCTCCTCGTTATCTTCCTCATCTTCAAAAGCAAAGTCACTAATATAATCTCTTACAACTCGCTCGAAGAAGAGGGGAGCAGGTAAACTAGACCAATCACTATAATGACCAAAATCATAGCGCAAAGATTCTACTAATAGAGCTAGTCTATCTGGATCGTCTTCTGGTTGTCGCAAGGTGACAACTATTTCCAGAGGATTAGGAGTGGGATATTGTCCTGTAAAAGGGGCGCGACTGACAAGCTGATGCACTTTTTCACCTGCCTTATTCAGAACTGTCTCTTTCTCCTTAGAATCGTTAGTTTCTGTCAAAACTTTTGTGATTTCTGTTGAAGAATAACAACTTTGACCTCGTGATTCTTGCTGGAGAGTTTTACGTCCTACCGACAGATAAGCTACACAACCAGTTTCACTATTTGCGCTCAGTCGAAATAATCCTGTTTTGCTAGAAGCTGAAGGAATACGATAATCTGGGTCTTGCTTTTTTAAATCTTCCTTTTTTCGCGTATCTTCAACGGATGTTTCTACCAGTTGTCGTTCTTTTTTGTCTATGATACCAGGAGCAAGGTCTTGACGAATCCTAAATATTCGTGCGCCTTCCCATTCTTGTTCCATGTGTTGATGGAGAGGAGTATCTGTTGAGAGTATCAAATCAATTTTTTTAGCATTTATCCTGCTATCCGCAAGCCAAGGACATAGTTGTACGCAGTTAGAAGAGTCGATCATGACTAATGGTTGGTTGCCTTCTTCAACAGAATCAGAAATAATCTGTTTCATAAATTCCATAAAACGCTTCTGACGTGCCTCTTTTTTATCGGCTAGTTTCACGGGAGAAATATTAGAAATTAAGGTGATACCATCAGCAAATTGACTCCAGGGAGTAATTTCTAAACGTTCTCCTTTTTCATAAGCACAAGAGAGTTCACATTTTCCTGTCTCTACATTGAGACGCACAGCTATTGGTAAAAATGTCTGACCAATGTTGCCACGAGTTCGACCTTTTTGTTTGCGAACTATGGTAATGGCAATAATTTCTTTTGCTCTTTTTTCTTCAGGAATATCTTTGAGATATTTATCTACTTTTTCTTTGACACCATAAACGTAACCAGAGTGAGCAAAAAGTAAATCTTTTAGAGCAGCTTGGGAACGATGAAAAAAGTCTTCCAGTTTTTTGAGCTGTTTTTCTTTTGTTGTTTCTATGGGCAGCAGAAACTGGACGCAAGCACTAGCAACTTGAGCTAAAGCTTGACGAGTTGAAGGTTTATTTACGTTGTCATCATGTTTATTATCTGGGTAATATTCTGGTGCTAATATCAAACAAAAAGTTCTTTGGTTGCGT
>JAAUYJ010187424.1_pt1 | contig 15010 bp, 15 predicted proteins | sample 7278031 | NCBI WGS metagenome assembly JAAUYJ01 (sample SAMN14350222, study PRJNA611818) | marine sediment metagenome | isolation source: surface marine sediment (1.8m) | place: French Polynesia: Moorea | collected 2018-08 | reverse complement strand
GTCGTGAGGCGCGATTATTTTCTGGACTTATTGGTCCAGAATGCCCATCTCTGCTTCAGCACAAGGGAGCGTCGCGGAAAACCCATGGCTCGACCCAAGGAATTCGACACCCAAGAGGTTCTCGACCAGGCCCTGCAGGTCTTCTGGTCGAAGGGTTACGAGGCGAGCTCGCTGACCGATCTGCTGGGCGCCATGGGGCTCAGCAAGAGCAGCTTCTACGAGACCTTCGGCAGCAAGCACGAACTCTATCTGGCCGCGCTGGACCGTTACCGCGACACCGAAAGCGCGGGGCTGATCGCGCTGCTCGAGGGGCCGACGCCGGCGCGCCAGGCGATCGAAGCGGTTTTCGGTCGCCTGATCGACGCCGCCAGGGCCAACGGCGGGCAGCGCGGCTGCTTTCTCAACAACTGCGCCACCGAGCTCGGGGGCCAGGACGCCCAGGCGGCGGGGCGGGTCGCACGGGGCATGGCGCGGATCGAGCAGGCCTTCGCGCGGGCCGTCGCGCGCGGCCAAGCGGCCGGCGACGTTTCGTCGGAACGCGGCGCCGACGCCTTGGGCCGCACACTCTACTGCATTCTTCTGGGCCTCACCGTGATGGCGAAGGCCGGGCGGGATGCCGAGGCCATGGAGGACGTGGTGCGCTTCGCCCTGGAGGCCCTGGACTAGCCGCCTTCTTTTTTTGCCGATTCTGGACCGTTCGGTCCAATTGTTCGTGAACAACCGAGTACGAGGAGGAGAGAAAGATGACCAACAAGATCAAGGCAACCCGAGCCAAGACCTCATCGGCGGCCAAGGCGCTGCAGAGCCCGCTGCGCCTCGGCCCCTACACCCTGAAGAACCGCTTTGTCATGGCGCCGCTGACGCGCAATCGCGCCGGTCCGGGCAACGTGCCGCAGCCGATCAACGCGGAGTACTACCGGCAGAGGGCATCGGCCGGCTTGATCATCACCGAGGCGACGCAGGTGTCGCCCCAGGGCGTGGGCTATCCGAACACGCCGGGCATCCACGACGATGCGCAGGTGGCCGGCTGGCGTCAGGTGACCCGAGCGGTGCACGAGGCCGGCGGGCGGATGTTCCTGCAGCTCTGGCACGTCGGGCGGATCTCGCATCCCTCGTTGCAGCCCGGCGGGGCGCTGCCCGTGGCGCCCTCGGCGATCCGGCCCGCCGGCGAGGCCTTCACCCATGAAGGGCCGATCCCCTTCCTGACGCCGCGCGCGCTCGAGACGCGCGAGATCGCGGGTATCGTCGCCCAGTTCCGCCGCGGCGCCGAAAAGTCGCTTCAGGCCGGCTTCGACGGTGTCGAGGTTCACGCGGCCAACGGCTACCTGCTCGACCAGTTCCTGCGCGACGGCACGAACCGGCGGACCGACGCCTACGGCGGGCCCGTGGAGAACCGTGCGCGGCTGCTGTTCGATGTGCTCAACGCGGTGGTAGAAGTGTGGGGCGCCGAAAAGGTCGGCGTGCGGCTGTCGCCGACCAACAACTTCAACGACATCCGCGATTCCGATCCGGATGGCACTTTCGGTTACGTGGTCGAGCGAATGAACCGTTACGGTCTGGCCTACCTTCACGTGGTCGAGAACGCCTTCGGCACCGACGCCCACGCGCAGCAGAGCTACGATCGCCGCGCCCTGCGCGAGACCTTCGACGGCGTTTACATCGCCAACGGCGGCTACGACCGGGAGCGGGCGGAGATCGCCTTGGCTCATGACGACGCCGATCTGGTCGCCTTCGGTCAGCTCTTCATCGCCAATCCGGACCTGCCGAAGCGTTTCGCGGTCGGGGCCGATCTCAACGCCCCCGATCCGGGGACCTTCTATGGCGGAGACGCCAGAGGCTACACCGATTACCCCTCCCTCGATCGGACGCCCGCTGTCAGGGCCGCCTGATCGCCTTAGCTCATCTCCGGAACGAGACCTCGCGAGCATCGAAAGGACAGACCCATGGAGATCAAAGGATCCGTCGCCCTCGTCACGGGCGCCAACCGAGGCATCGGCAAGGCCTTCGTCGAAGGCCTTCTGGCGGGCGGCGCCACCAAGGTCTACGCCACCGCGCGCAAGCCAGCGAGTCTGGAAGAAACCGTCGCGCTGGATCCGGAACGCGTCGTGCCTCTCGCGCTCGACGTCACCGAGCCGGATCAGGTCCAGGCCGTGGCCGAGCAGGCGGGCGATGTCAGCTTGTTGCTGAACAACGCCGGCACGGCGCAGTTCACCGGCCTGATCGCCGCCGACAGCATGGAAGCGGCGCGCCTGGACATGGAGACCAACTACTTCGGCGCCCTGTCGATGACCCGCGCCTTCGCGCCGGTGCTCAAGGCCAACGGCGGCGGCGCCATCGTGACCGTCGCCTCGATCGCCGCTTTCGTGACATTACCGATGATCGGCTCCTACAGCGCCTCCAAGGCGGCCGCTCACTCGATGATCCAGGGCACACGTGCCGAGCTGAGGAGCCAAGGCACGCTCGTCGTCGGGGTTTACCCGGGGCCGGTCGACACCGAAATGTCAAAGGGCCTTCCGATGGACAAGGCGTCGCCGCGCCAGATCGTGCGGGCGACGTTGGATGCGGTCCAGGCAGGCACCGAGGACGTCTTCCCGGACCCCACCGCGGCCGGCCTCTACGAGCAGTTCGTGGCTGACCCCAAGGCCTCCGAACGCCAGGCCGCCGAGATGGCACCGGCGGCGTAGGGCAGCGCGCCAACGACGAGGGCCGGGCTCGCGAGGAGCCCGGCCCTAGTTCGTTGCGTTCCCTGGGCCGCTCAGCCGCTGGCCGCCTCCACCGCGCGCCGGGCCATCACGCCGACCAGGTGGGCGCGGTAGTCGGCGGCGGCGTGGATGTCGGCGTTGAGCCCGTCGGCTGGCACCGCGATGCCCTCGAGCGCGGCGGCCGAGAAGTTGCCGGCGAGCGCCTCTTCCATGGCGGCGACACGGAACACGGAAGGTCCCGCGCCGGTCACGGCAACGCGCGTTCCTTCAGATCCCTGGCTCACCATCACGCCGACGATGGCATAGCGCGAGGCCGGGTTGGGAAACTTGGCGTAGCCGGCGCGCTCGGGGATCGGGAAGGCCACGGCGGTGACGATCTCGTCGTCGGCCAGCGCGGTCTCGAAGAGGCCGGCGAAGAAGTCGTCGGCGGCAATCTCGCGCTTATCGGTCCTGACCGTGGCGCCCAGGCCGACCAGCGCCGCCGGGTAGTCGGCCGCCGGGTCGGCGTTGGCGATCGAGCCGCCCAGCGTGCCTTTGTTGCGCACCTGCGGGTCGCCGATGCCACCGGCGAGCGCGGCGAGCGCCGGGATCCGCGCCTGGACCGTCGGGTCCGAGGCGACCTTGGCGTGGGCGGTCATGGCCCCGACGACGACGGCATCGCCGTCCTCGCAGATGCCCTTGAGCTCGGCCAGGCCGCCCAAGTCGATGACGTCCGAGGGGCTGGCCAGGCGCTGCTTGAGGGTCGGGATCAGGGTCTGGCCGCCGGCCAGCAACTTGCCCTCGTCCGCCGTGCCCAGGGAAGAGGCCGCCTCGGCGAGCGAGCCCGGCCTGTGATAGCTGAAGTCGTACATGTCCTTGCCTCCCTTACTCGGCGGCTTGCTTCTGTTCCGACAGGGCCCGCCAGACCCGTTCCGGGGTCGCCGGCATGTCGATGTCGACGCCGATGGCGTTCACGACAGCGTTGATCACCGCGGCCGGCGAGGCGATCGCGCCGGCCTCGCCGCAGCCCTTGGCGCCGAGCGGATTGTGCGGGCAGGGGATATCTGTGGTCTCGAGCTGGATCGAGGGCAGGTTGTCGGCCCGGGGCATGCAGTAGTCCATGTAGGAGCCGGTGATGAGCTGCCCGGAGTCCGGGTCATAGACGCAGTTCTCGTAGAGCGCCTGGCCCACGCCCTGAGCGATGCCGCCGTGCACCTGGCCGTCGACGATCAGTGGATTGAGCACGGTGCCGAAGTCGTCCACCGCCACCCAGTCGAGGATCTCGACCACGCCGGTCTGCGGGTCGACCTCGACCTCGCAGACGTGCGTGCCCGAGGGGAAGGTGAAGTTGGTCGGATCGAAGAAGCCGGTCTCGTCGAGCCCGGGCTCGAGTTCTTCCAGCGGGTAGTTGTGCGGCACGTAGGCGGCGAAGGCGATCTCGCCGATGGTCTTGGACTTGTCGGTGCCGGCGACCGAGAAGACGCCGCTCTGGTACTCGATGTCCTCGACCGAGACCTCCATCAGGTGGGCGGCGATCTTCTTGCCCTTCTCGATGATCTTGTCGGCCGCCTTGACGATGGCGCCGCCGCCGACCGGACCGGAGCGCGAGCCGTAGGAGCCCATGCCGAAGGGCACGATGCCGGTGTCGCCGTGCACCACCTCTACGCTCTCGACGGGCACGCCCAAGAGGTCGGAAACCACCTGGGCGAAGACCGTCTCGTGTCCTTGGCCGTGGGTGTGGCTGCCGGTGAAGAGTGTGACGCTGCCGGTCGGGTTGAACTTGATGTTGGCCGACTCCCACTGGCCCACCCCGCCACCGAGCGCGCCGATGACGCGCGACGGCCCGAGGCCGCAGGACTCGATGAAACAGGAGAGGCCGATACCGCGCAGCTTGCCGCGCGCCGCCGACTCCGCCTTGCGGGCTGGGAACTCGTCGTACGCGATGCGCGCCAGGCCGCGGTCGAGCAGCTGGTTGAAGTCGCCGGAATCGTAAGTCATCAGCACCGGCGTCTCGTAAGGGAACTCATCGGCCTGGATGAAGTTCCGGCGCCTGAGCTCGGTCGGATCGAGGCCGAGCTCGCCGGCCGCCTTCTCGACGAGGCGCTCGACCACGTAGGTGGCTTCCGGGCGCCCGGCGCCGCGGTAGGCGTCGACCGGCCCGGTGTTGGTGAAGCCCGCCTTGACCGCGCAGTGAATTGCCGGGGTCTTGTACTGGCCGGCCAGCAGGCAGGCGTAGAGGTAGCTCGGCACGCAGGTGGAGAAGACCTGCAGGTAGGCCCCCATGTTGGCCTTGGTCTCGACGCGCATGCCGATGAACTTGTGGTCCGCATCGAGCGCCAGCTCGGCGCGGGTCACGTGGTCGCGGGCATGAGCGTCGCTCAGGAAGGACTCGTTGCGCTCGGCCGTCCACTTGACCGGCCGGCCGATCTTGCCGGCGGCCCAGAGCACCGAGGTGTCCTCGCTGTAGATGTAGATCTTCGAGCCGAAGCCGCCGCCCACGTCGGGCGCCACCACGCGCAGCTTGTTCTCCGGCGCGATGCCGATGAAGGCGGCATAGACCAGCCGCGCCACATGCGGGTTCTGGCTGGTGGTGTAGAGCGTGAACTCGCCGCTCGCCTCGTCGTGCACGCCTAGCGCAACGCGCGGCTCGATGGCGTTGGGGATCAAGCGGTTCTGCACCAGGTTCAGCTCGGTGACGTGGGCTGCCCGCTCGAAGGCGGCGTCGGCCGCGGCTTTGTCGCCGACTTCCCAGTCGTAACAGGTGTTGTTCGGCGCGTCGTCGTGGACCTGCGCGGCGCCCGCGTCGAAAGTCGCGGCCAGATCGATCGACGGCGTCAGCTCCTCGTAGTCGACCTCGATGAGCTCGGCGGCGTCCTTGGCCTGGGCCTGGCTCTCGGCGATCACCATGGCGACCACCTCGCCGACGTGGCGCACCTTGCCGACGGCGATAACCGGATGCTTGGGCGCCTTGTGCGGCTCGCCATTGGTCTGGGTCACGACCCAGCCGCAGATCAGCCCGCCGACGCCGGCCTCCTCCAGGTCCGTGCCGGTGAAGACGGCCACGACACCCGGCGCCGCCTCGGCGGCCGCCGTATCGATGCCGCGGATATTGGCATGGGCGTGCGGCGAACGAAGGAAATAAGCGTAGGCCTGGCCCGGCTGGTTCATGTCGTCGGTGTAGCGGCCCTTGCCGGTGATGAAGCGCTGGTCCTCCTTGCGCTGCAAGCGTGCACCGATCCCGGTCCCCTCTGGCATGGTCTCAGCCTCCCGCCTGTTCGGCCGCGGCCTGGATGGCCTTGACGATGTTGTGATAGCCGGTGCAGCGGCAGATGTTGCCTTCGAGCCAATCGCGGATTTCGGTCTCGCTCGGGCGCGCGTTCTTCTGCAGCAGGTCGATGGCGCTCATGATCATGCCCGGGGTGCAGAAGCCACACTGCAGGCCGTGATGTTCCTTGAAGGCGGCCTGCATGGGATGCAGCTCGCCGTTCTTTGCCAGGCCCTCGATGGTGGTCACCTGGGCGCCTTCGGTCTGGGTCGCCAGCATCGTGCAGGACTTCACCGATTCGCCGTCGACGTGGACCACGCAGGCGCCGCATTGGCTGGTGTCGCAGCCGACGTGGGTGCCGGTGAGGCCCAGGTTGTCGCGCAGGTATTCAACGAGCAGGGTGCGGGCCTCGACGTCCTGCGAGACCTCCTGCCCGTTCACGGTCATGGAAACGGTGGGCATGCGTCGTCCTCCCTTACGACGCGGCCGTGGAGCTTTCGCTTCCCGGCCGCCGACTCGTCGCAGTCTGCGCCATGGCCGTGGCGCAGAGGCGGTATCTCTCGCGAACCTAGTTGCCTGTCATTGGGTGCAGGCGACGTAGGCGTCCGCGATCCGATGCGGATCGCGCTTCAACTTGTCCTTCCAGGCGCCGAGGTGCACGCGGGTCTGGATCAGGCCGCGTAGGATCCCGATGTGGTCGGTGCGGCCCAGGCTGAGCGCGCCGACCAGGACGTCGTCGTTGAACTCCAGGTGCATGTAGCGGTAGCCGGCGTCGTCGAGCGCTTCGGCGTTGTCGCCGCCGGCGACGCCGTCCCAGGCGCCGAAGCTCGAAGTGATCAGGCCGGCCGTGTCGAGCACGTTCATGACAAGGCTGCCGTTGAAGTCGGCGGTCTGCCCGGCCATGTTCAGCGCAGCGATCCGGGCGTGGTCGGCCGCGGTCGGCTGGATCGCGTGCACCGACCATCCGTTGGTCGTGAAGTCGGGGCCCTGGGCGCAGTCGCCCGCGGCGTAGATGTCCGGCACCGAGGATTCGAGGCGCTCGTTGACCACGATCCCGGATTCGACCTTGACGCCGCTGCCCTCGAGCAACTCGGTGTTGGCGCGGACGCCGGCCGCGACCACCACCAACTCGGCCTCGGTCGATTCGCCGTTGTCCAGGGTGGCCCTGAGCCGGCCGCCGCCGGCGTCGGCGATGCTCTCGACCTTGGTCGAGGTCAGCACCCGGCAGCCCTTTGCCTCGCACCAGCGCTTGATCAGGTTGCCCGCCGTCTGGTTGGTCATGCGCGGCACCATGCGGTCCTCGGCCTCGACGATGGTCAGCTCGACGCCGCGCTCGAGCAGTGATTCGAGGATGATGCAGCCGATGAAGCCGGCGCCGATCAGCACGACGGGCGCGCCCGGCTTGGCCAGACGGGCGACGTTGCGGGCGTCTTCCAGGGTCCAGCAATGGTGAACGCCGGGCAGATCCAGGCCCGCGATGGGCGGCTTGATCGGCCGCGAGCCGGTGGCGATCAGCAGCTTGTCATAGGACTGCGTGCCGCCGCCGGCCAGGTTCAAGGTCTTGCTGTCGGGCGATACCTTCTCAACCCGCCCCTGCAGATAGCGGATGCCGGCCTTGTCGTAGTGATCGCCGGTCTTGCGCAGGAAGGTTCCCTCTTCCTCGATCTGACCGGTCAGGTAGTAGGGGATCGCCATGCGCGAGTAGGGCGGCTCGGGCTCGTCGCCGATCAGGACGACTTCGGCCGCCGGGTCCGCTTTGCGCAGGGTCTCCGCCGCGATGACGCCAGCGGGTCCGGCGCCGACGATGACATGGGTCATGGCTCTCCCCTCGTTCTAATCTGCGAAGGGCCAATGCCTGCCGCCCGCTGAAGCCGCGGGCCAAGGCTTCGCGCCTGCGCGTGTTGTCGATCGGCTTTCCCAAAGGAAGAGGAGGGGACCCTGGGGCCCCCTCCGTTCCTCGTCCTCAGATGCTCAAGCGGGACAGGGTCTCGTTGCTCGGGACCCCGTCCGGCGTCCAGCCGCGCACCTGGTAGTACTCCGGCAGCATCTTGTCCAAGCCGTTGGTCAGACCTTCGGCCGGCCCGGTCTTGGCCGCGTCCTTCAGCAGGCGCGCAGGCAGGTTGTCATCCTTGCCGGTGAAGCCTGCGTCGAGATTGAACTTGCGCTCCAGGTTCCAGACCCGCTCGCCCAGCTCCATCAGGTTGTCGACGCTCCACTCGCCCTCGCAGGCCGCGTCGATCTGCGGCGCGATGTCCTCCATGGACCAGGCGAAGGTGGTGAAGACGCAGAGCCCCGAGGAGTCGACCACGGCCGTGGCGTCCTGAAAGGCCTTCACCAGGCCGGCCTTGCCGTCGGTCGCCAGGGGATCGGTCTTCTCCGGGATGCCCAGAACCTCGGAGGCCACGGTGTAGCTCCGGAGGTGGCAGGCACCCCGGTTCGAGGTGGCGTAGGTCAGGCCCATGCCCTGGATGCCGCGGCTATCGTAGGCCGGGAACTCCTGGCCTTTGACTGACATCGAAAGCTCCGGACGGCCGTGTTTCTCGCACAGCAGCTTGGAGCCGAGACCGATCTCGGCGCCGAAGCCTTCGCCCTTGCCGGTCAGCTCGGCGAGCGTTGTCAAGGCCTCGGCCGAGCCGAACTTGAGATCGATGCCGCCGGTCTGGGCGTCGGTGATCACGCCGGTCTCGTAGAGCTCCATGGCCGCGCCCACGGTCGCCCCGAAGGAGATCGGGTCGATGCCCTGCTCGTTGCAGATGAAGTTGGCGAAGGTCAGTGCGTCGAGGTCGTCGACGCCCGTCGCCGCGCCCAGGGCCCAGGCCGCCTCGTACTCGAGTCCGCCAGAGGCCACTTGATATTGCGGCCGGTCCTTGACCGTGTAGTGCGTCCGGTCGATCGCCGAGACCCGCTGGCAGCCGATGGTGCAGCCGAAGCAGGCGGCGTTGGTGATCAGGTTCGGCTTGCCGTCCGACTTGCGCGGCTCGGCCATGGCCTCGGCCGAGATGCTGTGGGCGCCCTCGAACTGGACGTCGCGGTGGTTGCGCGTCGGCAGCGCGCCGACCTCGTTGATCACGTTCATCAGCACCTGGGTGCCGAAGGTCGGCAGTCCCTCGCCGGTAACGGCATTCTCGGCCAGCACCTTCTTGCCGGCGCTGGTCGCATCCATGAAGCGCGAGAAGTCGTCGACCTGAACCCCCTTGGTGCCGCGCAGCGCCACCGCCTTGAGGTTCTTCGAGCCCATCACGGCGCCGACGCCGGAACGCCCGGCGGCCCGGTCCATGTCGTTGACGACGCAAGCAAACTTGACGCCCGCCTCGCCCGCGACGCCGATCGAGGCGACCCTGATGAGGGGATCCTGGTGCTTCGCCTTGATGCCCTCTTCGGTGTCCCAGACCGAGGTGCCCCAGAACGCCGAGGCGTCGAGCAACTGAGCGTCGTCGTTCTCGACATAGAGGTAGACCGGCTTCGGCGCCCGGCCCTCGAAGATGATCATGTCGTAGCCGGCGTTCTTCATCTCATTGCCGAAGAAGCCGCCCGAGTTGGAGCAGGCGATGGCGCCGGTGAGCGCGCCCTTGGTGATCACCGAATAGCGCCCGGCGGTCGACGCGCAGGTGCCCGTCAGCGGCCCGGTCGCCATGATCATCTTGTTTTCCGGTGCGAGGGGATCGACCTTCGGATCGATCTCCTCGACCAGGTACTTCGTCGCTAGTCCGCGTTGACCGAGATAGCGATGCGCCCACTCCATGTTGAGCGGCTCATGCTTGCAGGTTCCGTCGGTCAGATTGACACGGAGAATTCTTCTTGCCCAAGCCATCGAAAATCCTCCCTCGTGTCACGCTTCTGCCTGGACGCCGGCGTCGGTCTTGGCGGCCCAGGTGCGCATGCGCTCGAGACCCGTCATACCGGCATCGATGTAGGTGATTGCCGCGGTCGGGCAAGCCTTCGCACATTCCGGCTCGCCCTCGCAAAGGTCGCACTTGATGACCTTGCCGGTGTCCGCGTTGTAGTTAATGGTGCCGAAGGGGCAGGCGATCGTGCAGACCTTGCAGCCGACGCAGAGCGCGTCGGACACGATCTTCGCGCCCGTCGCCGCATCGATCGAAATCGCGTCCACGGGGCAAGCCCGCATGCACCAGGCCTCGTCGCACTGGGTGCAGGTGTAGGGGATGAAACGTCCCTCGTCGTGGAACTTGAAGACCTTGATGCGCGATTTGGCGGGATTGAATGCGCCTTCGTTATCGTAGGAACAGGCCAATTCGCACTGCAAACAGCCCGTGCACTTGTTGGCGTCGATGTGAAGTGATCTCTCCATAGAACCGCGTCCCTCCCTGTACCTGCGGCACGCTTATTGAGAGGGCGACACCGCCGGGCGGTGTGCCCCCGTTTCCCCTTCAGCTTAGACCGCCGGACGGGGTCGATGCAATTGATCGATTGACCCGCTCAAGGCAGGGATTCCGCGGCTTGTAGGTACCCCGACAATCTCGCGCCAGGATATGCGGCGCGGCCGTTACGGCTTGCCCGGGCAGGCGGCAGTTAATACCTTCTGGGTGGAGGCGAAACCGGACATGGCGACTGCGACGATCAAGCTTTATGCCTCGCTGGGCAGTTATCTGCCCAACGGGGCGAAAAAGAACACGGCCCAGGTGACCCTGCCGGGCGAGGCGACCATTGCCTCCACCCTGGAGCGGCTGAATGTGCCGCGCGAGCGCTGCCATCTGGTCCTGGTCAACGGCGAATTCGTCCCGCCAAGCGCCCGCGCGAACCACGTGATCCGGGACGGCGATACCCTCGCGGTTTGGCCGCCGGTGGCCGGGGGCTGAGCCCGAAGAGCCCCGCAGCTTTGGATTCCGTCGTCAAGGATATGGCGCTGACGCCGGAGGAGTTCTTCCGCAGCGTGCCGATTGCGATGCGCGACCGCGACTACCGGGTCGAAGGCGAGCGGGTCGAGACCGGCACGCCGGAGCGCGGCATCACGATCTCGATCCGCCCCCTGCCGCCGCGCAAGCTGAGTGCGCTGCTGTCCATGCCCCGCTCGGAGGTGACCATCGCCTTCCGCGGCTGCAGCGAGACCGAGAGGGCCGATTTCCTGACTTTTTTCGATCAGGTCTATCGGCGCGGCGGCGGCTAGGTCCGAGTTCGGGTCGGGAAGCCTGACTTGTCATAAGTCAAAGACATCCCGGCCGGCGTCGGGTAGCAGATCCGCGGTCCCCAAGAGCGGAGCGTGCCAGCCGTGGATATGCAGATCGGTCACAACTCCCAGGGCGTCGCGATCGACGTCGAGGTGCGGCTGTTCAACAGCATCACTCGGTACGCCGACGGCAACGGCGTCGCCCAGCGGCTGTCATTGCCGGCAGGCACCACGGTCGGGGAGCTGGCCGACCGGCTCCGGATCCCCCGTCGCGAACTGTTCCTGGTCCTGGTCAACGGGCGCGACATCACGCCGGGCTTGGTCGGCGCCGGAGTCAAGGACTTCCACCTGATCGAAGACGGCGACGTCGTGGCCTTCTCCGGCGCGGTGCCCTACAGCTACGGCTACGGCGCGCCCGTCGTGTGAGCGGCGGCGCGTGCGTGCCGGCCTCTGGCCATCGTACATCCTATCCGGGCTGCCCGGACGCTATAGTCGAGCTGAACTATAAACGGCGCGACTGTTTGAGTATCCTGACAAACTTTACGTATACAGAGAACAAGAGACCGCCATCGGCGGGTAAATGGGTCATTTTGACTTGTTTGAGGCAAGTCCGCTTTCGTAGGTTTACAGTTGATTACTCAAGTTCAACTACTTTCCAAAGGCTGGAGGGCAGGCCGGTGTTCCACCGCTCTGCCCACTCCCGAATGGATCGATTGAGCCGGTAAGACCGAGCCTCACCATGTATCAGCTGCTCTATGCCAGCTCGGCCAAGCGCAAGTTTTCCGGGGCGGACCTGCAGTCGCTGCTCGGGGAGTGCCGCGCGTTCAACGGCCCAGCCGGGATCACCGGCATGCTGCTCTACGAGGACGGCAACTTCATCCAGCTGCTCGAAGGCGAGGAGACCGATGTGAAACGGCTGTTCGAGCGGATCGACCGGGATTCGCGCCATCGGGGCGTCTTGATTCTGGATCAAGGGGAGACGCGCGAGCGGCAATTCGGCAACTGGTCGATGGGCTTCCGCCAGCTCGAAGGGGGCGAAGACCACGACCTCGACCAAGCCTTCGCGCTTTCGTCCGTCGCACTCGAGCGGCATTTTCCGCCGGAGCTCTCGGTGCGGGTCATGACCTTCATGCGGAACTTCTACCGGATCGCCGGCGGCCTCTAGGGCCTGGCCGCTTTCAGTCGGGCGGCGCCATCGTGCTCTTCGCCGGCCCGCGGGTGAAGGGGTCCGCGTGCAGGTCCGCCTGGGGTAGGCCCCTATCCAGCAGCATCGCGCTCGCCGCCTCGACCATGACCGGCGGCCCGGCCAGGTAGGCCTTGAAGCCGGCGAAATCTTGGAAGTCCGCCGCCACGGCCTCGCCCACCAGACCGCAGCGCCGCGCCGTGGGCGCGCTCGGGTCCGACAGCACCGGCACGAAGCGGAATCCAGCGTGGCGCGCCTCGAGCGCCCGGAAGTGGTCTTCCAGGTAAACGTCCGCCTCATCGCGGACCCCGAAGTAGAGGTGGACCTCCCGCGATCCGCTCGAGGCCAACGCCGTCTCGACGATCGATTTCATGGGCGCCAGACCGGAGCCGCCGGCGATTGCCAGGATCGGCCCGGCGTGATCTTCGCGCAGCCAAGCTTGGCCGTAGGGCCCCTCGACCGAGACCCTTTCGCCCAATGCGAGGTGCTGTGCCACGTAGCCGCTGGCGCCCTCGTCACCCAGGCAACGGACGTGGAACTCCAGCGCCGGCTCGTCGGGCCGGCTCGCTATGGAGAAATCGCGCGGCGGCAGGTCGCCGAAGCCGACTGCGGCGTACTGGCCGGCGGCAAAGCGGAAACGGGCGCCGGCCTCGGCTTCCAGGCGCAGGATTCGGATGTCGGAGGTCGGCGCCTGTAGGTCCACGAGCCGGCACGTGCACCGTCCCGGCTTGGTCGGCGCGTCCTCGGAGCCCTGATGATCTTTCATCAGGCGGCGTCCAGGCTCAGCCGAGCCCGAAGATCAGAAAGAGCAGAACCATCACAAGGATCAGGCCGGCGACCCAGACGCCCGGCTTGACGCCGGCGCCGACGTCCGGGTCGCTCACCTGGACGCCGGCGGGCGCCGCCTCGGCCGGGGCCGGCGCTTCGGCGGGAGCTTCGGGCGGCGGTGCGCCGACGTGCGCGGCGAGGGCGCCGAAGAACTGCTCGGCCATTTTCTTGGCCGTGCCGTCGATCAGGCGCGAGCCGATCTGCGCCAGCTTGCCGCCGACTTGGGCCTCGACCTCGTAGGTCAGCAGCGTCTCCGCGCCGTCCTCGGCGAGCTTGACCTTGGCGCCGCCCTTAGCGAAGCCGGCGGCGCCGCCCTTGCCCTCGCCGGAGATGGTGTAGCTCTCCGGCGGGTTCATGTCCGATAGCGTCACCGCGCCGTTGAAGGTTGCCGAGACGGGGCCGACCTTGGCCTTGACCTTGGCGGTGAAGCCGGTGTCGGAAGTCTTGTCGATCTCCTGACAGCCGGGAATGCAGGCCTTCAGCACCTCCGGGTCGTTGAGCGCGGCCCAGACATCCTCGCGTGCCGCGTTGATGCGGTACTCGCCGGTCATCTCCATGGCAGGTCGTCTCGCCCCCGTCTTTCGCGTCGTCGGCCGCAGCCTATCCGCGCGGCCAGCCCGGGGCAAGAAAGCGCGGGTCGGACGATGCCCGCCACGGGCGGCGCACGCGCCGGCCGATGATCCAGGTCATGTCGGATGGGTGCGTGGCAGGTTTCCATGTGAGGCTTGGCGACAGATCGATCTGGAGGCGGCTTGTGGGGAACCTGGAGCGTCGACCCGTCAAGGACCTGCTTTACACCTATTTGGGCAAGCGGACCGGCGAGCGCGTCCTGACCGGCCAGGTCAGGCGCGGCGATGCCGAGAAGATCCACGCGGTCATCTGGTTCTGCGACCTGCGGGACTCGACGCGTCTCTCCGAATCGATGCCAGTCGAGGACTTCTTCGCTCTCCTCAACGACTTCTTCGAGTGCACGGCGGGCGCGGTGCTCGACCACGGCGGCGAGATCCTGAGCTATATCGGCGATGCGGCCCTGGCGATCTTCCCCATCGCCGGCACCGACAAGCCCTTCGACCAGGCCTGCACGCCCGAGGAGGGCGCCTGTGCGGCGGCCCTGGCGGCGGCGCGGGATGCACTGGCCCGTGTCGAGACGCTCAATTCGGATCGGCAGAGGCGGGGCGAGGAGGCGCTGCGGTTCGGCATCGCCCTGCACGCGGGCGACGTCATGTACGGCAACATCGGCGTTCCCGGGCGCCTCGAGTTCACGGTCATCGGGGCGGCGACCAACGAAGCTTCCCGTCTGGCGGGTCTCTGCAAGACCCTCGACCAAGCGGTGTTGGTGTCCTCCAGGTTCCCAGGCTGCTTCCCGGACCAACTGGTTTCACTGGGCCGACATTCCCTGCAGGGCATCGACGAGCCGCAGGAGGTCTTCGGGCTCGCCGATCGACAGACCGCCGGATCGTGCAGGGCCGGGTGCGGCGCGGAGGCCTAGCGCCTTCCGGGGGAAACACGCATGATGGCCGCGTTGTCGCGAGTACGGGGAGGGCAGGCCATGATCGAGGGCAAGCGGCAAATGACCGCCTCGGCGATCCAGATCACCGCGGTCGACGGCGAGAAGGAGGCCACCATCGAGAAGATGATGCGCCTGCTCGACGTGGCCGGGCGGCGCGGCTCCGACCTGGTGGTGCTGCCCGAGCTCTGGACCGGCCTCGGCTTCAGCGACGACACGATCTACAAGGAGATCGCCGAGACCATCCCCGGCCCGGTGACCGACCTGCTGGCCGAGAAGGCGCGCAGCTACGGCATGTACGTCGCCGGCTCGATGTACGAGGACGGCGGCGGCGGGATCTACTACAACGCGCTGCCGCTCATCTCGCCCGAGGGCGAGATCATCGGGCTCTACCGCAAGACCCATCTGTTCGACGCCAAGG
>JAAUYJ010113690.1_pt1 | contig 15013 bp, 5 predicted proteins | sample 7278031 | NCBI WGS metagenome assembly JAAUYJ01 (sample SAMN14350222, study PRJNA611818) | marine sediment metagenome | isolation source: surface marine sediment (1.8m) | place: French Polynesia: Moorea | collected 2018-08 | reverse complement strand
TGCTCTTCCGATCTATCTTGTTTAGTGATTAGTAATGGACAAATTCCAGTAATGTAGTATTTTATATTAAGTAATGGCGAATAAATCAAAAATATTCGGCGATATACTTAAAAAAGAGACAAAAAATCTAAACATTCAGCCAAATCAGAACCGAAAATCACTATTTTGAGAACAGAGGAAGATGATGAGCCGTATATTGAGTCTAGTTTTGAGGAGCAAGAACAAAGAATTGGAGTAATTGTGGGTTTAGATGAGGAAGGAGAAGTTTTGGATGTTCATGACCAGACTTTAGCAACCTATCGCACGATGAAGAAATAGTAATATTAACTCCAAAGTACGGGCGAATGGTCATCCGCCCCTACGAACTCATAACATCAAATTTTCAAACACTCCAGCAGCACCCATACCACCGCCAATACACATAGTTACCATGCCGTAGCGGATACCACGTCGTTGCATTTCATGAAGTAGGGTAGCAGTAAGTTTTGCCCCAGTACAGCCAAGGGGATGTCCTAGAGCGATCGCTCCACCATTAACATTTATAATGTCTTCATCTAGTCCCAGTTTGCGAATTACGGCTAGAGACTGTCCTGCAAAGGCTTCGTTGAGTTCAATTAATCCGATATCTGCCAGAGTTAAACCCACTTGTTTTAAGACTTTCGGTACAGCTTCCACAGGACCAATACCCATAATTGCTGGTGGTACGCCAGCTACCGCATAACCCAAAAGTTTTGCCATGGGTTTGAGTTGCAGTTGGTCAACTATTTTCTGACTTACTATTATGCTTGCTGCTGCACCATCAGACATTTGGGAGGCATTACCTGCGGTGACTGTACCTTTGACATGGAATACTGGTTTTAATTTAGCTAAGGCTTCTAAGCTAGTATCTGCCCTTACTCCTTGATCTATGGCAAAGATTTTTTCTATAGTCTTGGGCTGTCCCTTGTCATAGATAGTTTCTTTAACTGTAATTGGAACAATTTCCGCAGTAAAACGACCTGATTTAATAGCTGCTAAAGCTCGTTTATGCGATCGCAAAGCAAATTGATCTTGATCCTCACGGGAGATTTGGAACTCTTTGGCGACATTTTCGGCAGTAATTCCCATAGTGATATAGGGTTCGGGAGAATGATCTATTAATTCTGGATTTGGTGCCAGATAATGACCACCCATGGGCATTAAACTCATGGATTCCGCTCCACCAGCCACAATTATTTCTGCTTGTCCTGTCATAATGGCTTGGGATGCCATAGCGATAGTTTGTAATCCTGACCCACAAAAACGATTCACTGTACAACCAGGGACAGAATCAGGTAATCCAGCCCGTTGTGCAACTATTCTGCCTAAATTGAAGCCCTGTTCTCCTTCAGGAAAAGCACAACCCATAATCACATCATCAATCAGTTCTGGCTTCAATCCTGGCACTTTTGCGATCGCACCTTGAACCGCAGTTGCGCCCAAATCATCAGGACGAACATTATGTAAAGTTCCCCGTGGTGCTTTTCCGATAGCAGTTCTAACACTGCTCACTATATATGCTTCTTTCATCTCTTTCTCCTTTTTGAGTTCGGAATTGCTCATGAATTACCAACCCCGAACCACTAACTACTAACTGCTAACTACTAACCACTAACCACTAACCACTAACCACTAACTACTAACCACTAACTACTAACCACTAACCACTAACTACTAACCACTAACTACTAACTACTAACCACTAACCACTAACTACTAACTACTAACCACTAACTACTAACCACTAACTACTAACTACTAACTCCGAACTAATTTCTCAAAGGCTTCTTAGTCTTCAGTACATGAGCAATTCTCTCTTGGGTTTTTGGCTCTTTAAGTAAAGGAACAAACATCTGTCTTTCTAGTTGCAGTAGATAGTCTTCACTGACTAGAGATGGTGCAGAAAGTTCACCACCAGAGATGACATATGCCAGATTTTTCGCTAAGAAGCGGTCATATTCTGAGATATATCCCCCTTGTTGAAAGACATAGGCTGCGTGTTCTAAAGCTGCACGGGCTGGAAGACCTAAAACTTTAACTCCATCTCGATGGGGAATGGGTGCATAGCCTTCTAAATCTAGGCGGATTACTTCTTGTTTGGCGACATACAATCGGCGATCGCAATTTATGACAATTATAGCGGTGGGAGCTAGGAAACCAAATTCTTGGGCTTCATAGGCACTGTTGCTAACTTTTGCCATACCAATGGTTTCAAAAGCTTTTTGTAAGAAAGGTTGAATTTGATTGGGGGTTTCGGTAGCTGCGGTTTCTGCTGCCCAAGCTGCCATCCGCATAATGCCTCCAGCCCCAGGGATTAAGCCTACACTCAGTTCCACTAAACCGATATAACTTTCTGCTGCTGCTACTACTTGAGGACAAGCCATCACTAATTCACAACCACCACCAAGAGCTAAACCTTGCACCGCAGCCACAATAGGTTTAGCAAAGTAATGAATTCGCTGTAAAGTCTTTTGAAATTGATCTACCAGATCGGATACCTGATCTAGATGTCCAGATTGAGCCAGCATCCCAATTTCTGCCAGATTTGCGCCACCACAGAAGTTGGAGTTACCATTGCCAATTACCATACCTCGATAATCTTGAGTTTCAAGAATATCTAAGACTTCTGTTAACCCTTCCATGACTTTAAAGCTAAGGGTATTACCTTTGGAGCGAAATTCATAGAGAACAACTCCGTCTCCCAAGTCTAATAGTGCTGCTTCTTCGTTTTGCCAGAGAAGATTTTCCTCATGAGATTTAATGAGTTTGAGATCAATTTCATCTTCGGGAAGATTAAGAGGAATATATCCTTGAGTGGGAGTATAAACTGTGTCTTGGTGATAAAATCCCCTAGTCTGATGATGCTTAATCATCCTTTCCACCCAAGCTGCTAGGGGAATGTCTGCTGTTTGCAGATCAGTAATCACAGTTTTAAAACCTAGTGCATCCCAAATTTGAAATGGACCTAGTTCCCAACCAAATCCCCAACGCATCGCCCTGTCTAATTCTGCTAAATTATCGGTAATTTCAGGAATGCGGTAAGCACTATAGCTGAGAATAGATAGAATCAATTTGCGGAAAAACTTGCCAGCCCGACTACTATCCTGATATAAAGCCCTTAGTCTTTCTGGTAGTTCCAGTTTTTGTATTTCCTTGAGATTGCCTAAATTCAGAGGTTTTGCTGGTTCATAGGTCAGAGTTGCAGGATTAAGAGAGAGGATTGCTCCTGCTTCTTTTTTATAAAATCCTTGACCTGTTTTCGCGCCTAATTTTCCTGTTTCTACCAGTTTTTCTAGCAGTGCAGGTACACAGAAGACATCACGGCTTTCATCTTCGGGAACGGCTGGATAGAGATTTTTTGCCACATAAACTAAAGTATCTAACCCAACTAAATCCGCAGTGCGGAAAGTTGCGGATTTTGGTCTGCCAACTAGAGTTCCTGTAAGGGTATCAATTTCTTCAATGGTATATCCTTCTTCCAGAAAACCTTTAACCCCTAACATGATGGCGTAGATACCAATGCGATTGGCAATAAAGTTAGGTGTATCTTTAGCAATGACAACTCCTTTTCCTAAATGGAGACGACCAAACCATTTGAGTCTATCTAGTACTTGAGGATCAGTATCTGGTGTGGGGATTAGTTCTAATAACTTGAGATAGCGGGGCGGATTAAAGAAATGAGTTCCTAAAAAGTTTTTTCTTAAAGATTCTGGCAATCCTTGAGCAATCTGATGGACTGGTAAACCACTAGTATTAGTAGAAATAATCGTATCTTGCCTAACTACCTCTGCTACTTTCGCCATCAATTGCTGTTTAATAGCTAAATTCTCGATTACCGCTTCAATAATCCAATCTACTTCAGCCAAACTTGCTAAATGTTCGTCAAAGTTTCCCAGAGTGATATGACGGGCGGTTTTTTCTGTAAATAAAATTGGTGGTTTAAGTTTTAAAGCCTTTTGCCAACTGGCTTCAACGATCGCATTTTTATTGTCTTCAGCAGCAGCTATATCCAGTAAATAAACGGTTAAGCCAATATTTGCCAGATGGGCTGCAATCTGCGAACCCATAACACCTGCACCTAATACAGCAGCAGTTCGGAACGGTTTAAACATTATATTTTTCTCCTTTAAATTTAACAATGGTCAGAGCAGGCTAGACTGTGGAACTTTTTTTTCCAGTAATCTCTGACTCTAATTCTTCAGAATGAGTATTTTTTTCTTGTAGCTTCCACGGCATTGTGGGGGGTAGAGTGAGATAGTTTTTAAAGTTTTTCAGATGTCTCCCGATACTTCGGAGTTGAAAATTGTCTTTCTTTCCCAGAAAAGGAAGTTCCTTGTCTTTTAATGGGTGAAGTTTAGGAGATTTATCGGTTCTCTTATGAATGACCATCATCTGTAAGAAATCTCTACTCTTGGAACGTAAGTTACGAAAGTATCTCAGAACAACTCGCCAAGATAGGAGTTTAAACTTTTTAGCCAGCAATTTTAACTTTAATAACTCCGAACTCTGTACGCGCCAGCGACTTCCGAAGGGCATTCCAAACTCCTTACGCGCCAGCGACTCCCGAAGGGCACTCAAAGTTGACTCTTCTCCATACAGAGCGTTTATTTCTCTGGCAAATATCTTATTGACTTGAGAGCGATTAACTTGCAAGTTTGGCTCTAATAATCTATTTTCTACACTAAGCTTGGGGTTAACTAACTGAAACTGCTTAACATTCGACCATCTAGGAAGTTTTTCGTTAGCTCGATCAACTAAGGTTTGATAGAGAGCGATAATCTCTGGCTGCTTTAATAAATCCTCAGTTGGTAAGTGTTGCCCACCTAAAGCCTCAGCTTGTTTTTGTAACTGCTCTAGATCGGGGAAAATCAACATTCCACAAAACTTTTTCTCTCTTCCCACCGCCACCGCTTGAGCTACTAACCGCGATCTCTCTACTTGCTCTTCTAAAGGTTGAGGAATGACATATTTACCAGTGGAAAGTTTAAATAGGTCTTTTTTACTGCCTGTAATAGTTAAGAAACCTTCTGGAGTAAATGCTCCTAAATCTCCTGTATGCAACCAACCTGACTCATCAATAACTGACTTAGTGGCTTCGGGGTTTTTATAGTATCCTTGCATCACATAAGGAGCTTTAACGAGAATTTCTCGATCAGGAGCGATCGCAATTTCTACTCCAGGTATTGGTAATCCTACTGTTCCTGCACGGTTCAAACCATTTCGATTGCAACAAATTACAGAGCTGGTTTCAGTTAAGCCATAGCCTTGCAGTACGATCATGCCCGCACCACTAAGTAGATTGGCTATTTCGGCTCTTAATCCTGCACCGCCACTAATAAAGTATTTGAGCCTACCGCCAAAGGGTTTGCGCCATTGAGAAAAAACTAACCAATCTGCTAACTTTAGTTGCAAAGCATTAAATATACTAATTGAGTTTCCCAACTCATAATTTTGAGCCAGTTTAAAAGCCCAATTAAAAATTATTTTTTGGATTCTTTTGAGCTTACTACCGCGATCGATTATCTTGTGATAAATTTTTTCTAATAGACGCGGTACAGTAGCTACCAAAGTTGGTTGTACTGTTTTAAAATCTCTAACTGCTCGGTTGGGAGTAGAGAAATAGATACTATGTCCATAATTAAGATGACCGTAAATTAACGCTCGTGCAAAAATATGGGTCAAGGGTAAAAAAGATAGTACTGTCTCGATAGCTCCTGGTTTTAAATCAGGAATACTCTTAAAAGTAGTCAGAATATCAGCAGTAATATTTTCATGACTTAACATGACTCCTTTAGGCTCTCCTGTCTCTCCAGCAATATAAACAATGGTTGCCAAGTCTTGAGGAGAGATACTGGAGCGCAACTGCTTTAACCCCTCTTCATTCCATAACTTTTTACCCCTGGCACGTACTTCATCTAGAGATAATAATTGAATACATTGAGGCAACCTAGGACAATGTAAGTCTTGTCTTCCCTGACAAAGCAACATGGGAATACATAAACAAGCTTGGGAATAATTCGGAGTTTTTTGCTGAACATTTAAGGTACTAGATGTAAACTTGGGATTGTTGTTTTCCAATTCATCAACTTCAGACTCTTGATTCTTAACTCCGAATTCATTTACACCACAGGTTAATAGTTGAATACGTTTTTCTGACCAATCATCAGGAATATCGGCGACAATAACTGTGTGAAGATTGGGAGTATTTCCTAAATAGGGAATGATTTGAGCTAGAATATCTAAATCCGAAACAATTAAGACTTTAGCTGCGGAATGACTTAAGATAAATACGATATTATCTATAGTCTGAGTTAAATCGATTGGTACATTAATTAATCCAGCCAATAACGAACCAAAATCTGCTAGGCAGAAATTAAGATCGCTGTGCATTAATAAGGCGATTTTGTCACCCTGTTCTAATTCCTCTTCAAGTAATCCTAAAGCCAACTCTTCGGTAGCAATTCGCATTTTTGCATTAGATTGAGGCTGCCAAGCATTAGTTTTCCACTGATTAAATGCGCGATAATTTGGATAAGATTTGCAAGCTTCATCTAATAATGATGGTAAGGTTCGCCCTAAAATTGGCCGATCAATTGTTGAATCAGATTTATTAATCTTAATTAAAGAAAACATTGGCAATTTTAAGAGATAAAATCTCTTTTCTCCTTGAGACTATCTTTAGCCTTTTAAGATGTTGCCCAATATTTTTTGCAACTACAAGACTATTGTGATAGCCATGTATTAAAAATATACGTTAGCTATTAACATTTATTGACAATTACATCATTTGACGGATATTTTCGACCATAAATATCACTCAGGCAATTGTTTTTTGAAGGTTATATTTTTGCCTGTATAAAGCTAGATAATAAGCTAATTTGATATAACAATGATTATAGCATATTTCTAGGATATATATTTATATGTAACATGAAAGGTAAAAGTTAAGCTTCTGTCGCCAACATTTAAATGAATAGAAAAACTCTGTAAATAACTAATTTTTCAGACAGTAATCCTCAAGAAACAATCAACAAGATATCTTTGCTTGAAAATACTGACCAGGGTGAATTAGCTAGATCTGCTCCGCAGCCAGCGAAGCTGACCGCAATTATTTTGACTTTTCAGACATCCTCTTAGAGCGTTATCCAAGACTTCGGGTAGGGTTTCTAGAGTCTAGTTGTGGTTGGCTTCCCTATTGGTTATGGCGACTTGATGAAGAATACAAAAATTTATATTGGGAAGTAAAAGAACTTGTAAAATTAATACCATCAGAGTATTTTCGTAGTCAATGTTATATTGCCATTGACCTCTACAAGCCTTATCTTCCTGAAATTATTGAATACATCGGCTCTGACAATTTAATCTTTGGCTCAGATTATCCTCACATGGATCATCAGCCTGATATTGTTAGAAAAGTCATAGAGCTTGAGGGAGAGTTATCTCAGGAAATAGTGAAAAAGCTCCTTTGGGATAATGCTAAACATTTCTACCAACTGACATAAACGCAGGGTTCAAAGCGATAAAAATGTAAATTTTACTAACAAGGACTAAATTATGTTTGGAACGAGACAGTTATTCGTTAATACTAAAAATTCTTGGGGGCAACTTCAGATTTCACAAAGTGATTCTGCTGCCTATTTAAAAAAAGTTTTGGCGCAAACTAAAAAAATATCTCAGATTATTGCCTATATATGGTTAAATGACAATGAAACTTCATCGGATTTAGAGTATTATTTTAAACGTCCTAAACTTCTTGGCAAACTATTACTTGCTCAACCAGATGATCCTCAATATAAGTTACTCCAAGAAGTTTTCAAAAAACACCCAGACTCTCTTCCGATTTTCGATCAGTCTGAAAAAGGCTTTTATACTTTTAAGGTCATATTCAATCAATTTGAAGGATATCTTAGTGATCCTGATATTGGTGAAGAAGCTGCACTCATAACGATGAATATTCCCTATCCACCGCGTCCACAAATATATGATGATCTAAGTTGTGATCCTCCTCCTCCTTTAGCTAACAACGATCCCCTTAAAGCTTCAGAGTTAAAGAATTGGCTCGAACAAAACCCAAATGAACCTCCATTTTTTGATGAAGATAATCCTTATATTCCTTCAACTTGTAGTTGATTCTTATTAGCCACATCCTGATAATTAATTATCAACTTTTCCCGCCCAATACAAGTGCGGGATTTTTAATTATAACTAATAAACATAAAAAAACTTATAGCTACTATTAAACATATCTCATTGAGTATAGAAAAAAGATGATTATTAAAGATCCTCAAAAGCTTTTACCAAATTCCTTTAAAGACTTCTATGAAATTTCAGAAAGAGTGCTTGAAATTCCCTCTCATGGTATTCCTTTACATCCAAAAAGTATCGAAAAATTATTTCTTAAAGCCAAAAAGAAAAATTCAATAATTGTTTTTCAACCTACTTTGTCTATTCTCTCAGAATTAGGTTTACCTACTTATCCGATATTAGCTTATTTATATCCCCAAGAATTAGATAATATTTGGGCTCAATTACAGTCAAAAATTACAGCTTTATTAAGAGGCGAGAATTTTGAGAGCATTCCTTTGACATTAATATCTCAAATCGATATTGATGAACAGCTACATTACTTTGCTTATTATTATGGAAAAGCAATTAATCCCTCTTATGTCAGAGTTATTGTGGGGAACACTTGCAATCTCAAATGTGTTATGTGCCCCTATCATAGTCCTCTATTAAAACCAAAGCATACTACGAAATTCTTTCAGGGAAAAAAAATCATGTCTTGGGATATGATGGAAAGAATAGCAAAAGACTGTGGACAAGCAGGAGTTACAATTTTAATTGGCAGTGTTGAAGAACCACTATTACATCCTAGACTTGTTGATTTTATTGAACTCTGTAGACAGCAAGGAGTTCCCAAAGTTCATTTAACCACTAATGGTCAACTCCTCGATGAAACTCGCGCCTCAGCCTTATTAAAGGCGGGTTTAACCAGTATTGATATTAGCATTGATGCGGCGACTCCAGAAACTTATTTAAAAGTTCGAGGAGCCGATTTTAACCGAGTTGAGTCTAATGTTATTAACTTTCTTAAAATCCGAGAGCAATTAGGGATTGCTTGTGAAGTGAGAACATCTTTTGTGAGAAATCAAGATGTTACTGTGGAAGAGGAAAAAAATTTTTTGAATCGTTGGTTATCGAAAGTAGATAGTATTTTTTTCTTAAATGTCGCTGAGTATCAAGAAACTAATATACGGCTTAAAAAAAACAACCAAGCGGTACAAAACTCTCTGCAATATTATCAACAAAAAGCTAAAGGAAGGTGGGCTTGTTTATTTCCTTTTATAGAGATGGCAGTTTTGCCAGATGGTAGAATTTATTATTGTATAGAAACCTTATTTAGACTTGGCTTTGACAAAGATATTGAAAGTTTAGGAGACTATAATCAACAAACCTTACAAGAGATTTGGTCTGGCAATTTATTTCAGCAACTGCGACGAGATTTAATCCTGAATCAGATAGAAAAGAGAGCAGTTTGTAAAGATTGTGATATGTGGATGTCCCAGGTAATTAATCGAGAAATCAAAGATAAATACCAAGTTCTGACCACTACAGTAGCAGAAATTTATTCTCCAGCCCATTTCTAGAGCTAATAACAATTCTGCTGCTGCTGAACTTACCGTATTTATATAAAGATTATGCAAGAATATCAGATTATCGAAAAAATCTATGAAAGTGCTAATTCCTTAGTTTATCGAGCCATCCTCAAGCCAGATAATAAACCTAGTATTCTTAAAATTCTGAAAGAAAACTATCCTACTCCTTCAGAACTCACCCGCTATAAACAGGAATATGAATTTACTCGTTCTTTCAATGTAGATAGTATTGTTAAAGCTTATGACTTACAGCGATATGAGAACAGCTTGGTAATGTTTTTAGAAGACTTTGGCGGTCAATCTTTAAATTATTTACTATCCCAAAGTCAATTAAGCTTAGAAGAGTTTCTTACTATTACGATTAAGACAACTGAGAGTTTAGCTGCAATTCATACCGCTAATATCATCCACAAAGACATTAACCCTTCTAATATTGTCTATAATCCTCAAACAGGACAACTTAAAATCATCGACTTTGGCATTTCTACCCGTTTATCCCAAGAATTTCTGACGGTTTGTCCTCCTAATCAACTAGAAGGAACCTTAGCTTATATTGCGCCAGAACAAACAGGTAGAATGAACCGAGGAATAGATTATCGCAGTGATTTTTATTCCCTTGGTGTGACTTTTTACGAACTTCTAACTAATCAACTCCCCTTTGAAACCAATGACCCAATGGAGTTAGTCCATTGTCATATCGCACAACAACCATTATCAGTTCATGAACTAATTCCTGATATCCCGTTAGCTGTATCTGATATCATTGCAAAATTGTTGGCTAAAACGCCAGAAGATAGATATCAAAGTGCTTGGGGAATTAAAGCTGATTTAGAAACTTGTCTTAATCAATTAAAGTCTCTAGGACAAATTTCTCAGTTTCGGTTAGCAAGTCAGGATATTGCTAAGAAGTTTAATATTCCGCAAAAACTTTATGGTCGAGAACAGGAAGTTACTCAAATTTTAACTGCTTTTGAGGAAGTTAGCCAAGGGACAACTCAAATGATCCTAATTTCTGGTTATTCAGGTATTGGTAAATCTGCTTTAGTTAATGAAATTCATAAACCCATTACACGGCAGCGAGGACAGTTCATTAGTGGTAAATTTGATCAATTGCAGCGAGATATTCCCTATTCTGCTATTGCTCAAGCTTTTCAAGACTTAATCGATAAACTACTAAGTGAACCGGAAATAACCCTACAAACTTGGAAAAAGAAAATTTTAGAAGTTTTAGGCAATAATGGTCAAATTATTATTGATGTGATTCCTGAAGTCGAAAAAATTATCGGCGAACAACCGCAAATTGAACAACTAGGCGGAACTGAAAGTAAAAATCGATTTAATTTATTTTTTCAAAGGTTTCTTCGTATTTTTTGCCAAAAAGAACATCCTTTAGTTATCTTTCTAGATGATTTACAATGGGCAGATTTACCGTCTCTGAACTTAATTGAGCAATTAATGTCAGAGCCAGACAACCAATATTTTCTCATGATAGGTGCATACCGAGATAACGAAGTTAGTTCTACTCATCCTCTAATGCACACCTTAGAAAAAATTAATCAATTAATTGCTGATACACTCAGTTGCTCAACAGAATTTTCAAAACCTTTAGCTGAGTTACTTGCCCAAAAAACTGGAGGCAATCCTTTTTTTCTGACTCAACTCCTCTATTCTTTGTACCAAGAAAATTTATTAGTATTTAATCGGTCTCAATCTCTTCTTAATCCAGAAGACAATCAACAAGGTTATTGGCAATGGGATATAGAGCAAATTGAAAGCGTTTCCATCTCCGATAATGTAGTTAAATTGATGGTCAGTAAAATTGAAAAGTTAGATAGGAGAACTCAACAAGTTTTTAAATTAGCCTCTTGTATTGGCAGCCATTTTAATTTAGAAATTCTTTCTATCGTCAATAATAAATCTCAAATAGTTACGGCTAAAGAACTACAGTCTGCCTTAGATGAAGGCTTGATAATTCCTCTAAACAATAATTATAAAGTTCCTCTGCTTTGGAATCCAGAAGAATTATCAAATAATAGCTCAGATACCTCATCTGAGTATTCTAAATACATTCCCTACAAATTTTTACATGACCGAGTGCAACAAGCCGCTTATTCTCTAATTCCAGAAGAAGAAAAAAAAACAGTTCATCTACAAGTCGGTCGTCTGCTTGTAAAAAATATTAAAGAGGATGAGTTACAGAATAAGATTTTTGATATTGTCAATCAACTTAATGAAGGGGCTGCGTTAATTACTGAACAGTTAGAAAGAGATGAATTAGCTAAATTAAATCTTCAAGCAGGTAAAAAAGCTAAAGCCTCAACAGCTTATGAATCAGCCTTGATATATTTTCAAGAGGGAATTAATTTATTGCCCTTAAATAGCTGGAAAAATCAGTACGATTTAACCATGAATCTTCACTTAGAAGCTTTAGAATCTCTCTATCTAAATACTAAGTTTGAACAAGTAGAATCTTTCGCTGAAAACATCCTTGAGTTTTCTCAAAACATTGCTCATACGATCAAGGTATATCAAATGAGAAACTTATTATATTATATTCAATTAAAATCTGATAAAGCGATAGAGTCTACTAGAAAAACTTTGGCTGAATTAGACGTATATTTTCCCATTGATGATAATAAAATAGAAGAAAGCATTAATCAAAAACAGGAAAGAATTAACTTATTGTTGTCCAAAATAAATATTAGAGATTTAGCTAATCTCCCAGCGATGTGTAACAATCATCAGCTCTTAGTAATATCAATATTGCAGAGCATGATTTCTCCAACAGTCACAACAAATTTCCCCTTATTTATTTGGGTTATATTAACTCAGCTAGATATCTGCCTCAAATATGGTAATCCTCCTCAAGCTGCTAGCATATATAGTTATTATGGAATGATTTTATGTTCGGTCAACAAAGATATTGATTTGGGATCTAAATTCGGAAATTTGTCGATAAAATTCCTAAAAAATGACAAGGGATCAAAGTTTGAAGCTTTAGTCATGCATATCTATTATGGATTGATCTGGCACTGGAAAGAACCTTTAAGAAATATAGTCGCAGAAGAAAATTTATTACATGGGATTCAAAAAGGAATAGACACAGGAGATAATGAATTTGCAAGTTATACAGCCATAAATTTTTGTTTAATAAAGTTCTTGGGCGGCTACAATTTGGAAGAGGTATTCCAAATTTATACAAAATACCTAAAATTGATTAATAAAACTCGACAAGAATATTCAATTTTTTATATTAAAATTTGTTTTAATATTTCTATTAACTTGATGGACATCGACAAAAATAAAAAAAAATCTGGATTAGTTATTGGTAATTCTCAAGAAGAAGAAGATAAATATTTAAAAGATTGGATCGATAACAACAATGAATGGTTATTATTCCTTTTCTACTTTGCTAAAACAATTATACGCTATTTTTCAAAAGATTATGTTCAGGCTTATGAATATGGACTTAAAGCAGAACAATATCTAAAAAGTTGTTGTGCTTATTTATCTGCACCACACCACAATTTTTACTCCTCTCTTGCTTATATTGCTCATTACAATAATTGTGACATAGAGCAGCCAAAAGAATTACTAGAACAAGTAGAAAAAAATCAGGAGAGTATGAAAATATGGACTGGACATTGTCTAGAAAATTTTCAACATAAATATGATTTAGTAGAAGCCGAAAAAGCAAGAGTTTTAGGAAGAAATTGGCAAGCAGAAGAACTTTATGAAAAAGCGATTCAAGGTGCAAAAAAATATGAATTTATCCATGAAGAAGCCTTAGCTTATGAACGAGCAGCCGATTTTTACCTAGCACTGGGTAGAGAAGAAATCGGTCAATTTTACCTGAGAAATGCTCATCATTGTTATATCCGTTGGGGAGCAAAAGCCAAAGTCAAGCAGTTAGAAGAAGAATATCCCCAGTATTTTATCGGAGTAACGAATCAAAGCAAATCTAAAAGACTTAGTACAACCATTTCTAGCATAGAGGCTGATGGAGAAATTCTCGACTTAACCAGTGTTCTTAAAGCATCTCAAGCAATTTCTGGTGAAATTAAGCTGGAAAAACTCCTGCAAAAATTAATGAAAATTGTGATTGAAAATGCAGGGGCACAAAAAGGTTTCCTGATTCTAAATAATGAAGGTAATTTGTTTATCGAAGCTCAAGGCATAGTAGATACTGATAATCTTACTATTTTGCAATCAATTCCTCTAGAATCTGTAGACCCTGAAACATCGATTCCTCTCTTACCAACTACAATTATCAATTATGTAGCCCGCACTCAAAAATATATTGTTTTAAATGATGCATTCCATCAAGGACAATTTATTAATGACCCTTATATTATTGCCACACAATGTAAATCAATTCTCTGTACTCCTTTACTTAATCAAGGGCAATTACGAGGAATTGTTTATTTAGAGAATAACTTAACTACAGGTGCATTTACCTCAGAAAGAGTCGAACTCTTAAATATACTCTCTGCTCAAGCTGCTATATCTATTGACAATTCAAGACTTTATCAAACCTTAGAACAAAGAGTAGAAAAACGTACCAAAGAACTATCTGAAACTTTAGATGTTCTGAAAGCGACTCAAGCAGAACTTATCTTTGAAAATGACCTGCTCAAAAGTGCCGAACAACCCTCAAATTTTAATTATCAAGTTGGTGGAAGTTTGCCTATAGATGCTCCCACTTATGTAGTACGACAAGCAGATAGAACCCTTTACAAAGCCTTAAAACAAGGTGATTTTTGTTATATTCTCAATTCCCGACAAATGGGTAAATCTAGTCTCATGGTAAGGATGTTGCACTATCTAAAACATGAAGGATATAAGTGTGCTGCCATAGACCTAACCCGCATTGGTACTAAAAATGTGACGCTTGAGCAATGGTATAAAGGATTAGCAATTGATTTATTGCGTAATTTTGGCTTGCAAAAAAAAGTCAATTTCAAAGCTTGGTGGAATGACAGATTAGACATTTCTCCCGTACAAAGATTAGGTCAATTTATTGAAGATATTTTATTATTTGAAGGGAATTCAGATAATAATGATTCTGTTAAAAAACGATTTATTTTTATCGATGAAGTTGATAGTATTTTAGGGTTTAAATTTCCAGTAGATGACTTTTTTGCCCTCATTCGCTCTTGTTATAATCAACGAAGTATTAACCCAGAATCTAGGTATCAGGAGCTAACTTTTGCTTTTTTTGGGGTTGCTACTCCCTCAGAATTGATGACTGACAGCAAGAGAACCCCTTTTAATATTGGTCAAGCAATTGAATTAGAAAGCTTTAAAAAACATGAAGCACAACCCTTATTGTACGGATT
>JAAUYJ010102240.1_pt1 | contig 15018 bp, 11 predicted proteins | sample 7278031 | NCBI WGS metagenome assembly JAAUYJ01 (sample SAMN14350222, study PRJNA611818) | marine sediment metagenome | isolation source: surface marine sediment (1.8m) | place: French Polynesia: Moorea | collected 2018-08 | reverse complement strand
TTTATATGGTGTGAGACGACTAATATTAAATCTCTTTGGAGCCAAAATTGGTCAAGGAGTTTTAATTCGCCCCACCGCCAGATTTACCTATCCTTGGAAAATAGCGATCGCTGATTATAGTTGGATAGGAGACGACGTAGTTTTATACAGTCTTGACCGTATCGAAATAGGTAAGCATTGCGTTATCTCTCAAAAAAGTTACCTTTGCACTGGTAGTCATAATATAGAAGACCCTAGATTTGGTTTACAAACAGCAAGTATTACTATTGGTAATGGTGCTTGGGTAGCTACAGATTGTTTTGTTGGTCCTGGTGTTAATATTGGAGCTAATGCAGTTATTGGTGCTAGAAGTAGTGTTTTTAAAGATATGCCTCCAGGTCAAGTTTGTTTAGGAACCCCCTGTCGTCCTCGCTATTCAAGACATATAATACCAAATTGATAAATGTTTGCTACAAATGATCGGGGTTGTTTCTAGTAGTCAATAGTCAGTAGTCAATAGAAGTGACTTTAATCTCATTTTTTAGCTGGAAACTATTCTATTGTCTGCTCTATAAAACTGATAAAAAGCGTCACATGGCGTGACAATTTGATGTTTACTTGCTGCTGTACGGACCTTGCATGGAAAGTCCCTACGGGCCGTTGGGGTTACTCATCCACAGGCATTGACGGGTCTTGCCCAACTGCATTTATTGAGTTGACACTTGTATTTAAGTCTTTGTCAATACATAGACTGCCAGAAATGTTTAAGCAGTGATTAGAGCAGAAGATACAAATAGAGCCGCTCATTACTACTTGTGAAGAGAATATAGTTTTATATCACTTACACACATAAATTTTCAACTAAGTCAAAACCCCCATAGCTATCTGACTTAAAACATTTCAGTTGGTTCAACTATTCGTAACATTCTTTTTTCATGCTAGGTATAAAATATCAGGTATCAAATGAATAATTATGGTTCCCATTTTGCCACCCTATTTATCGGAATTAATGGTTTTATTGCTTTCTAAAATACTCAGATTTTGAACAGACAATAGCAATAAAAATTGAACCACAATTACTTTCTCTTGCCTTCTCTCTAATTCCCATTCATTCTGACTTCTACTCTCTACAAAAACAGTCATTTAGCAAATCTTATTTACTCGTTCATATTCTTATAAGTTGCTACTGCAGAAGGTGAACTACGATTAAGATAACGGAATATCCAATACTTAAAAACTGCATCCAAAATCACAGGAAAAGTTGCAATAAATAGGAAGTTAAAATCTCGACTTTCTGGAAGTCCTAAATGCCTAGATACATTTTCAAGAATCACTTCCCAACCATGAGGTGAGTGGAATCCCACAAACATATCTGTTAACAAAATAATTATAAATGCCTTAGCGCTATCGCTGAGACCATATATCAAATCATCCATAAAGGATTTTAAAATTTCAACATCTCTTTTATTTGTAGCAATAATTAAAATAAAAGTAATTAAAGAAATTAAGTCACAAAAAATATTCTTAATCGCATTATTACCCATAAATTTGTATTCTGATGCTATTTCTTTAGCTTTTTCTTCAACTTTTTCTTGAATTAACTTTTCCTGTTCTGATTCAGACAAATCAGCAAGTTCTTTTCCTGCTTCAGATAACTCTGGAAATAACGTTGATGCACCACCTAAATACATTTGAAAATGAAGCTGTTCTTCATATCTATGTAAGTCTGTCAAAGCTTCTTCTTCAAAGTCATGGTTGATAAATATTTGTTCGGTTTGCTGAACAGGGTGAAATAAATTATCAACTAAGTAACCCACCACAGTAATTTTTGATAACTGGTGCATTAATAAAGGAACCAAAATCAAGAGCAAAATAAATCTAATCGAAGTAATAGTTTTTACCTTAGATTTTCTAAACTTTTTAACGACTTCTGCTTCTGCTTCTGGGTCTAATTCCTTCTTGACTCTTTTTAAAGTATTTAACAAAGAACGAGGCAAAAAACTGATTTCAGGAGTATCACTCTTCAGTTCTTCGACTGTGTTTCTATTGACTGAAGAATTAGATAAAGGTAAATTATTCTGAAAATTATTGATGGGATTTTGACGAGATACTAAAGCTACCGATGAAGCAGAATTAGGAATATCTATAATTTCATTAGATTGTTGAATTTTAGGCTTTGCAGACCTTTTGTATCGACTGCATATTTCATCAATAAATTCCAGTTTTTCTAAAATAATTGATGGTTTATCCTTATCTTCTGCTGCAAAAGATGTATTGAATTTATCAACTATATTGCTAGTTTGGTTTGGCTCATAAATACCTATAACTGAATTACTGAGATTAAATTCAGCTAATCTGGCTTGAATAATTTTTAAATATCGCTTCAGTTCAACATTAAAATAAGACTGGACACTGTTACCATGATTAGCTGATTCAGCAGAAATTTTTTGGCCCTGAAAATGTTGCTCTTCAATAGCCTTAATTTTTAAGGCCGCATCATAGGCCAAATCCAAAGCTCTTTCAGGAGTTTCTCGGAACCACTGGTTAGCATTCAGCACAGACAGTTTAAATTGCTTCCAGGGATAAATCGCCATACTTCTTAAAAATTCTGAAAATGCTATTAAATTACCAACATTAAAAAATGATTATAGATGGCAATCTAATTAGTATTAATTAAAGATAAAATAGTGAAAATTTGCATAGCGCGAATAACGCTTAATGCCCCAAAAAAAATAGCTTGCATCTATGATTGATTTAGCTGGTATCTTAGCAGATTTTTTCTTCCCTGGTGAAAAAGAAGAATAGAAACATCTATGTCTAGATAATATCTATTTCTTCAAGAAAATTTAATCAAGTTTATAGTAAACTTTCTAAATGTTTAAGTAACTGTGGTGGTTGCTTTACACCCTCAATCTGGTCTACAGGCTTGCCATTTTTAAATAAAACGAGAGTAGGTAAAGCTTGAATATGGTATTTTGATGCTAACTGAGGATATTTATCTGTATCAATTTTAACTATCCGCAGTCTATTTTTCATCTGTTGATTAACCTGTTCCAAAATAGGGGCCATCATCTGACAAGGGCCACACCAAGTAGCATAAAAATCAACTAAAACAGGCAACTCTGAATTAGTAAGTAGCTCATCAAAACTACTGAACATCTTTTTTACTGTCATCATAAATTTACCAAATTATTTTTAACTATTATACCCAATTCAAAAAATGTAGTTACTGATGAATCTCTAGTTTCTACCTACATCTAGATACTTTTATATTTCTATAAATTGTAAAAATAAAACTATTTTTTCTTGATTATTCATATATTTATATTACCCTGTTCCAACTTACCAAATCTGGTTTTCTATAGAAAATGAGTGTAACAATATTTTATGAAATTGGTATTAGCTGAACGCAATGAACCAGAATCCTTTAATATAGATTAGTTTCAAGTTTAAATATTATATAAGGATTGATCTATGGAGGGATTACCCGAAACACCCCAAGGTTTGAAAGGACAAGTAGCAATAATCACAGGGGCATCCAGAGGTATTGGCCGAGCTGTAGCCTTAGCATTAGCGATGGAGGGAGCAAATGTAGTGGTCAACTACGCTAACTCTAGTAGTGCAGCGGTAGAAGTAGTTGCAGAAATAGTTACTGCTGGTGGCAATGGGATGGCGCTTCAAGCAGATGTTTCTAAAGCTGAGGATGTTGATGGACTTGTCAAGGAAGTGATGGAAAAGTGGAGTCGTATTGATATTTTAGTTAACAATGCTGGTATTACACGTGATACCCTACTTTTGCGAATGAAACCAGAAGACTGGCAGTCAGTAATAGACCTGAATTTGACAGGAGTTTTTCTCTGCACCCGTGCTGTAAGTAAAATAATGTTAAAACAAAAAAGTGGGCGGATTATTAATGTTGCTTCTGTAGCAGGGCAAATGGGTAATCCTGGTCAAGGTAATTATAGTGCAGCAAAAGCAGGAGTAATTGGGTTTACTAAAACTGTAGCAAAAGAACTTGCAAATAGAAATATTACAGTTAATGCTGTTTCTCCAGGATTTATTGCTACTGATATGACTAAAGACCTCAAAAATACTGAGGAAATTCTTAAGTTTATTCCTTTAGGTCGTTATGGTAAGCCTGAAGAAGTAGCAGGTATGATTAAGTTTTTAGCTGCTGATGCTTCAGCAAATTATATCACAGGTCAAGTGTTTAATGTGGATGGTGGAATGGTGATGGCTTAATCAAAATCAAAAGTCAAAAGTAAGAGAAATTAATTATTTATTGACTTTAAAATATTTTGGTTACTGTGTTTTAATGCCAGTGAAAATAGACCTAATTTAATAGACTTCGCTGTAGTTATTGGGAACAGGAAATAGGTACTGCGAGGTCTAATAGCATTTGGATAAAATACTGCTACATTAGTTGGTTATAGGTGGTAGCTGAATTAATAATTAATAATTAATAATTGATAATTATTGATTATTTACCAGTTAGTTTATTTGTAACAATCCCCTGGCTCCCTGGGCAGGGTCTATTTATTGTGATGCTTAGAAAAAAGGAGGAGAGTGTGGGAAGTGTGAGAAGTGTGGGAAGTATAGGACTCAAAAAATATAGGGTGGCAAATATTCTCTAACGACAAAGAATTAGCCATGCCCGCTCCGTGGGGGTAATATTTTTTTAATTTGGTACAATTTGTAGAGAATAAAAGAATATTTTTAGAACTAAACATCACTTAATTTGTGACCAATACTTTATGGTTTGTGGTTTTGAGATTACTTATCAGTTAAATTTAATCCTCAAAACCCAATAATTTCTCTTTAACCAAAAAATAGAATCTGAAACTTCCCTTTTTAAGGGGATGAAAAGAGTAAACCTTAGTATTTCAAACCTCTGAATTCAGCCAGAGGTACTGATAAGTAGAGAGTGGTAAATATTGTACTTTATGTATCAAATTGTCAACTGCTTCAGAAGTAATTTATATCACGGCTGTTCAGGGTTTTATAACTAAATATCTAACACCTTTTTTTTCCCTTGCTCTACTTAACTGATAACTGATAACTAATAACTGAAATCACCTATTTCCTATAACTCAAAAAAAACGATGAAACCGAAGATTTATACTATACCTTTAAGACAACTTGCTTCTGGAGATTTTCTATTTTTACAAGTTTATAAATTCACTGGAATTAAACCTGGGAAAAAGGCTTATTTACAAGCAAACTTACATGGTGCTGAAATTAGTGGAAATGCAGTTATTCATCACTTAATAGATTTTTTAATGAGCTTCGATAATAGCCAACTAACCGGAGAAATTGTGTTAGTTCCTGTATGTAATCCAGAAGGAGTTAATACGCGATCGCACCAATTTTCATCAGGTAGATATAATAGTTACGATGGCAAAGATTGGAACCGGATATTTTGGGATTATGAAAAAGAAGATGTAGATATAGAAGCTTTTGCTAAAACTCAAATTAATTTCACAGAAACAGAAATAATAAATAACTATCGTCAGGAAATTTTACGCATTTTTAATCAGCAGTTAGAAAAAATTCAATCTCCTAGTAGTGCGGCATTTTCAGAACATTATAGATATCAACTTCAGTCATTATGTTTAGATGCGGATTATGTAATAGACCTACATAGTTCGACAAATCAAGCTTTAGATTATCTTTATTGCTTTCGTGGTAGGGAAGAAATTGCCAAATCATTTTTCCTAGATTATGGGATTTTAATGGGTGACGGTGAATATGATGGAGATGCTTTTGATGAGGCATTTTTCAAACCTTGGTTAGCTTTAGAAAAAAATTTAACAAACTTAGGAAAACCGATTCAATTTGATATAGAATCATGGACTTTAGAACTGGGTTCAGGTATGAAAATGAACCCCGAATCAGTAGTTAAAGGAATTAGGGGAATCAAAAATTATTTAGCTCATAAAGGAATGCTAAAAATAGCAGAATTTCCCTTAGCTGAAACGACATATCATCACATAGCTTTCACTCCTAAACGAGAGATGAAACGTTACTATGCTCCTATGGGTGGAATGATTCAAAATCGAGTCGAACCAGGTACAATTGTGAATAAAAATCAGATAATTTATCAACTATTAATTTTCAATAAAAATCACAATATTCCAACAGTGAAAGATATTTTGGCAGAAACAGACGGTTTGATTTTAGACGTTTCAACAAATTATTCCGTGAATCAGGGAGATTATGTATTAGAAATCATGTAAGCATTTAGCTATTAGATATTAACTTATTTTTACCTATAAGTAGCATTAGTATTGATATTATTGAGGGATAATTGAAAGTATGGCTCAAAGCTAAATTGTTAATCTTAGTAGTTGCTTAATTTCTATAAATACCTGAAAGTTAACTCATTAATAGCTGAATGGTTAAGGAATTATATTTTGAATTTGAAGCGAAAAAATATTGGTACATTTTGTTGATTTCGAGGTAGTAGATAGATTTTAGCTATTAAAGAGAAAAAGTGCAAATTTTCTAATCCTTTGCTATCCGGATTTTACTGTAACAATCTCCCGCTTCTGCAAGAGCATGGCTTTCGTGAATTTGGTATTAAACAGACTTTAGATGATGAATAATCTTTCCTGGAAATAATTCTCCGTGCCAGAAAAATTATCACTGATTAAGTCATTTGTCTTGCGAATTTTACCACTACTAACATTTTGGTAATCTAGAAAACAATCACAATTATTACTTTGATTCCCTAATATTTTTTCATCTTTAACTATAACTAAGCTCATTTCACAAAATATTGAGAGATATTTTTGTGAAATAAACTTATATTGTACACTTTGTTCAATTTTGATTTATATAAAAAAAAATGACTTTACAGAAAATTCACAAAAATCGCATAAAATATAAAACTTTGATAAAAAAAATTAAATATTAACCTAAATTTAACCCAATAACCGTTGACATTTCCTAATAATTTTAAAAAGGTTGTTTAACTAATTATCGGAAAATTAAGGACAATCTTAATTTGTGATGCTCTACTTCTTAACGTAAATTTAACCGTACAAATCAATAGAATAACTTGCAGACATCACACAAATATTACTTAGTCAAATACATCATTAAATTACAACTTAATTACTTAGGAAATAGAAATGGCTGCAACAACATTATCAGCAGGTGATATAGCCATTGTTGGCTTTAACTATGACAACCCCGACGAATTTGCCTTTACCCCATTAGTAGATATTGGTGCAGGCACAGAAATTAATTTTACTGATAACGGTTGGCAAGCTGCCGGTACCTTCAGAGCTACTGAAGGCACTTTTACTTGGACAGCACCCACAGATATTGCTGCTGGAACAATAATTAATCCTACTATCAGTAGTATTTTATTCTCAGCGAGTGGCGACCAAATTATTGCTTATCAAGGAACTGACACCAACCCCACTTTTATTTATGCTCTCAACAGTGAAGGCAGCCCTGGGGTATGGCAGTCTGACTCCACAAGTTCCAATACTTCTGCCCTACCTACAGGTTTAGTCAATGGCGAAACAGCAGTAGCTTTAGACGAAATTGACAATGCCATTTATGCAGGTATCACTTCTGGTACCCAAGCAGAATTATTAGCCGCCATCAGTGATAACTCTAATTGGTCTGGCAGCAATAGTACCAGACAGACTATATCAACAAACCCTTTCACAGTTAGTGGTAGTGACTCCAACTTAGTCATCAATGAAGTATACGTTAGTCATGTTGGAACAGACGACACTGAATTTATCGAAATCTTTGGCACACCTGGTACATCATTGGATGGCTTAAGTTTCATTGCCGTAGAAGGGGATAGTTTCGGTCCAGGCACAATTGATGCTCGATTTGACTTTGACTCAACCCATACTATCGGCGATAACGGCTTTTTCTTAGTTGGAAACCCCACAGGTTTAGCAAATAACTATGCAGTTGCTCCCAATGCTGAGATTAGTAATAACTTCCTAGAAAATAGTAGTTCGACTTTTGCTTTAGTTGAAACCAGCAGTATTTCAGGAACTTCTGTTACAGGGAACGAAGTTGTTATTGATACTGTTGCTCTTACAGATGGTGACGCAGGGGATACCTTCTTCTTTGATGCTCCAGTATTAGGTCCGGATGGTTCATTTTTCCCTGCTGGTGCCCGTCGAGTCAGCGATGGAGTTGATACTGATACAGTTAGTGACCTTGTAATTAGTGACTTCTTCTTGGGTGTTGATAATACTCCTACTGCTGGAACTACCGATAATGGTGGTGGCAATAATGGCGGTGGTGGAGAACCCACCTTAACTCCTATCTACGACATTCAAGGTACAGCTCACACTTCCACATTACAAGGTCAAGCAGTTACTACCACAGGTATTGTCACAGCAGTAGATAGTAATGGTTTCTATCTACAAGATGCCACAGGAGATGCTAATGATGCTACCTCTGATGCTTTGTTTGTATTCACCAGTTCAGCACCTGGAGTTACTGTAGGTGATGAACTACAAGTTGATGGTACAGTCTCTGAGTTTACTCCTGGTGGTACTTCTAGTCGCAACTTATCCACTACTCAGATTAGTGGTCCGACAATCACAAATCTTTCCAGTGGTAATGCTCTTCCTGATGCAGTCATAATAGGTGCTGGTGGTCGCGTACCTCCAACAGAAAACATTGATGATGATGCTTTTGCTAGTTTTGATCCGACAACCGATGGCATTGACTTCTTCGAGTCTTTAGAAGGAATGCGAGTTACTGCTCAAAATGTAGTTGCCGTTGCTCCGACAAACCGCTTCGGTGAAATCTTTACTGTTGTTGATAATGGTGTAGGTGCTACAGGAATTAGCGATCGCGGCACTCTTAATATTAGTCCTAATGACTTCAATCCAGAGAAAATCCAGATTGATGAAGACACCGGTGTATTTAACTTTAACTTCCCTGAAGTTAACACTGGAGATGGCTTAGGCAACGTTACTGGGGTTGTCAGCTATGGTTTTGGTAACTTTGAAATTCTGCCCACTGAAGACTTCACTAGCAACATTACCTCTGCTAATTTGCAACCTGAAGTTAGCTCCATAGTAGGAAGTAGCGATCGACTCACAGTTGCTAGCTACAACGTTCTGAACCTCGACCCCAATGATAGTGATGGGGATACAGATGTTGCCAATGGTCGCTTTGACTCCATTGCTAGCCAAATTATTAACAACCTCAATACACCAGATGTTATTGGACTACAAGAAGTTCAAGATAATAACGGTTCTGTAAATGATGGTACTGTTGCTGCTGACCAAACTCTTCAGACTTTGGTTGATGCGATCGCTACTGCAGGTGGTCCAACTTACCAGTTTATTGATAATACCTTTATTACAGATGGTGCTAGCGGAGGTCAACCAGGTGGAAATATCCGAACTGCGTTCTTGTATAATCCTGCTCGTGTCAATTTAGTTAATGGTTCCGTTCAAACTATTGGAGACCAAAATCCTGGTAGTGCGTTTGATGGCGCTCGTTTACCGTTAGTTGCTGACTTTGAGTTTAACGGTCAAGAAGTTAGTGTTGTTAGTAACCACTTCTCTTCCAAGGGAGGTAGTGCGCCTATTCTCGGTATTGAACAACCTTTTGATGCTCGTCAGGAAGACGTAACTGTTAACGGTAGTCTAGATGAGCGACAAGCTCAAGCAAACGCAGTCCAGGGATTTGTTTCAGATGCTCTAACTGCTGACCCCAATGCCAATCTTGTAGTGCTAGGAGATTTCAACGAATTTGAGTTTGTTTCTCCACTTAATATCCTGGAACAAAATCTGACAAATTTAACAGAAACACTACCTGAGAATGAGCGTTATAGCTTCATATTCCAAGGAAATTCTCAGTCTCTGGATCATATTTTGGTAAGCGATAACTTAAATCAGGGAGTTGCATTTGACATTGTTAATGTGAACAGTGAATTTGCGGAAACCAGTCAGCGAGCAAGCGACCACGATCCATTAATTGTTAGTTTGAATTTACCAACTTCTACAGTAGTAATTAATGGTACTCCCGGTCGAGATAATTTAATCGGTACCAATGGGGATGATATTATCACCGGGTTCCAAAACCGAGATATACTTACAGGTAGCGGTGGCAATGATATTTTCCGCTATACAGCTTTGGTAGATGCGGGTGATATTATCACTGATTTTGAGGTAGGTAGCGACAAGATTGATTTAGTGGGTTTACTCAATAGTTTTGGTTTTGCAGGTGTTGACCCCATTGCCGAGGGTTATGTTGGCTTTAGCTCTCGCGGTGCAGATACTATTTTGACTATTGACGCAGATGGTGCTGCGGGTTCGGGTAATGCTCGCTCTTTCTTGTTAGCTCAAGAAGTTACTGCTCAAGCTTTGAATAATTCAGACAATTTCATTTTTGCATAGGTTAAGATTTCTGGCGATCGCTTTTTCTCGGCGATCGCTGTTGATCTTTCCCTATTTTTAGCTATCCAAAGCATTCTTTTCAATTTTAAAGGATTAACAACAATGACTAATCTGCTCCCAAAAATTACATTTACTACTGCTACTATTGCCATTAGTTTAATTTCATTAAATGCAACTTCAGCAATAGCCTTGACTCTAAACTTTAATGGTGAAATCGAATCAGGAGATTTAACCGGAGCTACTTACCAAGGTACTTTTAATTTTTCAGACCCTCAGCCTAATTTTTCAGGAATAATAAATGTTGAAAATATTAATCTAGAGTTAAATTTAAACAATTTTAGTTCGACTTTTACTGAAAATAATGCTATTTCTCAGCCATTAGTTGAATTTGATAATGGAAACTTATTAGGATTAGACTACGGTGTCAAAAATGCAAAATTAGGTGAAATTCAGTTCAATTTTCAGTTTACCCCAGGCTTTTTTGATGTGAATGAAGCTGCAATTTTCTATGATGTTACTGACAATGGCACTGGCAATACTGGACAAGGAGGTATTGGAAATGTGCAATTTACAACTGCCTCTGAAAAAATACCAGAACCAACTACTATACTAGGTTCTGGCTTTGCATTGGGCATTGGAGCATTACTCAAACATCGGAGAAACAAAAATAACAAAAATTCTAACTAAATATTAATATAGAAAACATCAATTATTTCTCCCTGCTCCCTCTTTTCCGGAGAGGTCTAATGTTAGTGATACTACTTTCAGGGGAAAGGTATTGGTAAATATGTTAATCTTCTGATTAAAATTTGTGATTAAATTTGTAATAAGCTGTTGTGCATTTAAAGCAGTTATTTGTTATATGTTTAATTAAAATGATAACCCTGATCAATTCTGACTTGTGACTTCAAACTTCTGAATTGCTAAGACGCATTTAAAATGCGTCTTAGCTTAGACTACCGCCCCTTTCCTACTGCTAAATATAGTCTTCCAAAAATAGTTTTCCCAAAAAAAGATTAGCTTTCTTGTTGAGGAGAAATTTGATTAATTTCTTCATTTGGGTTGAGACAAGTAGCCAATAAATCTTCCGTAGGTAATCCAACATTCCTATTGACACCCACAACACAAGAAGAAAAACGCTCTGGCAATAAACTCCGACGACAACCTTCCAAAACAGCAGCTTGATTCAATGCACCTTTAACTGCTTTATTAATTTTTTCCACACAAGTACCTAATTCATCAACTCTTCTTACCTGTTGACAATTAAATAAAATCTCTTCTGCCGAGAGAGCTTCTGTTGTATTATCATAAATTTTAGTGACGCATCCTGATAGACCTCTAGGCTTCAGAGCTGCACTACAAGCATTAGTGACTTCTGACTCAGATAATCCTACGCTTAATAATTCCCTAGAGCAAATTACAAATGACTGTCTATTTGCTTGAGCCATTGCTTTTGGTGGAATACCCACTAACAAGCTAGAAGTAAAAATTTGGATGGCTGCTAAGTACGTCCAGCGCCAACCACGAGCTTTTTTAGATGGCCGAAATTTCTGGGAAGTAAAATCAGAAAAATTAATATTAGGCATACAATTATAAGAAAGTATTTTGTAAAGGTTGGCCAATTGACAAATATTCGTATTAAGTAGTATATAATATAAGATTGTGGTAAAATTTGATGTTAATGAGGAAATTATATGTCTAGATATAGAGGCCCACGCTTAAGAATAGCTCGTCGCCTCGGAGATTTACCGGGGCTAACTCGTAAAAGTCCCAGACGTGCTTATCCTCCTGGTCAACATGGCCAAAATCGGAGAAAGCGTTCTGAGTATGCTATCCGACTTGAAGAGAAGCAAAAACTCATATACAATTACGGTATTTCTGAAAGCCAACTTCTACGTTATGTAAAAAAAGCTCGTCGTTCCACAAGTTCAACGGGTCAAGCATTACTACAATTGCTAGAAATGCGGTTGGATAATACTGTATTCCGGTTAGGAATGGCTCCAACTATTCCTGCAGCACGACAGCTTGTGAATCATGGTCACGTGACAATTAATGGCAAAGTTGTTAGTATTCCTAGCTATCAGTGTAAACCAGGAGAAGAAATTAGTGTTAAATCTAAGGAAAGATCCCAGGAAATTGTCAAGACTAATCTTCAATATCCAGGTTTAGCTAATATTCCTAGCCATTTGGAATTTGACAAAAATAAACTAGTAGGTAAAGTTAACGGTGTTGTGGAAAGGGAGTGGGTGGCGCTTCAAATTAACGAACTGTTAGTTGTGGAATTTTATTCCAGAAAAGCCTAGAAATTTTAGGTTTCAGTCGATTATTTTTAACATAATTATTAAGTGGTACTCTCCAATTTTTGGAGATGCCACCCTTCAATAGTAAAGATTAAAAAACTACTAATTCAGGGTTATTTTTCACACAGATTCCAATTATAGATATACTTTGAAATATCAAATAAATTATCACTTAACTTTTTTGTTATTAACTAATTTTAAATAATGTATTAGATGAACAATAGTACAGAAAAAAAGACTAAATCAGCAGAAATTCCAAAGATATCCGCGACAGAACCAGATTGGAGTCGGGAAAAGTTGGGTAAATGGTGGGACCCTAGTCGTCAACTCCTTAAATCTATCCGCTCCCACCAAAAATGGCAAAAAAAATGGGGAATCATTGGAAGGTTTATTAGTCATTGGAATGTTCTAGAACATCGATTTTGGAGTGTAATAACTGCTTCAGATATTCCGATAAACTGTCAAATAGGTGGTGGGCTAATCCTAACTCATCCCAATGGTGTTGTAATTAGTCCAAAAGCTACTATTGGTCCTAATTGTTTGATTTTGCAACAAGTCACAATAGTAGGTTATGTAGAAGTAGGTGGTCATGTAGATATTGGTGCAGGTGCTAAAATACTTCGCCGAGCTAAACTAGGAGACCATTCTAAAATAGGTGCAAATGCTGTGGTTCTTTCTGATGTACCACCAGGATCAACTGCAGTTGGTGTTCCAGCAAAAATTATTCTGCCTAAAACCTCAGATACAGTCGAGAATGAAAATAGTAAGTGAATTTCATAGGTAACTTATCCACCAATTTGTGACATAGTTCGACTATACATCCCAGTAGTACCAGACTCTCGCTGCTTGAAATTAATCTCTGGCTTAATACCCAATAAATATCCCACTTGCTCTCTTAACTCCCCTACAGAAACCCCACTCCGCAGGCCATATTTTAAATCAATTTGACCCATTTCATTTAAAAGACAAGGCCGCAACCACCCATCTGCGGAAAGACGCATCCGGTTACAGCGATCGCAGAAACATTCAGACATTTGACTAATAAATCCCAATGTTCCATTGGCCCCTGGAATCTGGAACACATCAGCAGGGCCATTTCCTCGTACAGAAGCTTCTCTCAGTCCCCATCGCTTTCTGATTCTCTCTCGTAACTCCTCAGAAGATACCCAACCTTTATCATCAAATAATATACCATTACCAATGGGCATAAATTCAATAAATCTAACGTGCCAGTTACGGTCAATAGTCAAAGCTGCTAAATCTAAAACCTCTTGGTCATTGACTCCAGGAATTACAACGATATTTAATTTTAAGGGGTCAAAACCCACTTCATAAGCTGTTTGTATACCATTCCAAACCAGTTGCCAACGACTACGACCTCGATTACCAATAATCAAATCAAAAGTATCTGAGTTAAGAGAATCCAAGCTAATATTAACTCTTCTCAGACCAGCTTCATATAAATCTTTGGCCATATCTGCCAGCAAAAATCCATTCGTGGTCATTGATAGGTCTTGAGTTTCTGGCAAAGAGGCGATCGCTTTTACTAAATCTACCACACCAGGGCGTAATAAAGGCTCACCTCCTGTTAAGCGAAACCGAGTAAAACCGACTGGAATAAACACTTCTTTGAGTAAAGTTAGTAACTCATTATCTGTCAATAAATCTTGTTTTAATATATAGTCAATTTCCGCCCCTTCAGGCATACAATATTGACAGCGAAAATTGCATTTATCTATTAAACTAATTCTGAGATAATCTACTTTATTCATGTTAAAACTAGATATTAATCAATCACTGGCAAATATTAAACTAAGTATAGCGTTTATATAGCATTCCTAAATTAGGTTTTCATTTCAGTTATCAGTTATCAGTAATATTTTATCTTAGGAGTTGGGTCTCCAAACCTAAGTGAAAATGGGATTTGGAGACCCAACTGTTACAGGGAAAAATTGTGGCGGACTGACACGCCTAAAACTGTGCAATAGATTTTTGTTTCTAAGTAATCTTCCCCCTCTTCCTTATTAACGCACGATTTTAGATGTGTCAATCCACTACAGTTTTTTTTCTCAAATCATTTCATATTGCTATAAATATTAACTGAAAAACTAGAAGATTTCAATTTAGACAAAATGAGTAACTACTGTAGCATTCCTCGGCTTGGTTGTGAAAAAAATCGTAAGCATTCAGCTATTAGCAGTCAGCAATCAGCAAGAAAGACCTCCGCTATAGACGGGGTTTAAATAAATATAGACTTTATGGTCTTGGGTGCTAGCTTTTAGTCAGAAAAATTTGACTCCATGAATAAAGCTTTCGTATACGCACTAAAAGCAATAGCTGAAAGC
>JAAUYJ010083993.1_pt1 | contig 15031 bp, 18 predicted proteins | sample 7278031 | NCBI WGS metagenome assembly JAAUYJ01 (sample SAMN14350222, study PRJNA611818) | marine sediment metagenome | isolation source: surface marine sediment (1.8m) | place: French Polynesia: Moorea | collected 2018-08 | reverse complement strand
GTCTCTGAGAAGCCCTTGGCTCAGTTGAAGGTGATGTCTTCCGCCGACGGAATCGAGGGAGGGAGGAAGGGAGGGATCGTTCGAATCGAGGGCTGCGTGATGAAGTGGTGGCGGCGGACTTGGACTCGCTGGCGGACTTGCAACGGCGGTCTTGCAACGTGGTTTGCGGACTTGGACTCGCGAAGTTGGGCGGCTCCTCCTTCTCCTAGTGATGGGTTCGGGCCGGGCCCGAGCCCGAAAGCCCGGCGGCCCGAAGCGGTTTTTCGCGGCCCGGCCCGGCCCGAGCCCGACTTTTTGAAATCTTATTCTATAGAGAATTTTGGGCTTGGCCCGAAAGCCCGGCGGCCCGAAGCGATTTTTCTCAGCCCGGCCCGGCCCGAGCCCGACTTTTTCCAGCCCGACCCATCACTAGCGAAATTTCATTGCTTATAAATATTGTACATTTCCCAGAAATCACACCGTCCTTTTTGAAATTTGAATTTAAAAGCATAATTTTTATACAAAGTTGCGGAAAATTACAGTTGTTGTTTCGACTTGAAAAGTAAAGGACACGGTGAACTTGAATGTCTCGGAAAAAGGGTGCGACGAATACTGTACAAGCTGTGTGATGACCAAAGACGACTGGCCCTGTCAATGTTCGGGACCTTTTGAGTCGTGGAGTAGCGTCAACGCATTCTTGGGCTGTTTTGCTAAACGCCAGTCTTGGCTGAATACATGATCAGTATTACTCTACCCAGTAGGAACTCAGAAATGGAGAGTAATGTGAAGAGAAAAGTGCAAGGTTCAGTGGCAAGAAGAAACATTGCCGGATGCCATGTACTGGCCTACATATACCCAAAACACCGAATGCTTCCCCGTCTAGCAGGAGAGAAACCTACATACAAAGAGCATCGAAGAGGGAAAAGTGCTGTTGGATTTGATAATCTAGGATTTGTGCCCGGAATTCGTGTTCCTGACAATGTTAAAGTCGGGGACGAAAGCTAGTCCTCTCCAGTAGCCCCAATTTCAAATTTCACGCATTGATCGAGGACCGCTAGTAGTATTCAAGCTACTGTTACTTGATTCTCTTCTCCAATGCTCGAAGCTAGACACCAAGGTTTGATCAACGGTGTCTGGGAATCAGTGTGTCCTTCCCTCTGTCATCTAGTGGGCAAGGAATCGAATAGAATGTTTTTTCTCTTCGATCACGGTGACATGAAGGACGTGGTTTTGATTGCACCCCCGTGTTCCAATAACATTTTTGCTTTCAGAGATATCACCATTGGATATGATACGTTCAGAAAATTTGAGAGGGTCAATATTTTTTGGCACGCAAGACGAACAAACCTTTGTTGTGATCATTAAAGGCCTGCGGGAACGATAGAAAAATGTTCCAAAACATTGGAATCCACGAAGTGGCGATGGGGTATTACGAATTGTATCCAAAGATGACGTACGTATTTGTAAGAAGCGCCGGAAAATGGTCACTTATCACTGCCGCCCTCATTGCTCAAAACCAACACGGCCAAGATTACAAGAAACAGTTCATAACTCCACTGGTTCGTTCTTAACAGATGGACTGGCTACTTTGAGAAAACTGCTCCACACCATGTGTCTACAGTGACAGAGCGTGCATACTACAATGCAACCAAGTTTACAAGAAACGAGGATTCGACAAGCGTGCTTCCAATGCATGATGGGAGAGACCGGCGCAGGAGAAGGAACTGCCATTGAGACGACTGATTTGTGCTATTATGTTGTTGTTTTTTCGTGCTTCCGTGTTAGTGTGTATTCGCGCCGCTGGATAGCTGAGGTAGAGTTATTGTAGGTTCAGGCTCGACATCCGGAGATACAAATAGTTTTTTTTGGGGGGGTTAGACATGCTAAGGGGAATATTGTGAACTAAAATGTGTATGATAGGTACGATGAGGTTTTTTTGGCGGTTTAGTAATCGTCGAGTAAAAAGTAAAGGGTGAAGGAGGTGATAGGCCAACATAGTTTCCGCTTTGTTAGGTACGTAAGTGAGATCAAGAGGGCAACAATCTTTTTTGTCGCATTGGTTGCATTTTGTTTTTGCCCGTTATATCCGAAGAAATTTGTCATTTCTTACAAGGCCAACAGGATATCATGCCCATATCGGAAAAGAGATTTCGTACGCTTTTCATTTCGGTTTTCGCTAAATTTCAGGATGCGTTTGCTGGTATGGGAGGAGGAGCCGACATATACAACGTGGTATCGAGTGCCAGTAAAATGGCAGGCGGAAGACGGCAACAAATGGCCTCAACAATTCAACAGTCCTTCTCCAGACCCGGCAGCACCGATCCCTTGGGCAACTTGGTCAAGGGAGTCGCCACAACCACAAAACTGATGGGTAAATTGCAGTCCATGAGAGCTCGCGAACAGGAAAGCACCAACGGCGTTGGCGAGGGGAGCGACCCTGACGACAAGTGGGACTGGATGACGGGCGTCCCCACCTCCATTCGCTTCGTGGGTAAGTCGTGGCGCAACATCGCCAGGGGACCGGGCGGCATCGTCACCGAGAGCCCGGTCAGCTTCGGCTCCGGGTGGAGGACGCTGGGGAGAAGAAACTCCAGCCGGTCGGGCGGGGGATCCGGACAGGACTTCGCTGCCACGGTCAACATGCTGACGATGCTGGCCAAGGCCGACCTGAAGCTCAAGAGCCAGGCCAGGGAGGCGGACGCAGACTCGGAGGACAGCGCTGGATTGGCGCCCACAGGGGAGAGGATGAACAGGAGGCGGTCGACCGGGGGCGGAGCTGGAGGGGCAAAGGCTCCGAGGAAGTCGCCCACTTCTGCTCAGAGAAGGTCGTCTCTGGTCCCTGGAGAGGGTGGGAAATCTCCAGAAGGGGCGGGAGGGAGAATTCGATCAGCTTCAAAGGAGAGTAATCTTAGGACGGACTCAGAGGAGCAGGTATAATATTTTGCTATTCCCATTGCGCAAAAGGTCCAACGAAAAATTGATTTCCTTACAGAGCGAAGCAACTGAAAAGGAGAGGGCTCTGAAAGAGTTGATGGAAAATTTGGCTCTAGTGGACGAAGCTACCATCATGAAATGGAACGTCGACAAAAATATCAAGGAAGAATCCGGAGGAGCTCCCTTTCTTCTCATCCAACCAGATGAATTGTATTAGGGTATTTTGTACATTTATATTGTCGTATTTGTAACATACGTATTAACTAAGCGGTAGGATTTCGCCTACCTCAGGGCAATTCTTGAGTCACTCGTGCATTTGCTTGCATGTCCTTTCTCTAGCATGTTTGTTCTTATATTCCTTGCATTTTTCTAATACAATACTTGGTACATTTGTTTGTACAACAATGAGATTCTTTCACTGCTGGGTTAAATGGATTCTCTTTTCAGGCGTGGAGTCCTTCAGAGTCTAGAACCACGTTCACAAATCCGCCATTAGTAGAAGAGGACGACGTGGATTTTCCCCGACTGGAACCCTCTTCTTCGTCACCTCCAGCAGAATCTCCGCAGTCCGGCTCGTCCTCCTGCCTCTGGTGCTTGGCGAAGGAGAGGAACACCTGCTCGAGAGTGGTCTCGCTCACTGAGTAGTCCTCCACCGCCGGGAACTGCGCCTTGATGGACTGCATGGTCTCGAATAGCCTGTGCCAGGGCGTGGAGACGTCGCCCACATGGAAGTGGATGTAGTCCTTGTGCTCGTCCTTGACTGAGCAGCGACCAAAGTTGGAGAGCACCACCTCCTTCACCTCCACCATCAGTTGTGCGCTCCGCTCGGCGTCGGCGCCGCGGGTGTTTAGCTTCAGCAGGATGGTATAGCCCTGCCCGAACTTGTTCTTGAGGTGCTGGCTGCCGCCCAGGCACTGGAACTGGCCGTTCACCATGATGCAGAGGCGGTCACAAAGCGCTTCACACTCCTCCATGCTGAAAAGAAAACTTTTTCTTATTCTCCACACCAAAAGAAGGGAAAGGTGTAATTATTTTTTACCTGTGTGAAGTGAGCACTATAGACTGTCCGTTTTTCCTGATGGAGCTGATGATGTTCCAGAGCCTCCTCCTTGCAACTGGATCGACGCCTGTGCTTGGCTCGTCCAGAAAGACGATTGGCGGGTCACCCATGAGCGACATGGCCACGTTGAGCTTTCGCTTGTTCCCCCCACTGTAGGATCCGCACTGTCTGTCTGCATACTCCCGTATCCCGAAGATGTCAATCCAGTGCTCGATCTCTGCCTCTGCCACCTCGGCGGGGAGGCCGCGAAGACGACCGAACAGACGGAGCATCTCCCTCCCGGTGAGGACGTCGATGATGGAGTCGAATTGAGGGCAGTAGCCCACCTTGCGCAGGAACTCCTTCCTCTCCCCTCCCCTCAGGCCGTGCCCTAGCAGCGAGGCCGATCCCTCCGTCGGCACCTCGTCCCCTGTCAGCATGCGGAAGGTGGTCGTCTTGCCGGCGCCGTTGATGCCAAGGAGGCCGAAGCACTCCCCGTGGCGGACGCCGAAGGTCAGGCCGCGCACGGCCGTCATGAGGGGGAAGCGCTTGACCAGGTTGGTGACGACGAGGGCGTCGGAGGAGTTGGGCCCGTGCGGAGAGGAAGATTCTTCACTACTGCTACTGACGTCTCCGTAGATCTCCAGGACCCTCTTCTGCTCCTGTCTGACGTCCTCGTCCAGCGTTGGCTGCAGCTCGTCCTCCTCCACCTGCTCCCCCTTCTTCCTCCTCTTCTCCATGCTCCTCTTCCTCTTCCACTCCTGGTACCTCGCCTTCCATCGGTCGACGTATCCCAGCTCCAGCGCAACCACCAGAGAGCAGTAGAAGACAATGTTGACGGCGAAGAAGATGAGATCGGTGTTGAGGCCGGTAAGGGCGTCCCATTGGTAAAAGGACTGGGCCTCGTGACAAGGAACGGGCTGTGAAAATTGATAAGAAGTTTTTTTACTGACGTCAAATAATTAATTTTGACATGAATTTTAACTAGTTTCCCACATAATATTTCATACATTATATTTAAAAATATTTGAATTTGATTTACCTCAATGGCTTCTCCTCCTCCGAAGGATATTTCCTGTCCGCAAAAGGCAAATTCCTCCTCCACGTATGGCTCCATGCAGCACTGAGCGTACTGTCTGCTCTGCTTGATCAGGAGGGTCTCCGGCCGTGCTTGGAACAGGTCGCACATCGCTTCCAGGGCCTCGGGGTCCATGCCGTTCTCGCAAACAAGATTCTCCTCTTGGATCTACGGTAACAAGCAAAATATTTTTTGCTTCCATGTTTCATTTTATGACAGGGTAGAATTCATCAACCTACCTGTATTACCGACATAATTGATCTGGCGAAGGGGAAGGCCGGCATGAGGAGGAAGAGGTATCGGACAATCTCGGAGGTGACGATGAGCCCTGTTGTGTCGTCGTGGTCCCCAAAGAGCCTTAGCAGCCATACGGCGGTGGGGGCGATGGCACCGGCCAGGACGTTCAAGACGATGATTAGCGCGAATCCGGAGGCGGGGTTCTTGGCAACGTAACTGACGGCGTAGGACATGGGGATGGCGCATAAGGCGTACAGCAGGAGGATGAACACCAATGTCCCGGCGCACTGGTTGGTGGTGAAGTAGCTCATCTCGTCCATGACCACCAGAAGGAGGAGGGCAAGGGCGACGGAGGCCGCGTACAGGACGTAGTCGCAGAGGACGTTGGAGAGCCAGAATGTGGCCGGGTCCAGTCCTGTCATCATTTGCACCTGCTTGGCGTTGGTCACCTTCTCAGATAGGGGGAAGATGACGAAGGCGGCCACCAGAATGCCAATGCCGATGGAGAGGGCGACGCCATACGCGAACGGGTAGCCAGAGATGAAGAGGTCGTCCGTGAGGATGCTCATCTCCCACGTCTGCTGGGTGTCCAAAGGGTGGTTGGTCACCGTGATGGGGTGCTCCGGAACGTATCCGTACCCGCTCTCCACCCCCTCCAGGTGGGCCATCAAGGTGTTTGAGAGTAGGTTCTGCACGATTGGCCTGGCGTGGGTGGGGACGGTGTTGTAGACCCCCACCAGCTCCACGTAGTCGTCAAAGCAAAATCCGTTCGCCAGGCAGTGGCCCCTCTTCTGGAAGTCCCCCGCCACCACGAATTGTGATCGGTACACGGCGAGGTCCTCGTCGGCCTTGTCCAGGATGGTGTTGGTCAGGTTGCCTTGGCGGGAGAGGTGTGTCTCGAAGTCCTCTACTATCGACGCGTAGCCCTTGAAGTGGTCCGCCAGCTCCTGGCACGGCGGGTATCGGTCTGGGACAAAATGTAAATTAGGTTTTCGCTCCAATGTAGCTGCTACAAAAAAAATTCTGCTGCTCCTTGTACTTTTTTTTACAACAGTTTATTTGCTGTTGCTAATAATATTCTTTTCCGTGATGGAAGTTGTAGTAGTTGCTGCTCTTGCTCCTATACATGCTACATGTATTTGTGATACTAAGCAATTTTACCTTACCCGTATTGATGTATGTGATTGCGTCCTGGTACCACGTCAAAGTCATGGTGAAAGCGTCGTGTGTCTTCACCGGGTTGCTCGACTCGTTCACCACGAACTGGCAAATTACGGCGATCAACGCCGGTACTAACGCCTGAAGATGAGATTATTATATTTTAATGTTTCAAAGGCAAAGGGGATATTCTTTCATTTACCATGACGGAGTATAGGATCCATCTTCTGGAGGCGTAGATGAACCTCTTTGCCAGTAGCCCCCTCATCCTGGCGGTCCAAAGAGCCATCCCGCTCAGCCTCTCAGTCACCATGGTCTTTACGGGCGAGGTGCTGATCTGGGACTGGTAGGAGGTGAGGGATAGTTCGCGGCGGTGGCCAGGGACGTGGAGGTTGTCGCCGCCGACTCCGATGGAGCTGGAGTCATCCTCTTCCTCCGGTACGAAGGAAGGGGAAACGGCGAGGGAGGCGGATCGCTGTTTATCCGCCAATGAGCCAACTCTATGCAGCAGAAAAAATCAATTATGGGTTGCGCTTATTCACTCGCGTGAAAAATACAGCTAAACTCTTACTTGATGAAAACGTCCTCCATTGTAGTGACTGATAGTCCAAAGTTCAGCACGTCCAGCCTCTCCTTCTCCCTCTCGAGCAACTCGAAGAGTTCCGCGAATTTGTGCACCTGCGAATCGGGCAAGTTTAGTATGACCTCTCCCGCCGCGTCGCTCTTCATGGAGGCCCCAGAGACGACAGATCTGACGACGCCGAGGGCGGCCATCGGGTTGCAGTCGCCGCCCCTGGACATGGCAAGCGTGTAGCCCTTGCCGAAAACCCTCTTGAGGAAGAGCGGCGAGCCGTAGCAGTGCACCCTCCCCTTGGACATGATGGCTATCCTGTCTCCCAGCACGTCCGCCTCTTCCATGAAATGGGTGGTGAGGAGGACGGTGCGGCGGCGCTTCTCAGCCTGCAGCAGGTCCCACATGGCCCTCCTGGCCTCCGGGTCCATCCCGGAGGTGGGCTCGTCCAGCATGACCACCTCTGAGCCGCCGATGAGAGCGATGCCCAGGTTCACCTTGCGCTTCATCCCCCCGCTCAGGCTGGTCACCACCACGTCCCTCTTTGGCTCCAGGCGGAGGAGGTCCACGTAGTTGTCGGACTCAATAACAGACTCCTTCCTCGACATACCCTTCAGCTATACAGAAAAAAATGTGCTATTTTTCTGCATGCTTGACAAACTTTCTTTAGATGGAAACTTACCATTGCGAAAAATATGAGGTGCTCCCTGACGGTGAGGTCTGCAAATAGCATGTTGTGCTGCGGGCACAGCCCGAGGCTCTTCCTCGCCTTCTTCATCTGCGTTCCGATGTCGAAGCCGTTGATGAAGGCCCTCCCTCCGCTCGGCGAGTACATGCCCGTCAGCACCGACATTGTGGTCGTCTTTCCGGCCCCGTTGTGCCCGAGCAGGGCGGTGATTTGTCCCTTGTAGGCGCTGAAGGTGACGTCATCCACGGCGACGGTCTTCTTGCTCCTGAAAGAGGCGAAGACCTTCCTGAGGTTCCTCACCACGACCCCGGCCTCTCCCTCGGGCTCCTCCTCGAAGTGACTTCCCCTGTCGTTCTCGCCATTCACCGAAGGCATCCGGTCCAGACCGCTCTTGGCCATCATACCTTCGTTGCCCCTGCTCGGTAGCCAATAGCTCGGCTGCACAATATCGGAAAAAAGGGAGAAAGCAAAAGTTGCAGTAGTTATTTCCAACAAAGATATAATATTTCGCCGTACTTGCACTGGAAAGTACCACTTCTTCCTGACTCCGTATCTGCCTGGCCTGATGCCGTCCACGTACCAGATGACGATGTAGTAGATGAGCATGTCTGCCGCGAACATGAGTAGCACGACTGCCATGGTCATGGGGTCCGAGGGCTGGGAGCGCTCGCCCAGGTTGGAGAACTGGACCCCCGCTCCTCGCCCCTCCTCGATGGAGATGATCTTGATTCCCCACCAGAGCGCCACGTTGGGCAGGAGGGAGAGACCAATCTTGGAGCCACCGCTCATCTCCGTGTACTTCTGGTCGTCGATGTAGACGGAGGGGGCCAGGTAGGTGATGATGTGTACGATGACGCCCAGGGCCAGGGCGAGATTCGCTGGAAGATAAAAAAAATCAAATCAAATCGGTAGATCGTAATTGAGATTTCTTTGTCATCCTCCTTACGGCTGTCAAAGAAAGCAGAGATGGCGAAGAGAGACATGATGAGGGCTGAGGCGTAGAGGACGAAGAAGATGTAGATGAGGAAGGGGTTGGAGAATTGCAGGACCTGAACGAAAAAAGAAAGAAAATGAAATTCGCCTTCGGTGCATTCGTCCTTGGGCAAAAAAAGGAAGTGAAAGAGTGCATATGACAAAGCTTGCATGCCAACAAAAGGGGGAGAGGAGTATGAATGTTATTGAGTCACTTTTTCCGGCAGCTAGGGGGGATTTAGCACTTTTTCCGCGGCGTTTGTCCCAGCAGACTTTTCCTAGATAAGGGCAGCGGGCGGCAGAGGCCTTGTTCCGCCTAATGGAAAGGAGTCTGGCTGCTATGTTTGCCTTGGCTTTCACGCTCGGATGTATTCTTGCACAATCGTTGCGCTCAATAACTCACCGCTCCGTTTTCCTGCCAGGGAATGCATATGAGCGCCGCCATGATGGCGACCGAGATGGCGGAGGTGACGTAGGCGTTGAGGAACCAGGAGATCCAGTGCATCCAGTTGGGCAGCCCCATCAGCTTCATCAGCTCCTTGACTCCGGACTGCTTCTCGTGCACTATGCGCTTCATGAGCGGCGGCACGATGAAGCAGAAGCTGAGCACGGTGAAGAGCGGCAGCATGAAGTCGAGGATGGCGGCGAGGTTGTTCTCCAGGTACTCCGGGTAGGGCATCGCCTCGGTCGCCGTCATCCAGAGCAGGGAGTCTCGGTCGTTGATCGTCTCAGGGAAGATCTGCTCGCCAGTCACGATCTGGATGTAGGCAAGGTCGATCAGGGTTTGGAAGGTCTGGAAGTCGCCGTATTTGTCTCCTGAAAACGAAAAAGACATTTAAACCTGTTTTGGACTAAAACTTTTTTTTCTGCACGGACCTTCTTTTCCAGGGCCAGACAGCTGGAAGACCGGGAAGAGGATGTCCGTGTCGGTATTGACAAACTCCGGACTAAGCCTCATAGTGTAGTCCATGCTGGGAATGATCCTCCTGAGTCCCCCTTCCCCGTTGTTGCCCCTGTGCTCGTAGTCGAAGAATTCCCTGAAGACGACCCCGCCAAGCATCTCCCCGAACTCGTACGCCTGAGGGTTGGACTGGTACCGGGTGTTCTCGTCTACGATCGCCTCCTCGTCCTCGAACGCTTGCAGGACTTAAAGGAGGATAAAAAAACCTTTTATTTTGACGAACATTTGTGAGAATGTATGTTTTCACTCACTCAGCCTTCCCTGCTCCCTGGTGCTGTTCCACACGTTAGTGAAGTTGAACAGCCCGGCGTCGGCGAGGACACTGGCGCTGACGTTGCAATAGGGCCAGAGGAAGTTGTCCACCGTTCTTGAGATCAGGTCCATCATGTCCGCCACCAAAACAGAGTCCTCAACTCCTGAGCAGTCTCCGCAGCCGTTTGGCCGGTTGGTGTAGCCCAGCATCATGTCCGAGAGGGACCCGTTGCGGGTGTGGCTCAGCAGGGTCTCACAATACTGAGTCGGGTAGGAGCGCGCCCGCTCCACCACCGCGTCCCGCCATACAGGGGTAATCTAAGATAAAATAATTAATTGTATTGAGATTTCTTCACTGGCGAAGTAAAAAAATAAAACTCCTGTTTGTCTCATATAAAATGTACTTCTGACGTCGTACGTAAGCGAGATTTTGTTCTTTCAAAGCAATTATATCTGGACGCCCAGTTGTGCGGGAGAAGATTTGCTCTGGGTAGGCCGCATACAATTGAAGATAAGTTATTTGCAATGGTAGTGCTCTTTACACAACTTCTAAATATCGGTTTATAAGTGCAAAGCCTGCTTGTTTTTTTTTAAAAAAAAACTTTTAGGGAAGAAACCCTTTCTTGTTAAAAGGAGAATGTTGTGTGCAACTACAATGTTTCTCACGTCTTCTCCTCCCGTGTTCCTGATTGCTACGATGCTGACGAAGAGGAGCGTGGGAATGATGATCTCGAAGAGGGTGAAGACCCAGTGGCGCCTCTTCAGCAGGTAGTTCTTCCACTGGAGGATGAAGAACTTGCGGAGGAGGTCTTCCCACATCATATTGGCAGCTTATTCGTGGACTGAGATTCTCGAATACGAAATAAAGTCACTGATGATGTCTAAGCAAAAGCTTCTAAGGTGCCCAGTCTAGTTTGGTTGACACTCTCCACTAAAAGGTACTTCCACCACTATTATGTTTTGCTCGATTTGCTTGCCTCCATTTCTGCAGTTGTGCTTCAAATAAATTCTCTTCGGCCCCCTTAACCGCTAGAGGATTTCGTCAGTACTGACTTTGCATCCCCCGGGGACATGCACTTTACGTTTGCCCAAATCTCAAGTTCATGGCAGCGAGAGAGGGAGATAAGGACACAACATTTTCTCCGCGTACAACAAGCGAAGGGCTCGTGGATCCGACGATCCGATCCTTGTTGTACGTGGTAATCTCTCTGTTAAGAGGATTCACTTATCTCTTGGGGGCGGTGTACTCTAACTTTTGTTCAGGTCCCCCGGTTTCCCAAAGTTGCATTGTTCAGGGAAATTTCCCCCCAGATGCCGGGAAATCAGAACAAACCCTTGATAAACAACAGAACCCCACCCATTCCAGTAAGGATACGCTACAGAATACAAGCGGGAGCTCATTCAACCCCACAACAAAAGCTTTTTGTCAGACTTTGTAACAAGACCGAAATAGACATGACTACACGGAGGTGGCATTAGGAAGTAAGTTCCTTTGACGGCTGTTCATTCATTCGATGCGGAAGCAAAAAAATCCTCTGGCAAGGGTGTATTTTAAATTAGTATTCAGCCGTTAGAACATGCAGCAGCATGGAGTGATGTCACCACCGGCTCCCTTTTTCTCCGTCCGTACCTCCCAGGAGACTTTTCTCTTATCTCAGCAAACAAGAATAGTCGATCCTCCCTCGCAAGCCCCACCGTACGTGTCTACTTTTTATGGGTCTCGCCGAATGTTCTGGCGAAAGAAGAAGAGAAGCAACGCGGTGAAAGCCGCGCTCCCTCCGAGATAATCTTGTTCACCGGGTCGAGTGAACGGCGCTATTCTTTTATTTGTTTGAACTCGAGTGCAGGGAGAAGAAAAACCGCGCAATGAATAGTACGGATGTAACGAGAGGTAGCAGCATCTTTCGTCGACCTCTCAACGCCAAGCCGTTGCTTTGAGAATGATCTCATGCAAAACGCTGTTCTTCCCTTACAGAAGCTCGATTTATTGGTAAAGAAAGCGTGATGAGTTCATTCTGATCAGTTCAATGGAGCGATAATTTAAGCAGGGGAGACGAAAATAATAATTTATGCGATTTCAAAGTCCTTCGCCCTGGCGATGAGGTAGACCGAGTGGAGTGCGTCGGCCATCATGACGAGCCCGTTCGCGACTGCGAGGGCCCCGTTGGTGACGGCCATGGCGTAGAAGGACTCCCCGACGCGAAGCTTGGTCGACCTCTTGTGGTCCTTGTAGAAGGCCATGTGCAGGATGCCGATCACGACGTATCCGGCGCCGCCGAAGAATCCTAAGAGGGCGTTCTGGATGGGGGCGGACTCGCCGAAGGAGGCGGCCACAGTCTGGGCCAGGATGATGGCGAAGAAGCCGAAGGCCATTACGTCGCCGAAGATGTTGGCGTCGACGCTGGAGGGGTCGCCGAATGGGAGGTAGTTGCTGATGTCCTAATAGGGGAAGTCGCATAATTGCATTGTTTAAAGTGCCTTTTTAAATTTCTATTTTTTTGTCTTACGAGTCCCTTGACGTTGATGCTGTTGACGAGACGATCGAAGTCGTCGTCTGCGAACTTGAGCCCCTCCCTGCAGAGGATCATGATGACGAAGGAAAGGGCGAGCTGGGGGAGCTTCAGGAGAAAGTTGGTCCTGCAGCAGCTGCGGGTGTCGGATTCGGAGAGGGCGCGGCGCCGGCCCATAGCGAAAGGTTGGAATGGGGTGCTTTTTCGAAAGGCGGATGACTTCACAGTAAGCAGAAAGCGGGCTGTTTGGCGGAAAAGAGGAATGGGGATTAATTGCTGGAGGCGCTCCAGGGTAGGGATAGGAGGAAAGGGCCTTCCTGTCGAGATAGGAAAGGTCGAGCGGTCGATGGCAAGCATCAATGTTTTGGCGATAAGGAGGAAAGTCTCTGGTGACGGAGATCCAGAATTGGGTGGGGAGGCAGGTGTTATCTCTCTCTCAGGGTCTCGGCCGTGGACGTTAACATTGTCTCTGCAAACAGAAAGCAGGCATCGCGTGACAATATGGTGGGCGGGAGCCAGGCATTATGAAAGAAACGGTCAATCGGCGGTTCATCGTAATTGGGGGTAACATACGCACGCACGAACTGGTACGCATTATACCTTGGTGACACGGAATAACACTGTGCTTTTTTCATACAGTAAAGAAGATTCCTTAAAAACGTGATATGTTTTAAAAGATTTTTTTGTGTGTACAATAGATTTATTATTTTCTTCTCTGACGTCCTTATCATCTTTATCTCGACAGCAATAAAGGTAGGTGGGAAAGCCGATATATGTGAAGCCCCAATGACTAATATGAGCTCCTCTCCTTCTTGACCATGTATACGGTGATGAGCGTGTCCGCCAGGTAGACGAATGAGGCGATGATGGCCATGGATCCCATGGCCAGCCTGTTCCCGTCCTTGTCGTCGATGCTCTCGTAGTTCTTGAGCTGGCGGGTCTTGCTGATCTGGGCGGCGCCCAGGGACAGGAAGAAGATGAAGCCCATCGCCGTGTAGATCAGGTTCTGCAGGGAAGATGATTAGAATTGCGTTTTTGTGCTGCACAAGGAATTATCAACGCAACAAGTGGTGGTGATTGAAAAACAAATTTTATTTTTGTTAAGTTGAGTTGCAAAAAAGTAAGAAAGGGACAGTTTAGCTCTCGTAAAAGAAATGGAGGTTGCCGAGAGGAAGTGCTCATTTATTTTTTATTTGTTAATTAAAGTATGACTTAAGCAGCTCAAGAGGAATAACTACTGTTCATAGTCAAGACAGTATTGAAACTTATATTGTACCCAATTGCACCACTTGCATGAGCTACATTTAAGTATACCTGAACGTTCATCTCCTCCCCGAGGAGGATGCCAATCATCTGCACGATGTGGATGTACAGATATCCGAAGACGACCATGTAGGCGAAGGCCTCAGCGTTGACGTCGTCGTTGTCACCGACGCGGATCATGTTGCCGTCGCCGCCGCCGAACCGGGTGAACATGAACACGATGAACACGAGCAACTGGGGGGATAAAAAATATTTTTATGGAAAAGCAAAACAGGAAAAGAGTGAAATCTCACCAGCTCCACGATCTTGGCGATGTTCATGGGCTTGATGAAGTTCTTGCAGGTGACCCGGCTGTCGTCATCCATGATGGAGGTTTGGAAGGAAAGTTAAAAAAACTTTAAGTGAATAGAAAAACAGGCACTGCCCTAACTTTGATTCACACAAAGACTGCCCAGCCAGCTGCTGCGAAAACAAAGTTGCAACAAACGGTACTGGGGTATTGGGGGAGGCAGTCTTGTTATCTTTCCCCGCGGGCGACCGGAGTATGATAAAGATAAAGAAGCCTCCGCGATTTCAGCCTTGGCCTGCGTGGCCTGGCCTGGTTGGCCTGGTTATAGCACGAAATTTCTGACGACCCCCCTCTTCGCCCTTCCCCTAAAATTTCGTGCGTAGATGGGCAGAGAAGCCATCCTTGATAACGAGGAGGAATTAGTCATCTCATATATTGCCTTGCGTAAATAACTCGTCTCGACTTATCCACGCAAAAATAGCCCGGCAACCTACATATCGCACAAAACGCATTTTTACAAAAGGGCCCTCAAGTCAGTCGCCTATCGACCCAAGAAGTACCGCTTTGATCCACGCTTGAGAAAATAGGAAAAAAACTTCTGTCATGTGCAACAAGGTTCTGGATAGATAAGTTTATTCTCCCAGATGCCTCGACATCGAGGTCCTGGGAGGCAAAAAAGACAAAAAAAATGTAGAAAAAATCAACAGAGAATCAACTAAGCTCTCTCATTTTCTTCATGGCAGTATCCAGTTTCTTCTTCTTTGGATGGCTTGACTCGCGCATGCCAATGGGTTTTCTTCTTTCAGACTCCCAATCTGCATTACATCGCGACTTTCTTCTTCTCACAGGTGAAATCTACCGCTCATTATTTGGTCGTTGCATTGAATGCGATCGCTCTCATCTCTTCTCTCTCGGTTTCCTCCGTCCGCTAAATTAGTAGTAGCCCAGGTTCAGGTTCTCGCTGAAGTCAGTCCTGCATTCGACGCCCTCACCAAGGTTGTTGTAGCACTGGCTGTTCCAGGGTCCAGCCACGTAGCCACCCTGCTGCTGCTGCTGGGGGTAGGCGTACACGGGGTTGTTGATGTACTGCAAAGAGGGAG
>JAAUYJ010009705.1_pt1 | contig 15039 bp, 10 predicted proteins | sample 7278031 | NCBI WGS metagenome assembly JAAUYJ01 (sample SAMN14350222, study PRJNA611818) | marine sediment metagenome | isolation source: surface marine sediment (1.8m) | place: French Polynesia: Moorea | collected 2018-08 | reverse complement strand
GGTACGCGACAGGATTGGCGCTAACCTCAACTCGGCGGTGCCTGGAAACCCGTTCGAGGCCAGCTGATCCCATGGCACCAGGAGGCGCAGGATGGGGGATTTTTATCAGAACGGACGGGTTGCCACCCTCCACAATTTTCGCACGCGCCCGCTGGAAGATCTGGAAACCAGTCTTCTGAATTATGCCCGCAAGCGTTCGATGTCCCTGATTCTGCCGGCGCTCTTTTCCGAATTGCACACCACGGCCCTGGCACGCATCGTCGACGCGTTGACCCAGGTGGTTTATCTGGACGAGATCATCATCGGTCTCGATCGGGCCAGCGCCAAGGATTTCGAATACGCCCGACGCTATTTCGGCCGTCTGCCGCAGCACTACAGGATTCTATGGAATGACGGACCCCGCCTGCGTCAGCTCGACGAACGCCTCCGGGAGCAAGGGCTGGCCCCGAATGCCATGGGCAAGGGGCGCAATGCCTGGTACTGTCTGGGATATGCCCTGGCCTCTGGCCGTGGCCAGGCCCTGGCGCTGCACGATTGCGATATCATCACCTATCATCGGATGATGCTGGCGCGTCTTTTCTATCCTGTGGTGGACCCCAAACTCCATTTCAAGTTCTGCAAAGGCTATTACTACCGCGCCACCGAAGAGCATCTGACCGGTAGAGTAACCCGGCTATTAATCAGCCCGCTGTTGAAAGCCTTGAAGGAATTCTTCGGCAGCGTCGAGTTTCTGGAATACCTGGACAGTTTCCGCTACCTGCTAGCCGGCGAATTTGCCATGCGGACCGACGTGGCCCTCAACATCCGGATTCCCAGCGACTGGGGCCTCGAGGTCGGCATTTTGTCCGAAGTGCTGCGCAACAATGCCATCAACCAGATCTGCCAGGTGGATATCGCCGATCGCTACGACCACAAGCACCAGCCCCTGTCGCGGGAAGATCCTGAAACGGGACTTTCCAAGATGAGCGTCGATATCGCCAAGGCGATCTACGTCAAACTGGCCAGTTACGGCAGTGAGTTCTCGCACGGTCTTTTCAGGTCCATCAAGGCAACCTATTTTCGCATAGCGCTCGAACAGGTGGAGCAGTACTATGCCGACGCGGTGATTAACGGCTTGTCGGTCGACCGCCACAAGGAGGAGGCCGTGGTCGATCTGTTCGCCCAGAATATCTACCGGGCGGGCGAAGAATTTCTTTCCAACCCCATGCAGACGCCCTTCGTGCCCAGCTGGAACCGGGTGATCAGCGCCCTGCCCGATTTCCAGGAGAAATTCCTGGCCGCCGTCGAGGAGGACAACCGGTGATGCGGCATTGTGGCGGCCCTGGATATTGTTTCCACTGCCCCGGCGGCGAACGGGAAGCTGCCGCCGGACCGCATCGCGCAAGGAATCATTCGCCGCATGTCCACCTCTACTTCTAGCGATCCGCACCATATCCTCCAATCGGTTTTCGGTTACGATGCCTTTCGTGCCAACCAGGAGGCCATCATCGCGACGCTCGTCTCCGGAGGCGATGCCTTTGTGCTCATGCCGACGGGCAGCGGCAAATCCATTTGTTACCAGGTCCCGGGCATCATCCGCGAGGGGGTGGGGCTCGTGGTGTCGCCTCTGATCGCCCTGATGCAGGATCAGGTGGCCGCCTTGCGGGCCAACGGTGTGCGAGCGGCTTTCCTTAATTCCAGCCTGGAGGCGGCCGAAGCGCGTCGGATCGAAGCGGAAGCCGCCGCTGGCCGGCTGGATCTGCTCTATCTGGCGCCGGAGCGACTTCTGACGGACAACTTCCAGCGCCTGATGACAAGCCTCAAAATCGGTCTCTTCGCCATCGATGAAGCACACTGCGTCTCCCAGTGGGGGCACGATTTCAGGCCCGAATACCTGCAGATTGCAGCGGTCACCCGTCGCTACCCCCACGTGCCGCGGGTGGCCTTGACAGCCACGGCCGACGCCCAGACCCGCAGCGATATCCTGTCACGCCTCGATCTGGCCGGCGCGCGCGCTTTCATTTCCAGTTTCGACCGCCCCAATATCCGCTACCGCGTGCAGCTCAAAAAGCGCGATCGCGCCCAACTGCTGGCATTTATCCGCGACGAACACCCGGGTGAATCCGGCATTGTTTACCTCCGTACACGCAAGCGCGTGGAGGCGGTCGCCCGCTATCTGGCGGAACAGGGCATGGCGGCGCTGCCCTACCATGCTGGACTGGATTCGGGCGCGCGCCGCCGTCACCAGAAACGCTTCATCCGCGAGGAGGGGACGGTGATCGTGGCCACGATCGCCTTTGGCATGGGCATCGACAAACCGGATGTCCGTTACGTGGCCCATCTCGATCTGCCCGCCAGCATGGAAGCCTATTATCAGGAAACGGGCCGGGCCGGGCGCGACGGCGGACCGGCCGATGCCTGGATGGTGTATTCCCTGGCGGATCTCGTGGCCCTGCGGCGTTTGTTTGAAAGCTCGGAGGGTCAGGATGAATTCAAGCGCATTCAGGGTCGCAAACTCGACCGTCTGCTTGGCTTTGCCGAGACCGTCGCCTGCCGGCGGCGGGTGCTGCTGGACTATTTCGGGGAGTCGCGCACCACCGACTGCGGAAATTGCGACAACTGCCTGCAGCCCGCCGAATCCTGGGACGGCACCGTGGCTGCCCAGAAGGCCCTGTCATGCGTCTACCGCACGGGACAGCGGTTCGGAGCGGTTCATCTGGCCGACGTTCTCACGGGCAATCTTACCGAACGGGTCCGCAACTGGCGTCACGACCGGCTCAAAACCTTCGGTGTGGGTGACGATCTTTCAAAAACCGAATGGCAGTCCGTTTATCGCCAGCTTCTGGCGGCCGGCCTGTTGTCGGTCGACCTGGGGGCGGTGTCGGGTTTCTGGCTTACCGCGGCCAGCTGGCCGGTCCTGCGGGGGGAGCAAGCGGTGCGCCTGCGCCGCGATCACCGTCCGGTGCCCAAAACGCCTGGTCCTGTCCGTAAACAGCCGATACCGGATGATTTTGAGTCAGACGCGGATCAGGCCCTGCGGGAAAAATTACGGCAGTTGCGCCTTGAAATCGCCCGGGCGGCCGATCTGCCCCCTTATGCCATTTTTCATGACAAGACCCTGCGCCTGATGGTGACGGTGCGTCCACGCACCCGCGACGAGTTGCTGGCCCTCCACGGGATCGGCGAAACCAAGGCCGACCGCTATGGCGAGCGTTTTTTGGAGGCGATCAATGCCTAGATTCAGTGCCAATCTATCCATGCTCTTCAACGATGTCGCCTTTCCCATGCGTTTCGCCCGGGCGGCGGCGGCGGGGTTCGAGGCGGTCGAGTTCATGTTTCCCTACGACTGGCCCCGTGATCTTCTGGCCGCAAACCTCGCGCGCGATCAGCTTGCGCTCGTTCTGCACAACCTGCCGGCCGGCGACTGGGCGGCCGGCGAACGCGGCATCGCCTGCCTGCCGGGCCGGGAAGGCGAGTTTCAGGACGGCGTCGGTCTGGCCATCGACTATGCGCGCACCCTGAACTGCCGGCGCTTGAACTGCCTGGCCGGTATCGCACCGGCGGGCGCAGCCCCCGATCAGCTGTTGGCCACCCTGGTGGCCAACCTGAGATTCGCAGCCGCCGAATTGGCGCGCGCCGACATCAAGCTGCTGGTGGAACCCTTGAACGATCGTGACGTGCCTGGATTTTTCCTGACCACGACCCGCGATGCCATTGGTCTGATCGACGCCGTCGGGCATCCCAACCTGGCCCTGCAGTATGACGTCTATCACATGCAGCGCATGGAAGGGGAACTGATCGCCACGCTGAGCGCCCAAATGGCGCGTATCGGCCACATCCAGATCGCCGACAATCCGGGGCGACACGAACCTGGTACGGGCGAGATCAATTTTGCCAATCTTTTCGAAGCCATCGATGCGGCCGGTTATGCCGGCTGGATTGGATGCGAATATCATCCGCAGGGAAGGACGGAAGAGGGCCTTGTTTGGCGGTGGCCCTATCTGCCTGGGCCTGAAAGTCCGGACCGCTCCGCGGGCCCAGATGCTGAAAACCCGCAACAGCTAGAAGTTGATTGACCGGATACCGGTCATTGCAGGCGCTCGCCGTTTTCATGTTGCTGGCGTCTTTGACCATATTGATCACGGGCTGACAGCCGCACAGCGGTGAAACCCCATTCGACCCCGCCACCACCATTCAGGAGAACCTCTCTTACGGGCAGAATGCCGAAAGTCACGCATTCAGTTCCGCCTGGACGGCCATGCCGATCGTTTCCATGACGTAGGGTTTTTTAATATAGGCCCCGGCCCCAAGACGCTGTGCCTGTTTGACACGGTCCGATTCCGAGAACCCACTGGCAATGATGGCTTTCTGCTGCGGATGAAGGTCGAGAATGCGCCGGTAAGTGTCCAGCCCATCCATTCCCGGGGGCATGATCATATCGAGTACCACCAGGTGGACCTTGTTGGTTTCGAGATAGGTGAGTGCGGTCTCGCCGCTGGGGACCGTGGCCACCCGGTAGCCTAGACGCCCCAGGATATCGGCGGCGATCTCGCGTTGCTCGGTAATGTCGTCCACAACCAGGACGGTTTCACCGTGACCGCAATAATCCGCGGGCGATCGCGGCAGCGCCTTGGTCCGGGCTTCAACCCGCGAGGCGGGAAAATAGAGCGCCACCGTCGTTCCCCTGCCGAGTTTGCTCTCAATGTCGATATAGCCGTGATGGTCTTTCACCGTTGCCCATACCACCGACATGCCCAGACCGGTGCCGCTGCGTCCCATGACCTTTTTGGTGTAGAAGGGCTCAAAGATGCGCTTCTGGTCCTCCTCCGAGATGCCGGTACCGGTATCTGTCACGGTTAGAACGACATAGTCGCCCTCGGCCACGACGTCATACCCATCAATCGGCTGGTCGACATACTGGTTGGCCGAGGCGATCGTCACCGTTCCGCCTTCCGGCATGGCCTCGGCGGCATTTGAGATCAGGTTCATCAGGGTTTTAAACAGATGCAGCGAAGACCCCATCAAGTTGAGCACGCGGTCGGCCGGCTTGGCCTGGATAATGACCTCGGGATGAAAAGCCTTCAACTTGGCGCACTCCGGGGAGTTGAGATAGGTTGCAACGACATCGTTGATGCTGATGACCTCGGTGATGGCGACGCCCCGGCGCGCCATGGTCAGAAGATCCTGGACAATGGCTGCCGCTTTCTGGCCGGATTCCTGGATGGTTTTAATGGGTTTGCGCAGCGGGCTGTCAGGCGGCAGGTCCATCAGCAATAATTCCGGGTAACTGACGACGCCGCTCAGGATGTTGTTCAGATCATGGGCCACACCGCCGGCCAGGGTACCGACGGCCTCCATCTTGCGAGCGCGCTCGAGCATGCGTTCCAACTGCTTCTTTTCCCGGCGGGCCTGCCAGCGTTCGGTGATGTCGCGGGCCGAGCCGCGAATCCCAATGGGCCGGTCCCCGTCCCGGACCAGAGAATTCTTGTACTCGACCACCAAATCCGCACCCTTGCGACCTCGAATGCGCGTAATCCCTTCGGCATGTCCGGTGGCCTCAATCGTGCGCATGTATTCCTCGAACCGCTCCTGGTATCGATTGGGCAACAGACTTTGCATGGACAGGGCGCACAGATCGGATCCCTGAAAACCGACGGCTTCCTGGAAAGCGATATTGGCTTCGAGGATGTGCCCATCGAGGTCATGGGTATAGAGGTAGTCGGACACATTCTCAAATATATCGCGATACTTTTCTTCGCTGCGGCGCAGCTTCTGATAGGAGCGGGCATTGTTGATGCTTACGGCCAGGTGCGAGGCAATGCCCATCAGAAGGTTGAGATCGGTCTGCAACAGCTTGCGCCGGGACGTGATCGTATCGACGGCGAGGATGCCCAGCGATTCCTGCTCGAAAATGATCGGCACGCAGATCAGGGAATGCGCCCCGAAACTCTCGATCAAGCACTGGCTTCGGGCGGAAAACGCTTTTTTCAATCCATGGATGTCGTCGACGATAAAAGGGATCTGTTCGTGAAAACTGCGGACGAACAGCCCATTGGATCCGGGGCGGTTCAGGTTGAAATTGACGAACCGTAAAATCTCCCGTTTCTGCGCGTCGAACCCGTAGCCCGCCGCATACCGTAAGATGGTCCGGTTTTGGTCGGCCAGCAGGAGCAGCCCCCGATCAAAATCGAGACGGCTTTTCATAGCGGCCACCACGGCCTCGAAAAGCTTGTTTTCGTCCTGCGCCGTGGCCGCGGCTTTACCGATCTCCTGAATCAACAGATTATTGTTGTAGCGGGTGTGGAGTTCGCTGAGATGTTCCTGGGCGATATCGCCCTGGGCAAGGATGGTCCGGGTCAGGTCCTTGTTTTGCGCCGCGTAGGCCCAGGTGCACACCAAGGTTGCCAGCAGGGCGATGCTGAGCATGGCGGTCGGCCAGGCTGACGTCGGCAGGCCCACAAGTGTTCCCGCCGCAAGCAGAATGGCCAGGATGAGGGTAATTTTTCGGCCCCGCTCCCACCTGAAGGCGAGGCTCTTTTCCCAGCTTACCTCATACCGGCAGGCTGCATCGCCGCGGTGGAGACACTCGGGATGGGCCACCGTGGCAAAGCGGCTGGTGACCAGCGTGCCGATGGATTCGATCGTACCCATGCGGTTCTCACACTGGTAAGGCTGCTCTTTGACGCCCGCGCGGGGAGTGGCGATGATTTCCACCTTGTCGGCGCCGATGCGTCGGCTTTCGATCGATGCCCCGTGGCTGGCAAGGGCGTGATAACGCCCAAAAAGAAGGTAGACCGATGCGGGGTTGATGAACCCCAGAATATATTTTTTGATGGCTCCCAGGCGCTCGGAAGAGGCGGCGAAACGCCCGACGGCTCTGGAAATATGCGGATCCCCGGTTTCCCGGACCAGGAGCTGGTTAAAGCGGTCGACCTGCTCCTGGGAAAACCAGTGGGCCTGGTCCTCGAGCTGCAGACGGGTCATGCCGGCAGCGGTCAGGAGACGATCGATGTTGATTTCGGGATAATGGCGATCGAGGTATTCAACGTAGACCGTTGTGATTCTGCTGTTGTAGAGGGGCTTCGGCGCCCCGTTGGGAGTCGCTGTCGGGTTCGGCTGGGACGATTTGCCGTTTGCTGAGAGAGAGGTCATCAATTTATCAAACCGCCTTGTTTTTCTGTGCTGATCTCTGGTTGCCGCTGCCGGATTTGTTCAGCCACTCTGCCTGACAGACGGAGTGGCAGGCGTCCCCAATGGTTTATTGGCCGTTTGAGCAGACTACGTTAGTGAAAACTTTAAATTTTTTGCTTGGTCATGGGGAGACCCGGCTCCCGGGCGGGAAATTGATGCTTTCGACGGTGACGAACGGTGGCTTGGCCGGCTTCTGTATAGATACTGGCGTCATCCGCAATGGGGTGATTTGACAGGCGGATTACAAGGCGGTTTCGATATCGCCCGGTTTCAGTTCGCTGGCGGGCCGGACGACCTGTTTCTCAAATATCCCGTCGGCTCCCAATCGCCCCTGGGCGTCATATTCATCAAGGAGCAGGCGACGGATAACAAAGCGATTGCGGCCTTGCTCCTCTTTGACGCCCACGTAGAGAAAGACCCGGCGGTGAGGCGGGTGGATCAGCCGCCGGCCGTCGGGGTGGGCGATGGTGATTTCCGGGAAGTTGGATTCTTTGCGCCAAAGATCGAATTGACCATCGCCGTTGGTGTCGTAGCGGTGGATCCAGACTTCGACCACCACGGTGCCCTCATCAAGGGGCAATTGGGGATAGTCCCGGGAGCGGGTGACCCGGTTGCCCTGTCGGATTTCATAGTACCGGCTGATCTGATCGGCCTGCATGGGGTCGTGCGCGGGGAATTCGAAGATCTGCTCCGCGCGGTTGTAGTCGATCGTGCCGCTGGCCCATCCGCCGCATCCCGCAATTGAGGTCAGCAGACAAAGCAGCCATCCGGCGGTCGTCCGTGCAACGGGTACGGCGGGCATCATCGGAAGTGGTCCTGATCTGAGGTTATACAGGTCTTGCAGGGCGCTTTTGTTCATTGCGACCGAATCTACGAGAGTAAAAGCCGACAAAAAAATCAACTATTAAAATAATCACATCGCGCCGGTTTTACAATCATCGCCGTCTGCGACGCTGAACCCCAAGCGCCGCGCTCCGGAGCTTTCATCGCCGGGGTGTGCACGGACCGGGGGATGCTCAGAATGGCCACAGCACCGGTATAAAAAGGCCACCCATGACCAGCACGAGCAAATTCAGCGGAAGACCCAGTTTGAGATAATCACTGAAACGGTAGCCCCCGGGTCCATAAACCATCAGGTTGGTCTGGTAGCCGATGGGGGTGGCGAAACAGGCACTGGCGCCGAAACAGACGGCAACGATGAAGGGTTTGGGGTCGACGCCCAGGCCGGTGGCGGTGGCGATGGCGATCGGCAGGATCAGGATGGCCGTGGCGTTGTTGCTCAATACCTGGGTGCTGATACTCGTCAGGAAGATGATGCCCGCCAGGATAAGCGCCGGACCGGCCGGGGTGAGAAGATGGAGAAAGGCTTCGGCGTAAAGTGTGCTGGCACCGGTTTTTTCAAGGGCGCTGCTCAGGGCGAAGGTGCCGACGATGATCAGAAGCACACGTGATTCCAGGGATCGGTAGGCATCCCGCAGGGGCAGACACCCGCCTATAATCATCAGGAAGGCGGCCGCCAGGGCGGCCACCATGATATCGAGCCAACCTGTGGCCGCCGCCGCCACCATGGCGCCGAAGATGAGGACCGCACGCCGGGCCATGTGTTTGTGTTCGATTTCATGGTGAATGTCTTCCATGACAAGGAAGTCGGCGCGTCCACGCAACCGGGCGAGCGCCGTTTCGGGCAGGCGGACCAGAAGGGTATCGCCCGTGCGCAGCCGGACGTCCTGAAGTTTGGGTTCGGTGTAGTGCAGCTTGCGATGCTGCAGGGCGATAATGTGCACGTCCGGATCGCGGCGCAGGCGGCTTTCCAGAAGACGCGCACCCACCAGCGACGACTGCGGGGGGATGAGCAGTTCCACGATCAGATGCTCCCCCTGACGTCCGCTGAAGGTCATGCCCCTTTCTGACAGCGGCAGCTCGACGTCACCCGAGGCCAGCAGCGCCACCAGATCGCTGGCGCCGCCCTTGATCAGCAGAAGATCGTGGGGTGCCACGGTGACCGCGTCGCGCCCCGGGTAATAGACATGCGAATAGCGGATGAGTTCGATGACCTCGATGCCCGGGAAGCGTTCCCCGAATACTTCCTGCGGCGGCCTTCCCGCCAGATCGCTGCCACGGGGAATCAAGACTTCGGCCAGGTAGCGCTGGTGCTGTTTGTCCGCCAGTTCACAGATGGGATTTTGCAAGCTGGGCATGACGCGCGGTGCGGCCCCGAGCAGGAAGACGATCCCCAGCACGGCGATGGGGACACCCAGCGGGGCCAGTTCGAACATGCCCAGCGGCCCGTATCCATGGGCGGCACTGAGATCGCTGATAATGATGTTGGTGGAGGTGCCGATCAGCGTGCAGGTGCCGGCCAGGATGGAGGCGTAGGACACGGGGATCAATAACTTTGAAGGGCTTGTACCGCTTTCGCAGGCGATGCTCAGGACGATGGGAATGAAGAGCACCACCACAGCCGTGTTGTTGATGAAGGCCGAAGACAGCGCAACGATTCCCAGGATTACCAGCATGGTCAGGGCCGGGCGATTGCCGCCCAGTTGCAGGACGACGCGGGAGATAAAGCCGACCGCGCCCGTGCGGATCATGCCGCGACTGATCAGGAACATGGATCCCACCGTGACCACCGCCGGACTGGCCAGACCGGCGACGGCTTCGCCGGGTGTGAGGATGCCGGTGATCATCAGAACGATCATGATGCCGATGGCGGTCAGATCCACGGGGATGATCTCGGTCATCAGCAGGATCAATGTCAGCACCAGCAGGGCGCTCATAAACCCGATAAGCATGGCGAATATATTCCTTTAAAGGCTCTGTGACAGGGGCTGATGGCGCGGCCGATGGCAGAATGGGCTATAGCGGCCGAGAGAAAAAACCTGACCATTAAATGCGGGCTTGGCAAGAGCGGTGCTTCACAGGGTGTTCAGTCCGTTTCGCGGTAGAGGGCCAAAATGCCGGACCGCGCCAGCTTTTTGATGCCCATGGGTTCCAGAAGGCGGATCAGGGCATTGATCTTCTTTTGGCTGCCGCTTGCCTCGATGATGTAATGGGTGTTACCGGTATCCACGATGCGGCCCCGGAAGGTCTGGACGATGCTTCTGATTTCCGGGCGATCCTTGGCCTTGGCGCGCACGCAGATCATGGCCATTTCACGCTGTACGGCTTCTTCTCCGGTCATGTCCCGAACCTTGATGACGTTGACCAGGCGGCGCAGTTGCTTCATGATTTGTTCGATCTGGTCGGGATTCGTCCGCGTCGTGATGGTGATACGCGACATTTCGGGGTTGGCCGTGGGGGCACCGCAAATGGTTTCGATGTTGTAGTTGCGACTGGCAAACAACCCCGATACGCGGGCCGTTACACCCGGCTCGTTCTGGACCAGCATTGTCAGGGTGCGGAATTCTTCTTTCATTCCCCATCGCTTTCAAAGGGTTTATCGGCTGGGGGTATTTTGTAGCAGATCTGGCCGGTGCGGGCAAACCCGCTCGGTTTTGAAATCATCCGGAAGATCAGGAAGGACTTTGCAATTGAGGGCTGACCGCGCTATGAAAGCAGGATCTTGAATCGATTCGATAGCGTCGTCGGCACGGATTGAATGGCCGCTGTTTGGAAATCATATACACGGTATGGCGCGTGGCGCACATGCAGATTTGGCCCAATTCAGAATTTTGCGGGGTTGGCTGGCAGATAGATTGCGTAAATCCAATTAAATTGACCATCATTCAATCATCCTGCGGCAAGGAGGTGGAACGTGATCGTCGGAATCCTGAAAGAAATCAAGAGCGAGGAAAATCGGGTCGCCATGACGCCCGCTGGTGTCGAGGTGATGCTTCAGAACGGACATACCCTGCTGGTTGAAAAAAATGCGGGTGAGGGCAGCGGCTTTGCAGACGAGGCTTACGCCAGCGCGGGTGCGGAAATCGTTTCCACGCCGGCGGAGATTTTTGAGCGCGCGGATATGGTCATGCACGTCAAGGAACCGCTGGCGCCCGAATACGATCTCATCCGGGAAGATCAGATCGTTTTTACCTATCTGCATCTGGCGGCGGCTGAAGAGCTCACCCAGGTCCTGATCCGCAGCGGATCGATCAACATCGCTTACGAGACCATTCAGAAAGCCGACGGCAGCCTGCCGCTGTTGACCCCCATGAGCGAGGTGGCCGGACGCATGGCCATTCAACAGGGGGCCAAATATCTCGAGATGGCCCAGGGCGGGCGCGGCGTCCTCCTGGGAGGTGTTCCGGGGGTCGATCCGGCCACGGTGGTGGTGATCGGCGGCGGCGTCGTGGGCACCCACGCCGCCAAAATGGCTTGTGGACTGGGCGCCAAGGTCTACCTCCTGGATATGAATCTCGAACGGTTGCGGTATTTGAGTGACATCATGCCGGCCAACTGCTTTCCCCTCATGTCAAGTCCGGCCACCATTCGAGGCCTGCTCAAAGAAGCCGATGTGGTGGTGGGCGCTGTTCTCGTGACCGGCGCCAAGGCACCCAAGCTGGTTACCCGCGATATGCTCCCCCTCATGAAAAACGGCAGTGTGCTCGTGGACGTGGCCATCGACCAGGGCGGCTGCTTTGAAACCTCCCGGCCCACGACGCATTCCGAACCGACCTATACCATCGACGGGGTGGTGCATTACTGCGTTGCCAACATGCCCGGAGCGGTGGCCAAGACCTCCACCCTGGCACTGACCAATGCCACCTTGCCTTACGCCGTTGAAATCGCCAACAAAGGCTGGAAGCGGGCCATGCGGGAAAACACTGAAATCAAGCTGGGTGCCAACGTGGTGCGGGGGCAGGTAACCTACCAGGGCGTGGCCGATGCTTTCGGCCTGGACTTTATGCCGATGGACGAACTGCTTTAGCCTATTGTGGCTCCATCATCGGCCTGTTTCGCGAGGCCCTCCTACGCCGGCTGATCGCCGGCGTTTTTTTTGAGGATGCCGCTTTTGGCGTTCGGCGGCATATGCCGGATGGCGATCCGCGCGATGGTACCATGGGCAGTCGACGGAAAAATGCTTATCGGCCCTTGCGATGAAGGGCGACATGGTCTACGAACAAAAAAACGGGGTTTGCGGGATCTGCGTGACGAGGTCGACCGATCATGTGCAATCTAATGACAAACCAGCATCGCAAGCGACAGCAGCCAGCAACCCGCGTGCGTCTTGAAACGCTGCTGTTTCTGGTTGCCATTGCTATTGCCGGCTGCCAGCCGGCACCTCAAAGGGATGCCATTCATCCTCCCTCCCCCGGTGTCAGCTCAAATGAAATTCTCATCGGGGCTTCGCTGGCCCTGGAGGGACACGCCGGTTATCTGGGCACCCAGATCCTGCACGGTGCCATGTCCTATATTCGGCATATCAACGCCAATGGCGGTGTCCACGGCCGCCGCATCAGGGTGATTGCCTACGATGACGGCTACGACCCGCCGCGCTGCCTCTACAACACCCAGCGTCTTTTGATCGAAGACAATGTCTTTGCCCTGTTCTGTTATGTCGGCACACCCACCACGCTGAAGATCATCCCCCTGATCAACGAGGCCCGCATCCCCCTGGTGGGCATGTTCACCGGGGCCAATGCCCTGCGGGATCCTGTCAACCGCTACCTGGTCAACATCAGGGCCTCCTACTACCAGGAAACCGGCGCCATGGTGCGCTATCTGGTCGAAGACCTGGGCATCAGGCGCATCGGCGTCTTCTATCAGTACGATACCTACGGGTTCGATGGTCTGCGCGGAACCGAGTTGGCCCTGCGCCGGTATAACCTCTTTCCGGTGGCCACCGGTACGTATATCCGCGGCACCCTGGCGGTCGAAGAAGGGCTGCAGCGCATCATGGATGCCAAAGCCGAAGCGGTTGTCATGATCGGTACCTACGAGCCCTGTGCCAAATTCATCCGCCAGGCCAAAAGCAGAGGCTATCATCCCGTTTTCAGCAATGTTTCCTTCGTGGGGGCGGATGAACTGGCCCGCATTCTGGGCGATCAAGCCGAGGGGGTCATCGTCACCCAGGTCGTTCCCCTCCCGAATGCGGACGCAGACGCAGACGGCGGCAACCTGTGGGGGGTGGCCGAATATGTGCGCCTGCTGAAGCAATACTACCCCCAGGACATCCCCAATTTCGTGAGCCTGGAGGGCTATCTCAATGCCCGTGTGCTGGTGGAAGGACTGCGGCGCACGGGGGCCAACCTGACCCGGGAGCGCTTTATCGCCTCGCTCGAGTCGGTGCGGACTTACGATCTCGGCATCGACAATGCATTGGCCTTCAGCGCAAGGGACCATCAAGGGCTTGACCGGGTCTATTTCACGCATTTCAAGGATGGGCGCTTCGTCCTGTTCAATGAATAAAAGGTTCACCCCATGGTGCCACGCACGATTCTGGAACGGCTCAACAATGTCAGTCTTAAAAACAAGATCTATTTTTCCACGACCGCGGTGATCGTTCTCATCAGCTTGCTGATCGCCCTGTTTACGCGCTGGATTCTCATCTCGTCCCTTACGGGCGAATTGAAGCTCAGGGGCCTGGGCATCGCCCAGAGCATCGCCGAGAGCAGCCGCACCTACCTGCTTACCCGCGACATCCCCAATCTGACCAGTCTAATATTCGATGCGCGGCTGGGCGAACGCCGCTTCCTGATCAACTATGTGTACATCACCGACAAACAGGGCGACGTCGTCTCGCACACCTTTACGCGCCCTTTTCCGGACATGCTGCGCACGGTCAACACCCTGAGTCCCGGTCAGTCGCATGGGATCGAGCTGATTCATACCGGACCGGAGGACATCTACGATGTGGCCGTTCCCGTGCTGGAGGGTATTTACGAAATCGGCAGCGTACACATCGGCCTGTACAAGAAGCACATCGACCAGTTGATTGGAAAGCTGCGCACAACCTTTCTGGGTTTTATTTCAGTTGTCATCGTCATTTTTTTCGGCATCAGCCACGTTCTGGCACGCTATATCACGCGGCCCATCAGCCAGCTGACGCACCTGTCGGACGATATCAGCCGCGGCAATTTCGACATCACCCCGGAGTTGAGCGCCAACAGCCGCTGCTGGGAGGTTATGAACTGCCATCAGGAGGATTGCCGGGCCTATGCCAACACCGAACTGCCCTGCTGGTGCATCGAAAAGGAAAAGACGCCCCGGGGAGAAATGGCCAAGAACGATATCACCGATATCGCGACGCAATGCCTGGCCTGTCCGGTCTACAATGAAGGCGTAAAGGACGAAGTGCGGCAACTGGCCAACTCCTTCATCAACATGACGTACCATATCAAGTCATCCCAGGCGCAGCTCAGGGATTCCGAAGAGAAGTACCGCTCCCTCTTTGCCAGCGGCCCCAACCCGATTTTTGTTCTGGATTGCCGCACCCGGGAAATTCTGGACGCCAATCCGATTGCCGAAGAAATCTACGGGTATACACGCCGGGAGTTGGTGGGCCGGCAATTCAGTGATCTGGGCCCTCTCGAATTCGAGCCGTTGACGGAGATCGGCCGCACTTACAACCTCAGCTCCAAGCTGCAGTACAAGCGCAAGGACGGCAGCTCACTTTATGTGAATGTACACGCCAGCGCCTCGCGCTACATGACCCGCGAAGTGCTGATCATTGCCACCACCGACATCACGGAAATGGTCGAAAAAGACAGCTTGCTGATCCAGGCCAGCAAGATGAGAAACCTGGGCGAGATGTCGGCCAGCATTGCCCATGAACTCAACCAGCCCTTGAACGCAATCAAAATGGGAAGTGAATACCTGGAAATGATGAACGCGAACGGGCATGCGGTCCCGGAGCGGGATCTCAGCACGGTCGTGGTCGAAATCAGCCAGCAGGTAGACCGCGCCACCCAGATCATCAATCGTTTGAGG
>JAAUYJ010214386.1_pt1 | contig 15043 bp, 19 predicted proteins | sample 7278031 | NCBI WGS metagenome assembly JAAUYJ01 (sample SAMN14350222, study PRJNA611818) | marine sediment metagenome | isolation source: surface marine sediment (1.8m) | place: French Polynesia: Moorea | collected 2018-08 | reverse complement strand
TATCCTTCAGAGGGCAGCCGGGCCTTCTTCTCTTCTAGCCAGTCAGAGATTAAACTTTTTTTCAAGGTCCCGACTACTTCCTCCTTCCCCTTCGTCCCGATCCCGCGGAGGGTCTATCTCGCAATTAAAGTTTTCTTCTTCCGAGCCTGCAGCGAGAGGGAAGGTACAGAAAATCCCGAACAGTGGTGCAGAAATCGGCGCCGCCGCCGCCATGCCTTTTTCTTTCAAGATCGGGGGATGGAAACGGCGACTTTCCCTGCTGATTAAAAAGGGACCCGAGGGGAGAAGGGAGAGGCTTTTTTTCCCTCTTTCTTTTCAGAAAAGAACGCAAAGGACAGGAAATGAAAAGGGGAAGCCGGACAAAGGACCTTATTGCGAAAATTATTCCTTAGGTCAGCACGTACGTACGCCGCCAGCAAGAAATGGCTGGAGTCGGTGAGAATTGTTGGAGGCGAAGGAGAAGCAAAGATATTTGCATACCAAAAAGAAGAGGGAGGGCGGACGACGAGGAGGAAGAATGCAAGGGACGGCAAAGAAATGTCGCTGAAAATGCGAATGCATGTGCTATAGTAATTATTGGCACATTCGCATCGAGCGAAGAGAGTGCTTACAGTGACCAGAGGGGAACTAGGAGGGTTTTGCCATAGACAATGGGACAAGAGGGAACCGATTGTTTTCGACCATCATGCTGGGTATACAGTACACTATACAGACATTCCATTTGTGTCGTGTTTTCAATAGTTGATCCACTTTCAATAGTACACTCCTATACATGGCGCAGTTGTAGTTCTTTCATGATTTTTCATATCCTCTTTCTTATGGCTTTTCTTTCTCTCACAAGCCGCTCTAGCGCTCTGGGGTAATCCCCTCTCCCCTTTCTTTTGAGGAAAGGGAGGTGGATTGTGGTCGCCTCGCCACAGCTACTACGTAAGCAGGAAAACGGAAAAACGGAGGGGAGGGGGAGAAAGATTTGGGGGTGGTCGGTCCCCCCCTCCTCCCTCCACATATTACGGGGTATGAGGCGGGGAAGGCCAAGGAAAAGGAAAAGGATAAGCAGTAGCAGTTCCAGAGGAAGGGTGGCGACTGGCGAGGCGGCTTTGTGGCCAGACCGTTCGTCGCCGCCTAGCCAGGCAACAACTCTTCCTTTGCTCGGAGACACCCTCAAAAGGACGGTGCCGCCTCTTCTTTTACAGGAAAGGGATTCAGCAATTGACCGAACGAACATTTCTTTGGAGATCTGCAATCCATTTGGTGAGGCAGAGGTGCTGTGTACACAGCATACTGCGCTATTGTTTTACCTTGCACCACCCATTCCTCTTGGGCCATGTCTACCCCCATCTACGCAGTATAAGCGCAGACAGAACTTGAGCCTCTCCATCTCCCTCCCGTCTGGACTCCTCACTCCTCCCCCTTCTCCCCTTCCCCGCCGACCCCTCAACTGAATGCCCCAGGGGCCGGCGAGGAAAGGAGAAGAATGCCCGAGAGGAAAAGGAAGAAATAAAAAATTCTGCCGAAATCTTGCGGGAGGACAGTGGGAGGAAATCCGCTTTTGGATCTGGCTGGACAGACTTTTCTTCTTACGCGCTTATTATTGAGCCGGAGGAGCTGAGGAAGTGGAGAGGTAGCGAGTGGTCTGTTTGCGGATGAAGAGAGCATCTCCTCTTCCTCCTCCTTCCAAGGTCGAAATGGGAATCATCTTACCACTTCTCTTCTCCTCCCTTGTGCATAGAAAGCAAGAGGAGGAGGAGGAGGACCATTCGATACACCCGGAAATCGTCCAACTGCCCTTGAGCTCAAGTTGACCGCTCATCTCACCGCGGAAGGAGGGGGCAAGAAATGCGAGAACTCCCACTGGCGACGGAAAATAAATGCCAATGAGATCGGGCGTCAAGGTTATCATCCGTCGAAGGTCGGCAAATCCCTCTTCTCGCAGCTGGAGAGAGTTTGAATGAGACAAGTTTTTGAAGTGTTCGTCCTTGGCGGGTTCCAATATGTCTAAAAGAGAATCCATCATCAGACGCCATGACGCTCCCGCGTCGTTTTGACTTCCAGATATTCTGTAGCAGTAGCTACTTTCTCGGATGTCGCTAGAATCCTCGTCCTCCCCATTCACAAATGAGAATTCGCTAGATCTAGCTGGAAGAACTATACAGTATGGTGATGCCTCAGAGAGCCCTTGAAATGTGGGAGCAGTCATCCCTGTCTACGTTTTCCTCGATTGTCAGCGATTCCCCGGCCGCCGTATTTTTAAAGACCTCGCGCCACAGTGGCACAGAAGCAACAAAGAAGCAACAGTGCGTAAAAGAGAGCTTTCGTTAAGTATGCAGCAGCCCCTTTCTCCTCTCCTCTTCCATTCCCTTTCCCTTTCTCTCTCTCCGGCATAGACAGAAACGGGAACAGGGACAGCGGCGGAGGAGGAGCCCATTCTCGTCACATAGATGGGCACCAAGGGGAACGCGAAAGAAAAGTCTCCTCTAGCGCAATGCCCAACAGACGCACTGTATTCTGCGTAAGAACAGTTACCTTCTGTTCGTTCAACCAGCTTCTTCCTTAAAAGAAACACAGGCATTTATTTTGCTACAAAGAGGAGTGACCAGTCTATACCGCCCACCTATGGTTGGTTCTCGGTGTTGTTTTCTCTCCCCCCCCCCCCTCCCCCCCTCTTTCCCTCCTCCTCTGATGCCCCTGAAAATGCCTAATGAAACGTTAAGACGGATTGAGAGGAGGGAGAAAGGAGGGAGAAAAGGAGAGGGAAAAGCAAACACGGGGAGAAAGAGATCTGAAAGGAGGAGGACTCTTTTAGAAAGGGAAAGGAAAGCCCAGTTAGTGTGGGATGTAACTTGGTATTGTACTGATCGTACGAGAGTAAGTAAGCAAGAGACTGTTTTGTACGCTGGAAAAAAAAGACGATTGAACAAAAAACCCTATAAAGCTCTTTGTAGCCTAACCTAACAAACTGTTGAAATGGTTTCGTTCGTTTCCGTACAGAAGCATCTCATTCACCTCTTACTGCAATACTGTCACAAAAAACGTTCCTCAATTTCTTTGAAGGCCTCGCAATCACTTATATTCACTGTAAACAATCCTCTTTTTTTTACCTCCTATGACGCCCGGATTGACCACACCGGCGCTGAATCCGGCGGAGGCCTGAGGAGGAGGAGGATATGCGGACGACGACCCCAGCAGCGGCTCCTTCTCTGCGCCAGCCTGGTGCAACCCACCGTTGCGGCCGCCGTAGTAGTGCTGCTGCTGTCGCTGATATTGTTGTTGCTGCTGTTGCTGCTGAAGGTGACCGCCTCCGCCGCTAGCCTGTGGATAAAAAATATTAATTATTTTTTTGCTTTGCTCTGGTAAAATCACCAAATATAATTTTTCTCACCAAATTTCGTATTGTCCTCTCCACCGATTTGACCTTTTTCAGCCTTGCCCCTGCCGCCGCGGCCGCTCTCCCCCTCGGCCCTGCCACCACCGCTCCTCTCCCTGGCACCATCCGCACCTCCGTGTCCACCACGTCATACCTTCCGTCCAAGCCATTTCCCACGTCCACCACTTGGTCCTGTCCCAAAGCAACGCCGCCGCCGCCAGGGTCGCCGAAGTAGTGCTGCTGTTGCTGTAACTGTTGCTGCTGGAACTGTTGCTGCTGCTGTACCGAGGAAGTGTCCACCACGTCCCAGTTTCCTCCCACCCCACCTCCTCCTCCTCCTCCTCGTCCTCCATCGCCGCCCGGCTGTTGGGACGTATCCACAATCTGGTGGGTGACCTCCTGAACGCCAGACTGGTACTGTTGCTGCTGCTGTTGCTGATGCTGCCTCCATTGCTGCTGTTGCTGCTGAATTCTCCTCAGGGGTCCCGAGACGGGCCTCGTCCTACCAGAGGAGTCCACCATGTGCTGCTGCTGCTGCTGGGGCTGCTGCTGCTGCATGGCCGGGTTTGGGACGACATTGACGACATTCTGCTGCTGTTGCAGATGCTCATGGTGCTGTAGCAGCCTGTCCTCCTCTCCCGCATCCTCGTCCTCGTCCTCCTCCTCGTCGCCGTCCCCGCTGGTGGTGATGATGGTGGGAGGAGGCGGGGGGCGGCTAGGGTGCATTCTGGCCTTTGGCGTGGATCAGAGGAAGTAAAAGCTCAACCGGTGAGGCAGTTCTTAGCTACGCAAGACCTTCATGTCGATCCGCTGCATCAGGCTTTTCCAACATCATGCCTGGAAAAAATTGGACACAAATGTTATAAGAGTCGCAGTTTCTATTTGTACGTGCATTTTGTCAATGTCCAACGCAATTTCTTCCCAGAAATCCTCCCTCCTCTCATTTTCCGCTCTCGTCAGTGCTTCCCTCCCCTTATCAAATGGGAAAAACTGGCTTCCGCGTTCAAGTTCCCTTTAATGAAAGAATATTTTGAGGCGGACGACAAAGCAAAACAATGGCGGCCTCGCGCGGAGAAGACAACGGCCTCTGCATGGACTATGAGGACGCAGAGGAGGAGGAGGAGGAGGAGAATGACTACGAGACTTTCGAGGATGATGGGGCCGGGGCTGGAAACATTGTCAGGTAAGGTTTTCGAGGAGTTAAAAAAATCCCCAAAAGAGATGTTTAATGATTGAAATATCTAGACTCTCCACCCTCCACGAGGAGGACGAGGAGGAAGCAGTCGCGGCTGCGGCCTCGGCATCTTGCTCCAGGAACAACGCATCTGGTCATCCCCCGAATGGTGGTACAGAAAGCGGGAGGACAATAGCTTACACTGACACAAATTTCTCCACTTCGCAGGCTCGACCAACTCCCCTCACCGAAGCAACAACACCAACAGCCAGCAACATCCCCCAGTCTCCTTCTCCTCCTCCTTCTCCTCTTCCTGCTCCGCCTCCTTCTCCACCCACCAAGGGGGCGGAGGGGATGACCAACAACAGCAGCGGGGAGGACCAAGGTCCGGAGGAGGGAGCGCCAGGTGGAGGGAATTGACCAGGTAATTGTCCCAGTTTCAGCAAGAGTTCATTTCCCGCACGAAATGACCTTTTCCTGTCGCAACATCCCTCTGTACTGTACGGACTACGGCGCGAAAGAAATATCTCCTTTATGGGAGCGAGAGAAAGCGGCCTCTTCCGTGACTTATGTGAAATTCGCGAAGGAATGTTTCCCTCGACGGAACTTCACCGCGCAGTAGGATTTCCAGGAAAAAAACTAAAAAGAACTCTATAGCTTGCAAAACACTCGAGGAAAAACCCTGCCATCAATGGCTAGGCAGCCTAGGCTTTATTACAACAGACAAATATTCAACATAGTGTCCCATTTTTCCACTCTTCACTCTTGTTCTTCTCAGACTTTTAATTATATGTGCGAGGCACCCAGAAAGGTACAAGTCTAGCAAGGTACAAGTCTCGGCCTTTTTAATTCAGGAGCGCCCGCGACCGACTCCCCGACAGCCTGAGGGCGGTTCGCTCTTCCGCCGCCAGCGCCACAATTCTGAGGAGGAGGAAGAGGCAAGGGTCTGGATCGGCGGCGGGGGCCACTGGAGACAAGAGGAGGCTGTACCCCGCCGCCCTGGCGGTGGCAGTGCTGCTGATGTTGTCCCTCCAGATAGCCACGCTGGCGAAAATATCGTCCCTTGGTGGGCCCTGGACTGAGCCGGAGGCTTGCGTGGCGAACTTCGAGGATGGGGAGGAAGGAACGCGCCACGGTTAAACAAACAGAGATTTTTTTTGTTCCCTAGAGTCCAATAAATCTATATCCCTTTTCCTTTTGACAGAGGTGCTATTGCTGAGGCAGGACCTCGTTTCTCCCGGCGGCGACAATGCGTCGAGGGTGTTCAGGCCGGACCAGTTCCTGGATCTCAACTCTGACGATCCAACGGCGCCATTGTTCTCCAGGATGAAGGACCTACAAAAGTACAGGAGGAGGAAAGGTGAGGTATATTGTCGGTCTGGTTCATGAAAAGTCATTGACTTTTCGATCGCAGACGGCCTCTTCCACTTCCTGCTTTGCTACCCTACCTCTTCCTCGATCCGCCGCACCCGCCGCCCCTGCTACGAATTCGTGCAAGGGAGCGACCCCACCGAGGTGACGGAGGCGGCGCAGGAGGTGGAGGGATTCAGGGCGCTGGGGTGGCTGGCCGGAGAAGAGGTCTTACATTGACAATGACCCAATTGCAAACAAAGAATGTAAATTGTTGTCTCAGGACTCTTTCCGCGGCCTTCGCTCCGACAGCCGGCCGATGGCCCTGTTGGACGGATCCAAGGGATCGCTCTGGTACTGGGCGGTCGGGGCGGCATCCACATACCTGGCATGGTTATGTCTTTCTTGGGAGGACCATAATGTTCATTTTATTTGATTTTTTAGGGCAATCAAAGTGTTCCCGGTCCGGAAGGAGCGACGACCGGGAGGGTGGAGCTATACGCGGTGCTGGGAGGAAATGTCTAGATACTCTTCTGTCAGCTTTACAAAGTTTGAAATAAAAGTAGGAAACGATGTTATCGTCCAGCGTGCAAAAAACGTACGTACTATCATATCGCTATTTTCAGACGGAATGTCCTATCCTTTCCAGAAGAGGAGGAGATAAAATTAGAAAGCACCTGTCCACCGTCCGACCGTGCACTGTCCAGGAGGGGGAGAGAAAGAATTCGCATTTCACACTTTCCCTCTCTCCTTTCCTCTCAGGCGTACTACATACGTACGTAGGTCCCAAGGGAACTCCCTGGGACAGCACATGTGTTGAAACTGCTGCCGCTGTCGGGCGAGCGCACGACGCATGCCCTAGCTAGCTAGGCTTTCGTTTTTCTTTGCATGTGTTGACCGCACAGCCGCAGAAAAAAGCAGCAAGCGTCAAAGCTTGAGGCATCGTGACATCGAGAACGCACCGAGGCAGAGAATCTTTGCCTTCTGTGTCTCTCCAATGGCTGAGGAGGACCTGGTGTTCGAGCCGGGAGACCTCATCTTCAAGTCGGAGCCATTCCTGGCTGTGCTAGACAAGCGCTGGAGGTTCCAGGTGAGGATCAAAAGCAACAAAGAGCTAGAAATTCCCATCGTCATAACTTTGTTCCGAAAGGGGAGCTGAGGACCTTTCCGCGGAAAACTAAAACTCCCAGTGGAGTTATTTCATTGGTAATTTTTTATCATTTTCAATAAGATTATACCCTAAACTGCTGGTACATTTTGCTTTTAACTTACGGAGTTAATCAACAGCATTGAACTCAAGATGCTGTCAAAAAATGTTAATGTCTCCATAAAAATAACTAATTTTGTTTTCACTTTTTTAATGTCAAAATTTAAATTTGAGGTTTGACACCCAAATGTACCGAATGTAGATCTTTTCTATTTGTTACTGTATTGACGTTTTAGTTTCCCGTGCAAAGGTTCTTGGGCCAACTTTCGGAACGAAGTTATGACGACACCTTTAGTATGAGGAAAGGTCCAGAGCCAAGAAAAGTTTATAAATTTTTTTCATGACATCTCTTACAGAAATGCGACCGTTGCTTCTGTGACCTTCCCCCGCTGCCCTCACCCAGCTTCCCCTGTCCAAAATGCAACTGCGTGTTCTACTGCGGGGAAAAGTGTCGGAAAATTGCATGGGAAGGAGATGGAGGAGGAGGGGGGGCTGCTCATAAGGAAGAGTGCAAAGTGATGCAAAGGACAAAAGTATGCTTAGCAAAATGGTCTAGGTACATGGGTGAAAATAGACTTTTTTTTCTCCAGGGCCATTTAAGCGACAACGCCCGCCTTATGCTCTCCCTGTTGCTACTCCTGCGGTCTCGCGGCCGGAACCCGCACGAGGACATCCCTAGCCTGGGCCTGAGGAGGGGCTTCTCCCGGCTCGAGTCCCACTCTTCCGAGCTGAGCGGGTGCGGGCGGAGGGCGGCGGCGGTGGAGGCTGTCAGGGAGGAGCTGAGGGAGGCTGGCTTCGAGGAGGTCCCGGGGAGAGAGCACTTTCTAAAACTGTGCGGGAAGGTGCGTTCGTCTCCTTGATGATATTGTATGGGAAAATATTTCAGCAAAAAAACCAAAACTCTAATCTGAAGTAGCAGCAACAACTGCGACGCCAAGAGCAAGAAGATTGAAGAAAAATATGAAGAAGAGGGCACTGGCCTTGCCACAGGAAAAAAATTATTTAACCATTTTTCTTCTTGTTTCGAAGAAAACAGTCCATATGTCCATTACTTTAGGTTCTGATCAACAGCTTCAGCCGTCCGTGCGACACCTCCTCTTCCCGCCTGTGTGCCTCCCTCCACCTCGCCGCCTCCGTCCTAGACCACTCATGCAGACCACACGCCGCCTTCGCGTTCGACCCCGAGGGGAGGCTGGCAGTCAGGGCGCTCAAGGAGGTGATCCTGCGCAAGGGACAGAGGGTGGAGGAAAAAGTCAGCATCAGCTACCTTGGTGGGTCTATTTTTGTCGCCCTAAATGTTCTCTACTTTGGCAGCAATACTAGCTTTTTTGATGCTCCCGTTTCTTTGGGACATTGTTTTGCCTTCTTGTACGGAATCATAGTTTGTATAAAAAATTATGATTTTTTATATTTTTGTAGACCTCATGGACAGCACCCGCTCCCGCCGCTCCAAGCTCCTCTCCCGCTACTTCTTCGAATGCGATTGCCCTCGGTGCCAGAGTGAGTCCAGCGCCGCGGTGAAAGGGGGAGGAGATCCCCCTTCCTTCTTCTCCCTCCGTTGCCAGTGGGATGGCTGCTCCGGTCGCCCGGTGAGGGTGGGGCCGGGGGAGAACGAGGAGGAGCTGGGGGAGGGGGCGAAGGGGTGCGGGGTCTGCGGGAGGAGGCCAGACAGGAGGGTAAGAAGAAGAAGCCCTCCCCATCTGCACAAGTTTTGCACGTGCCCCTTTCCATGCAGACCCTCTCCCGCTATGTGTCTGCCTGCGACCTGGCCCGCTCCGTCCTAGACGGTGGAGGTGCCATGGACCCAGAGCGGTGCCTCTCCGAACTCACGGGGCTCCTGCACCCGAACCACTTCCTCTACGCGAGGGTGGCCAGGAGGGCGTTCCACCATAGGTGAAGATATTCTCGCAATAGAAGAAAGCTGCTCAAATTGTTTGAATAAAAAAACTTCTAGGGCCATTGCCGCGGCTTCTGGACCTGAGGCCGCCCGCTCGGCCAGGCAAGTGCATTGTGAATGAGTACTCAAAAGATGGAGGAGATTCGATTGCACCTCCCTTCTCTTCTTTCTGATTTCACCCCATTGTCCGGCTTCTTCCTCTATATCCATAAAGGGAATTGGGCCTCCTCTGCCTGGCGACTTACGAGAAGCTGGAGGTGAGAAGGAGTTTTTTTATGAATAGGCCTCCTCTCCAACCTCATTGTCCAAATATGAGATAGCGTTCAAGGTCTTCTTTTGCCTCACATGCAGCCCTACTCGCTTCCAGCCCTGGGCCCGCTGCTTCTGAGGATAGGGAGGCTGGAAATGGAACACTTTCAAGGGGAGGAAACGGAGGACGAGGACGAAGAGGAGGAGGACGAAGAGGAGGATGAGATAAAGTGACGGAAACCTGAGGAGGAGGAGGAGGAGGAGGAGAGAAGCCGGCGGCTCTGAAAAATTAATATTTTTCCTTTCCTTTCCTCAGACTTGTTCCTGTGTGGGTCCTCCGCCTGAGACGGGCCAGCTCCGCCCTGCGGACGACACACGGGGAGGAGCACCCGTTGTACCAGGAGGCCCAGACGATGCTGCTCAAACACGACGACCAGTGAAGACAAATTCCAATGCAACTTTTTATAATTCGCCCAATATAGAGACCCATACGCAACAGTGTTCTATTTCCCCCCAAGCTAACTCTCCTGTTGCCTTCTTTTCCTTCTCCGCCCGTCGTCATCCGCCGCCGCCGCCGCCAAAAATCTCCTCCTCCTCTTCCATCCTCGTCCTCCATAAGCGGCTTAAGTGAGTGCAGGAGGAGGAGGAGGAGGAAAGGCTGCCTGAAGGATCCGAAGAAGCATGAGGGCTTCCCACATAAAACAGCATTGGGCCATACATGGGCGAAAGCAAACTCCGTGCTCCTTATGAAACGTCACCATAGCAAAGGCTGTGACTTTGGACGAAAGATTTTTTTTTTGGAAAGTATTCTTTGCCCGTGTCTGCCCTGGTGGCGTTGAAGCCCACCGGCGCGGAACTTGGGCCCACTCAAGCGGGCGGGATCGGGAAGAGGGGGAAGGAAGGGGAGGGCCGACATTAGCGCAAGCCGATTAACCCCCACCCACCACCCTCTCTCTCGCCCGCTTTCCAAAATCCATTTGTCTTCCTTCTCTCCTCTCCCTCCATCGCCAACAGCAGGCGGAGGGGAAAGCTATTTTACACCGGAACATATTTTTTCGCCCATTTCCTTTGCGAAGTTGACGATTTGGCGACATATATTGTATCAAACTTAATTCCGCAAGAGTGCAGAGGTGTGCATGATTCCGAAAAAAAACCACCATGGTCGAGGTTGAATAATTAAATGAATGGTAAATCACATACTCCTATTCTCCGAATTTTTGTCGAATTTCGCTCCACCGTTTTGACGACGACCTGGATATTGGATGATGCCCTATGGCTGTGCTGACCTTGCCCCCCATTTCCGACCTGCTTTCGCTGGCTGGCAAAGTGGGGACAGTTTCGAAATCCCCCCCTTCCCATCTGGTTTTGCTTGGTGAGAGAGGACGGGGGAGGAAAAGATGAGTTTTCAATCAAAAACTTATCCGGAAAAGAAAAGTTTTTTCTCTTCCTCCTCCTTCTCTTCACCAAACTTTCGAGAGGGGAGGGGAGCCGTGAAGGGAGGAGAGGAGAGAAGAACTTTAGAGGATGGAAACTTAGAGATAACACGACCGACCGAGGAGAGGGAGGAGGAGGAGGAGGAGAATCGTAAGGTTGGCTACTGACTGACTTGAGGGTGGCTTTCGAGTCTGTGAAGTGGAGGAGGAGGAACCTTTTCACAGCCTCCACACCTACTTCTTCTGTAGAGAGGAGAAGGGCACAAATGTTTCTGGCGGCTTGTCAGCACAGTTCGCGCTCGTAGACAGTGATTCGCCAACGATATCACATTGGCTCTCTATTATAAACCACTGGCACAAAATTCAGACTGCGCAGTAAGAAAAAAACGTTTATCTGAATGTAATAGGAACACTTTCTTTCCCCAAAAGTTTAGCTGAAAACCTCCCTTTGCCCCTTTTCTCCTCCTCCTTTTCTTAAAATTACAAAGGCAGGTCCTTCTTCTCATAACGGCCCAAAAAGGTGTGAAGGAGGGAGGAGGCGAAATTGGGAAATCGCGGCCGTCCTCCTCCACCTCCTCCTCCACCTCCACCACCATCTGCGGCCGCAAAACACAATAATCCAGATTTGCAGATTAGACCCATCCATTTGTTTAAGATCGTTTCGTCGGAGTGGAATTCGATATTTGAAATAGCCTCACTAAATGAACAAACTTAACGCTAGTTTTTCCATACAATTTGACCTTATGATGCTCGTACAAAAATCATCGTGCATGTACGTTCAATATTGACCAAAACCCAAAGGTTTCCTTTCGTCTTGCAGAATACGGATTGATAAGAAGCGACGGCAAAGATCTCATTTGTTTCAGGAAATGAGAAACTTGAGATATGGAGACTGAGCCTAAATGTCAAATACTACGGACTTGTACCAATACCTCGTCTGACTGAAACTTACGGTACGTAGCCTACATTTCCCCTCTTTTTGCAAGGTCTGCCCCCACCGCAAAGATCCTTGTCACCGCCACGGCCAAGGAGCCATTTAGGTCATTTTCCAGAAAGGGAAAGAGGATTGAGGGAAGAGGGGCAAGACCCTCTTTCACATCATCTACCTCCCCCTCCTCTTCCATCTTCTTCTAACGGCGACCAGAAACGACCTAAATAAAAAATGGTCTCTCCTGACGGCGACGGCGACCCACCTAGGTATACCGTATATCGCGACGACGAGGAAAGAAATTTTTTTGCCTTCCTCTTTCTCCCCCGAGGCTCGATCTTGGCTGAAGGGGGAGGGGAACTCGCCTAGAAAAGAGTGGAAGGAAGAGAGGGGCGTAAGTTTTGGTTCTGGAGGAGAGGAGGAAAATGCTTTGGAGGGAGAGCTAGGGACGATGGAGGAAGGGGTGCTTTAAAAAAGCGAGGTGACAAGCCTTAGTCTCCATTCGTGCAGAATAACTTTTTTTAAAAAAAAATCTGGAATATTCATTCTCCTGTACATAGGTCAGCGTCAATGTTAACATAAATTTGCACAGCTTTTGTATCATATCTTAAAAACAATTTATTTTTGCTCATGGGGTTTCCTTGTACTCGTCAACAACACATATTGAGAATAGCAGTGTGTACTTGAACGGAAATAGCTCGACAGAGTCTTCGTTCGCTCTGATCCCTTCCTCTCCTCCCTGTCTTTCCCCCGTCTTTCTCTGCGCGCTAATTGGTGTCTCCTGCATTGTCGAAAGGGCATGCGGAGGGTGAGTGGGGATTTGTGCTAGAGCTGGGAGGGCCGAACGAGGAAGGGGGAGAGAGTGCGATTGATGACGATGCCAGCGTCCCTTACGATCTACTACTCTCCCACCCCTCCATATGTTGTCGTTATTGCGCTGACTGTGCACAATTTTTTCGGGGCCGTTTGCTGCCTCGTTGACCCAAATAATGGGTATGTCTCAAGGTCCAGAGGCGCGCATAAAACGCAGAAAAGGAAATGCCTCGTGTTTTCACCGTTCCCTTGGGCGATGCCTTCTTCCCCTTTTCCCCAGTGCCTTCATTTGTCTATGCCAGGTGGCGGAGGCATCTCCTCCCCTCCTCGCTTTCCCTGGGCCTATGACAGACAACTCATCATCCCTCTCTCGGTCTTGCTTCGCCCAAGGGCGGGATAATCCCCCGCGGCCCCCAAACCTGCATTTCTGGCACGGGCGAATCCCTCCCCCCCTCCTCCCTTTTCTGCTGTGGCGTGAGAACCTTCCAGGCTTTCCCCATACAGCAAACGACGGCTAAAAGTCCCCCACTTCTCCCTTTCTCCGCCCGGTGCATCGTGAAAATGAGAAGAGGGGAGGGGACTCGAGATACAACCCCGTCTTTTTTGCAAGCAGAGGACGCAAAACGGTATCCCCCTTTCTGGTTGTATCGTAACGCGAAATTGCTTCAGTAGTCTAAGGTAAATATTGCCTATAAAGTAGAAGGCAGTTCAGGTATAATTTTTGTCACTGTAGGATCTCATACAAGATCCCCTTTACTTCCAAATGCATTCATTCAGAAATGTTGCTTGTCGTTCGTGAGTGTATCTGGTGCAACTCTACACTAGGTCCAACCCCTCACGATCAGTCACCCGCGAGCAGCCAACCCCTTCGTCGCCAACACAGGAAACCCACTCACCTCATTCCACTTTAGGCTTGGCTGAATTAGGGAGGAAAAGAAGGGTCTCGAGAGGGGAAAGCTTGCAAAAAAAGAGAGCCGAGGGCAATACATCAACGGGTACTTAGCGAAAGCTACATGTTGGAGATTTTCGCAAGGAAAGGGGAAAGCGAGGAGCATAAATTTTTCAGTGCCTTTTGGTCCTACTAAGTTTTACATATTAATTCCATTCTACAGTTCGGTGTAGATAGAGACATAGGGGGGATTCCACCATCCTTTCATTTTTTGTAGCTCCTTACTTTCCAAAAATCTGCAAAGGATCCCCCTCTCCCTTTCTAGTTTTTTCTGCCAGCAATGGGAGGGAGGGATCGCCCCTCCTAATTCTTCCGCTGTCTCCTCTTCTTCGCTCTCTCCTAATGCGAAATGGCAATAAGGACCACCAGAAAGAGGCAAAAAGGAGGGAGAACAAAAAAGAAGGAGAAACAACACATCTCCCAAATGGCTTTTCCCACTACCACCACGGGCGGCCGGTCGGCTGCGGCGGGCGGGCGACGACACACAGAGTAGCAGGAGGAGGGGTTGCATGAGTGACGCACATAATTTCCTCTCCATTTAGTCTGAGGCGCGGAGGGCAGAAGGGCTGGTGTAGAAGGACACGCCATATCCCGAGCCAAAAACCCACCCGACACCACACCGCCACACACTACCTCCCTCTCTACGTTGTTGTGCGATACTTTGTTACGGAGGAGGAGGAGGAGGAGGAGGAGGCATTGGTGATGGTGGAGGTGGTGGTGGTCGTGGCGGGACAGGAGGGAGGAGGCCCCTTTTCCCATCCCACCACCCTTTTCATTTTCAAGGTGGAAGAGTCTGACATTGGAGTTGTTGCGTAATAATGCACAAGAGACAGTCGATCCAAGGACACTTCTAAAAGAAAGGCTTAAAACACAGTTTACGAAGATTTCTAGTTTTACTGTAAAAAATATCGGACTTGCCAAACATTGGCGGATTTCGGAAAAAGGGAAAAACTTCTTTTCAAAAGTGAAGGTGCTTTGTTTTCAAGGCGGGCTCTTCGCTTTCCCCCTCCCTCTTCTCTACACGGTCGGCCCTCGCGAAAAAGACCCAAAGAGAGAGAGGGAACGAAAAGGCTTTTCTCTCCTTTTTCTCTTTTGGCAGTTTTCTGCTTCTCTGCTCTTTCCTTTTGCTACGAGACCAAAGTTTTTCTCTCCTCTTCGTCGTACGGCAACTGCCACTTTCGCACGTGAAATCGCAAAAAAAGTCTCACGGGAGAGAAAAGGAAATCTGGCGTTGGGAGGAGGAGGAGGAGGACCAGAGCAGCTTGACATCCGGGGAAAGGAGAATGGAGGTAAAAAAAGGAGGGGAGATAAGGCAGGTTGGCGGCGGTGGCCTGTGCGATTGTGCGGGAGAGGTGAAAGGGGGTGAAAAAGGGACAAGGGGGAACAGTGCCCGAATGCCGAAATACCACCTTCCCTGCTGACCTCAAGACAATAAAACCTTCTTGTCTTCAATGCAGACAAAAATCGTGTGAAAAATTCGTGGCCTTCACAAGAGGAATGTCTCAAGGGAGAACACTGGGAGAACACTGGAAAGTTTTGCCTTACATAAAGGAGTTACAGATGGAAGTGGAAGGATACATACTTGCCACGGATCCTTTTAAAGGAATTCCATTTTTGCCCCTTTCTTTCATTTGAAAAGGGAAGGCAAAAGCATGCAAGATGCAGACATTGTGCACTTT
>JAAUYJ010072728.1_pt1 | contig 15052 bp, 19 predicted proteins | sample 7278031 | NCBI WGS metagenome assembly JAAUYJ01 (sample SAMN14350222, study PRJNA611818) | marine sediment metagenome | isolation source: surface marine sediment (1.8m) | place: French Polynesia: Moorea | collected 2018-08 | reverse complement strand
CTCTCACCCATGGGTGGCATTGTCGTCTCCGTCGGGAGTATGTATGGATATGGAGCGAAAAAAGGTACAGTGGCAAAAACCGCGGAAGCCGCCTCCGCCACTTCACGCGCGAGCCTCATTCAATTTCATTTTCGGCGGCGGCGCACGCTCGATCCCTGCCCCCATACCCCTCCCAAACCAGAATTCCCTTCGGCTTTCACGTGCGGTGGATAGGGTAATGGGTATGGGGGTTGGGATCGAGCGTGCGGCGCCGCCGAAAATGAAATTGAATGAGGCTCGCGCGTGAAGTGGCGGAGGCGGCTTCCGCGGTTTTTGCCACTGTACCTTTTTTCGCTCCATATCCATACATACACCCGACGGAGACGACAATGCCACCCATGGGTGAGAGGTGCGTGCGTGCGTCAAAGCTCTTTCTTCTGCCTCCATTTTTCACGTGGAAAAGTGGAGAGCTCTCCTCCCCCCCTCAAGAGGGAAGCAAAAGAATCGGAAGAGGAAGGAAGGAAAGAAAGTACTATGTGGGAAAAATGGAACTCTCGCGTGGGTTGCTTTGAAAGGAACCGGACGGACGGAGGCCGGGTTCAGTCGGTGGAAAATTTGCCTCACTCTTTCTTCTTCTCCTTTGCGACCGTTGGGATGGGACTTTCGGATGCGGGCGAAGAGTTCGTGTGTGGGGTGCAGGAAGGAGAGAGGAGGATCCCTTCCTCCAAGTCCCAGTGGACAAATTAACCTTCATTAGCAGGGGCACGACGTGGGTGCATGGTTGGTGGTCGGAGCGAGAGAAGACTCCCGCCAACATCGCCCTTGTCGTTGACAACGGAGACGAAAAGTTCAACAGACTTGACGGCCGTCGCTTCTCCGAGCAAAAGACAATTTCCCGAAAACAGCCCACCAGTGCAACAAGGGAGGGAGAAAGAAATCCCGTGGAGGCCACGAAATTGGATCTCTCGAGGTGCGCACACCTTGACCAAACAGCCAGAACCGAAGAGGAGGAAGAAGCTGCAAAAAAAAGAAAGGACGAGGACTTCCGCAAGATGAAGGGGACTGAGGGTCCAAGGGTCCGTCCAACCGCAATTTCGTCTTCCGGCTTTCGAGGAGGGGGAGGGGGAGGAGGATATCTCCTAAAAGGGAAGACGAGACTTCTACGAGAAGGAAGAAGGGGGACGAGAAAACACAGGAAGGTCGTCTCCAGGTCAGCAATGGAGAGAGGACGAGGAACGGAAGTGAGGGGAGAGGGGACGTTTATGGCGGTAAGGAACGGTGGGTAGCAGAGGGGGGGTCAAGATGGGGACGGACGGACCGACCTTCAGTACTACATATACTCAGTATGGCGGTACCTACTCGGCATAATGATATTGAAAGTGTGTAACTGCAGGGGAAACGAAAAAAAAAGAAGAAAGAATACTAAACCGAAGTTTCTCTACTTTACATTTTTTGCTATCCGTGAGTACTTCATCTGACAGTGTAAAACATACTTACGTACCAAAGTTAAAATAAATTACTGATAAAAAAATCACGATAGTGAGCACTATTTTCTTCTCTTTCTAAAAGTATCTGACGTCTCTTCCTCCCCAGGTGACGCACTTGCGGTGCCTGACGCAAAACCCTTCGCCGAGAGGTTCCTTGACCTGCGAATCCAGCGCGGCCGTCCGACTCTCTCGCTCCTTCTCCTCCCACTCGTCGTCGCCCGGCATCCTGATCATCTCTACCTCTCCCTCGAAATGCCATGCGGCGGCGCAGGTAGCTGGAGTCTTCACAAATTCTCCATCTTGCTCAACCCTGTGCTCCACAACCTTCTTCAGCTTCCACCTCTCGCCCCCTGGCCGCTGAGGCGGCTGCGGCGGCTGCGACCAGAGCCTCACGTTTCCGTCGGAGGAGGCAGTCAGGACCTGGCAGGACTCGAAGGAGAAGCAGCCGGCCCACACCCACTTGAAGGACGGGTCGTGGAGAAACTGGAAAAACATAATTGTTAGATATATATTGGAAAAGAGGAGGGGACAATTTCTGACTCCGACGAGGGACAAGTCCGCCACTCTCCATATTTTTGCCGTCCTGTCGGCCGAGGTGGTCATGAGGTAGGAGGAATCTCGGCTAAAGTTGCAGTTCAGAGCGTATCTACGGCCAAAGAACCGATTACCGGGAGGCATGTAACCTAATTTGATGGCATTACCTTTTGTGAACGTACCAGGCGCGGAGGTTTACCAACTTTGAGGTCTCAGTCGCTCTGTGGTTGGGCTCTCTGAGTTCCCACAGGTTACAGGTCCCCTTGTTGGTGACAGCAGCAACAAAGGTACCTGAAACACCAACTTCGAAATAGAGTTCAAACTACAATAGCAAATTACCCGACGGATCCACCCTGACGCACAGCACGCTGACGTGCACTGGCGCTCCCTCAAACCCCCTGATGGTGTAGACGGATACCCTCTTGGCCCTCACGCTCCACAGTGCGACGTTCCCCGCCGCGTCTCCCGCCACCACCTCCTCCCCGCCGCGCACGGGGACGACCGCCACTGAGTTGACCGGCGGGTGCGGCGGAGCGAGCGTTAGGGTGACCGGTGCCGATCCCCTGAGCCACTTCGAGGTGGTGCCGGGCGCCCTGGTATCGAATGCCCGCAGAGTGCCGTCCTCGCAGGCGGTGCACACGACGGGCCAGTGTAGGCTGAAAGCCACGGCAGTCACGTTGCCGCCAAAGACCGGGGCAGGGATCTCCACGCTGTTGTCCACCATCTGGACAAGGGGCTCGTCGGAGCCGCCGCACAGGTCGTACAGGCTCAGGCTCTTGTGGCCCACGGCGGCGAGGATGCGGCCGTCCTGAACAGAAGCACGATACTCCCGCTTGATGAAAGGAACTCAATTATCCACTTCCCCAACCACATACGTGGGAAAACTCTAGGGCATTGACTTGTGGCAGCTCGTGCTTCAGTTCCCGAAAAAGGGAATTCCGGTTAACCTGACGGGTAAAAGCATTGGTAATTTCTACGTAAGTGCGGTCACATTTCCAGTCTTGTTCCTACCTCCCAAACCCGAATGATGGTGTCATATCCGGCCGTTGCTAGGAGGGAGATTTGGGTTCTTGGAAGCGAAGGTGGCAGACCCATGTTGTCGGCAGCTACTGTGTCGAATTAGAAGAACAAATGATAATACCGAAGTGAAATAATTGGTTTTCTGGAGAATAAAAAAATCTATTTGAATTCAGCACAAATGAATAAAATCGATATTTCGTTTCCATTTTTTGCGGGCTGGATTGTCGTTTCAGAGTAAGTCCTTCTCGTCGAAAGGGTCGTAGCCGAAGTTCTTGCGGAAGTCCTTGTGGGTCTGGATTTCCTCGACCAAACTGGACTCCTCTTCTTCCTCCTCCGTGTTTTCCTTAGCAGAGGAGGCAACGTCCTCCCTCCCTTCCACGATGGCAGGCTGTCCCCCGCCCTGGAACCGCAGCTTGAGCATCGACTTGTGGAGCTGGAACGGAGGCGCCGTGTTCATGTCGCAATCGTCACCTGCTGGTGGCGTTGGTAAATCGTTGTTAGTGGGAGCTGCAGGCGCGCCAGACCTCACAGACGAAGAAGCGCCATTGCTGCTGCCGAATCCTTGCGCCCGCAGCATCGGGTTGGCCATCCTCAGCAGGTCCGTGCGCAAGGCCCTCCTCCTGTCCAAGTTGCGCTGTCTCCGTTCCTCCTCCTCTTGGTCCTCCTGCTCCTCCTCCCTGCGCCTAGCGGCGCGGCCGTCGCTGTCATACTCGTAGTCTCCGTCCACCTGAGGCGTCAGGCTGCGTCCGCCGGCGCCGAAGTCCCTCTCCTGACCGTGGCGATCCCGCTTCACCATTTCTACGACTGTTTTGTTACCAGAAGCACCAGTAGTTGCCAGAGATTGCGCTATGTATAAATACTCTTCGGATTTTCCTTGTTGCACTATGAGTTGAGTTTAAACTTCGGTTCTTCACGGTGATTTCGATTTCTGAGCGCGTTGTGCTCTTTCTACGGCATCCACAATAAATAAAATCTTCCACGTCTCGATTTTGCTTGATTGAAGAAAGACCCGCTGAATGAAAGACGTTAAAGTTTCACCCGTTTTGTCGTCATGAGTTTTCTTTTGGGCCCCCATTTGTCTTTTCCTACTTTGCCTCTAGTCTCGGAGACATTTTGTGCTTCCAAAGGTGGCGTCGGCACTTTTGGTAGAGAAGGAGGGCAAGGCTTTTGGGTTCGATCCGTGGAAGTAGGCTTGGTCGGCGGCAGTGGCTTTCTGAACGTCGGTCTACCGTCCTTTGTCGATGGATTCTGCTTCTCCGGCTGGAATTTCGTCTTTGGCAAGATATTCTCAGGGTTCGTGTTGTCAGAAGCAGCAGCAGGAGTCAGCGAAAGAGGATGTTTCTGCAATTTCGCCTTCTCGGCCTTTTGCAGGGACGCGGAAGGAGTCGGCTTCGTTTTTGTCGTCGGCACCTGCTTTTTCTGCTGGACTTTGGCCTTGGGCAAGAAATCTCCATCTCCTGCAATCGGAGGGGGCGGCGGCGGCGGAGGATGTGGGATAACTTCTGGCCGTTTACATGACTGCTCTTTCTTCACGGGATAACTCGTCTCGGACTCGTAGAGCAAATCTTGACAGGTGCGCTCCAGGAGAATCTTTCTCAGGGCGTCGTAGTCGGGCGGTCCTCCAGCACTTCTCGCCAATCTCTGCTTTTGGGAACATATGAGCTCCAGAGCCTTCCTCTTCTTAGACTTCGCCGATGGCTTAAAAAGAAAAGCATCTTTGCCGATTGCGGGAACCTTGTGGAAGGAAGATTTTTCGTCCGCCTTCGGTTCCACCTCCTTGGCCATTCTGACCGCATTCGCCTTTTCCTCCTTCTTTCTCTCCTTGTGCCTTTGGATGATGAGCCTGGCCTGCTCTCGATTCTCCTCCGCCTCCATCATCCTTGACCTCTGCAGCTCGTTGTTCCGCGCCTGCTTAACCACCATGGGCAGCAGGTCCTCCAGGATACGGAAGACCATCCCGAACCTTGCCCTTTCCACCGCCTCCACCTCCTCCCGCAGTCTCTTCCCCTCCTCCACCATCTGCTCCTCCGCCCTCCTCCACGACTCCGTGCAGTCAAACTTCTCGTCCAAAAAGGACCAGATTTTCTTCTCTGATTTTTCTCTGCCAGGCTTTAGAATCTCTCCCAGGTCGATGTCGGGCAGGGAGGGCGGCACCACCCTGACCTCGTGCTTCAGCGGGCGGACCTGGAAGGGCTTCAGCCGGGACATGAGGAGCTCCAGGTCGAAGATCTTTCTTAGTTCCTCCCCCGCCTTTTCCGAAGGGTCCTTCCTGCGTAAAAGCTCCCCTGGTAGCTCAATGAATGGAGGCAGCGGCGTCAGTTCCCTGTGGTCTCCCACTGGCAGACGCTCGTCTTTCCTTAACAGTTCCTCTATGTCAACCGGCCCATTCCCGCTCAGTTCCTCCTCCGCCTCCCACTCCTCCGGCGCTGGCGGCGCCAACCGGAGTCGATCCCGGTTCAGTGCTTCCATCTCCGCTTCCATCCGGGCCTTCAGTTCCGCCAGGTGCTCCCGGTCCTCCTCTTCCACCTGCAGATGCTGTCCCGCGTCTGCCAGGTCCCTCCACGGCTGCCACACGTTTGGGCCGAACTCCTCCATGAGTGTGTCCCCCACCGCCGACTGTTCCTCCTGGTCCTGGTCCAGGTGCGATGGCAGGCGAATGCGCTGGCGCAGGAACTCTCCCGCAAGCTCCTCGGGGAAGTCGGTGGCGCTGGTGGGGAGCGTCGAAGGCCTGACGCGTGAGCCAGAACCGCCGCCCCGTCCGACGCTCCCCCTCCGGGTCCCCCTCCGCCCGGAGGACCGGGGTCGGCTCAAAGACATCGCAGCAACACAACGTTACAGTGTACAGTTACACAACGCACTCAAGTGACTCAACAGAGTGAAGCTGAGTGAACACGTATGCAGATTGCAGGCCTCCTGAACCAACTGTAGTACTGTACTGAAATCTTGAAATGAAAATAATTTAGCTTGATTCCTGACCAGTGCTGCCAGATGATTTTGACGAAAATGCGCTAGAAACGGAGAAAGTTGTCAAAATGCGCAAAAATGCGTCAGCATTCGAAACTATGTAAAAACCCTAATCCGCCTGTTTTTCGACTTAAAGTTGAGCCATTTTCGTGCGATTGCGCCAAATCGGGAAACACCGGCTGTCAGCTTTAATTTTTCCACTGCGGGTGCAGGTACCGGGATCAACGGGAAATTCAAAATGGGAAGAAGTTGTAACCTCTTCTAGCTTCATAGATCGTATTATATTGCATATTGCATATTGTATTGAATTGCATAAATTGCAAGCCTGATAAACACAAGCTTTCTAAAAAAAATATTTGCGGATTTATTGCACTGTCTGAAACGGAAAGTAGCACAAAGGCCCTAGTGAATCAGATCAAATTCGATTCTTAGGTTTTTATGGTTTTTGAAAAGCAACAAATAGAAAATCCCATAAAGGTTTTTTTTCGTGTAAAGTACCCGTCACATGAACCTTTAATTTTGAACATTTCCTTTTACAATGTTTTGGTAGAGCTAGAGGTATCCTAAAAATAATTAAAGTTAAAAGTTTGTGCATGGGTGCCCCAGCCAAACCTGACCCCCTTGTCGTGGCTGCTGCTGCTGCTCCTGTTGCTGGTCTTGCTGCCACCATACAAAATAAAATGTGTGACATAAAGCAGCCCTCTTACTCTCTTTTACAGTTTTTGTGCCATCTCTTTTTTCCTCTTCTTTACATACATGTGCATCTCCATCCTGAACTTGTTCAGCAGCAAAAGAATAAAAAAAATTATGGGGAAAAAAGTTTTCTTTGGGGGGAAACTTTGCTGGGCAATGAAGTATATGTTCATTGCATTTTTTCTTTGTGTACATAGGACACAAGTGCTGTTGTTCAACTTCATCAAGAATCACATATGCTACTTCAGCATCTCTCACTCATACTCAATATGACCAATTACTTCAATTATTTTCAAAAATGTGCAAAAATGTCTGCCAAACAGTTCTTTTTGATGTAAAGTTTTAAAGCAACCAGTAGTTTCTTTGAAAATATTTTTTTCTACCTGCCATTAGGGTTGTCAGGTTTGGCTGGGCCACCCGTTAGATTATAAATACCAACAACTCTGTCATGATCTCACGCACTTTTACGCAGTATAAGCTTATTTTCTCTCATCTCAAGGGAGTTGACTTCACAGTCGAGTAAAACAAATACTAAATGAAATTTTGAGATTTGAGATCCACGTTTTTCATCGCTCCTGCATCGCTAATGCTACCAACAGCCTTGAAAGCGGCAATTATTCTTCTTCCCCCTTCTTTCTTCCCCTTCGTTAAAAGCCGCGTCGTCGTCGTCGATCGAGGGAGGAAGCCAAATCTCTCAAAAGGCGGCAAGCCGGCAACAGTTTGCTTGACCACCAAAGGAAAAGGGGGAAGGGGAAGGAAACTTTACCGCCATCGACGCCTTTGCTCTGCTCCAACACAGAGACCATACACGAGAAACCCATAAAACCGCCTTGTTGTCTTCCCACAGTTGCGGGAAAAATTACGCATTTGTTCACCGCCCGCGGACAAATGTTTCCTCCGAAACCTACCGCCGTTCGATTTTCGACCATGTATGTATGGCTTTTTTTGTGCGTGCGGCGTCGTCGGCGTGCGTCATTTTACGCACACACTTCCAACCCCTCCTTTTCCTCCTCCTCTTTTCTATTTCTTTTCCCCCTCTACGGCAAGCAAGAGGGTACTCAGTCGGTCAGTAGGCCACCATCCACCCTCGGAGGCGAGAGCGCCGCGACCTTCGTCAGATATTTTTCTGCGTACGTGCATGTGAGAGGAGAAAAAAGCATCTAAAAATAACAGCAGTCATTTTGGAGAACTCAATTATGTTGGTATTTGCCGCTGCCGCCGTCCTCATAGTCGCCGCTCAAAAAGCCGAAGGGGTCGAGGTAAGCTAAGAAAAACTTGCGGTATAAAAACACTTGTTGAGCCTTTGGTTCTTCTGAATTTTATTATTTTAAACCCCAGGCACCTCCGCCGAAGCACCCTGCATACCGTCCGTACTACCAGTTCGGCTACCAGGTGAAGGACGCTCACACCGATGACTTCCACGGGCACATGGAGTTCAGCAAGGGGGACAAGACAATGGGTACAAATATGAATGGATTATAATTGTCCCTAAAAAGCAATTAAATTTGAACCCCCTCCTCCCGCGCAGGAGAGTTCAAGGTTCAGCTCCCGGACGGCCGTATCCAGGTGGTGTCCTACGAGGCCGACGACTACGGATACAGGCCCACCATCTCCTACGAGTATCCTTCCAGGCCAGTGGCCAAGATCAAGAAGAAGCCGCACTCGCCGTCGTCTCCCAAGGGACATCATCTCCCTCCTGCGGTGAAAAAGGGCGATCTCTATTTGGTAGCGGTAGACGACGGGCGATACGTCGTCCTGGCAAAGAAAAAGCATAAATAAACCCTCTCCTCATTAATTCCTGAAAGTGATGCTTCGAAGATTTGAGACCTGATTGACACAGACAGACACAAACACTTGTTAGCTAGCTGTTACTATAGCATAGCAGTGTAGCTCAGACTTTTGTAGCAGTCGAAATCCCCTTTTTGCTTTTGATAGTTTTAAGTTTTAATGCCCCAAGAAGGCCAGAGGTTCCCCAGGCATTAGCCCCCTGCTAGTCCCTTTTCAGGGTTTTGCTTTTGATATAAGGCAGATTTTTTTAAAGCATATTTTTTTCAAAAAAAGATGGATACTACTTGGGAAACTGAGCATGTTAAATATTCTTCAGAATTTTCCTTTTGGGGGAAACCCGAGGTATGATACATCAAAATTAGGAGCAGACGTAGAACGTGTTTAGTGAGACACGAACCCAACAAAATAAATTTAATGTGTCATTGAGAAATGTGAACTAGTGCGAAAAGAAAAACGCTTACTTAAGTGAACAGTTTAGTACGTGTCAGTGTCACGATTAAGGGAACAGAGAAAAAAAATCTGTTCGACGACATACTGATGTAGCAGCTTCATTTCTGGTGGCTTTCCAAAAAGTTAGTTTTAACAAGCAATTGGCTGCAGCTCAAAATTGACTAGGCTCCCAAAAGCTCCAGTTTTGCATGTTCTTTGTTAGGTCGCTTTTTGCCGATGGGGGAAAAATTGGTACCGAAAGGAACGGAAAAAGTTCCTAATAGTTTTAAACAAATCCTAGCCTGGTGGAACAAAAATGAAAGATGTCTCAGATAACTTACAGTAAGCAAAAAGCATCAGGATCAACGAACGAGTTTAAAAAGTTTCTTTTTTTTATTTTTTGGATGGGAAATTATTGTAGTTGTTGATAAATTCTGCAACTATTTTTATTGTATCCACATTCAATCTTTGTTCCGGTGGTGGATTCACTGGTGATTATGATGGGACAGCTCCGTCGTCTAGTATGGTTTGGCATGCAGATTTTTACCGATACGAAGACGCGGAGAGCCTAGCCAGCATCACCGGAGATCCACACCAGACATTTTTCAAGATAGCCGTCAACTTCACGCTGGGCGACGGGAAAGAGCTCATCGTGGGAGAGATCACCTACATGAAGCACACGCAACCGATGCTCCTCGACATCATGACCGGTAGCCTGGCCGGGGTCTTTCTCTCGATGGCCATCGCCTTCGTGTTGGTGTTCTGCGCGGAGGACGCCATGGTGAGGAAGATATGCACCGAGCTCAAGTGGACCAAGTACTACCTGAGGGACAAGCTCAGGGTACTCTCTCTTTACATGAGGCGGTACGCGTACCTGGCGCCATGGCTCAAAAACAGGGACAAAAAGCGGAAAAAGCCGGCAGGCAAGTTCTACTTGTCGTTGGCCTCTGATGCGGCCGGCGCAACTCGCCCGTCCAAGTGGTTCTTAGAGACCAACTCTCCCCTGGGTACGAGGGAGGTGAAAACCAAGTGGAGGGCGACGTCCGACAGAGCCTCCACGGTGACTACATCTCGCACAATATCCTTCCCAGAGGTGGTAGAGGAAGACTTGTTCGCCACCGATCTGATGACGGTGTTGCACGACGACAGCGAAGACTCCACCAACTGGAAAGAATCAACGATCTATTGCAAATGTCACCGAAAAGAAACATGAGGGTTTCTTTGCCAATGTGCTGATGTTTAAATTGTGAACCATCAGGGTTTTCTATCCCAGTGAGACTTGGAATTGTTAACAATGGGTGCTTTCTTTCCTCTGCTTGCATAGCTTGAAGTTCACGTTGTTGCGTAGCAGAATGCATCGAGGAGAAGGGGTGGAGAGCCTATTCATAGGTACGCGCCTCTCAGGTAATAAACCCTCTTTCCCGCTCCTGCATTCACCCGATCCCTGTCAAACGCGCTTCTGCACGTAGTTGTAGCACGGGTGAATGAGCCAATTCCACGCGTCCCAACTCCCAAGTGCAGCGGCAGAGTGGAAGAAAATAGACCCCCCGCACTTCGTACCTCTATCCTCCCCCACCTCCACCTGCCCCGGAGGAGGAATTTCAACGACGGGCGGAGCAACCTGTTCTCTCATCATCCACCTTTCGCTGCTGCTTTCAGCTTGCCGCTCTGCTTTTCGCAGCGAGTGGAGTTTGAGGTGAGGGGGAAGTCGGCCGCCGCCATCCACTGGTTGCTTCATTCCTCCTCACCTTCCCGCTCTGTCCGTCCGTCCGTCGGGGCCCCACCTTTGCTGCAGTCTCCTCCTCCTCCTCCTCCTGTCCTGGCTTCTGGAGGAGGGCGGAGGCGTATGTGCGATCGGAGGAGGGATGAGTGTGTGAGTGTGCAAAAGAGGGAGGAAACTCCGCTCCCCGACATCACCCATCCACCCACCGCTCACTCACGCAGCGAAAAACTTTTCCTCCCACCGCCGCTCTGTGTCTGCGCCCTATGACCCGCCGCCAGAGCTAATAGCAGCCGTAGCCGCAACCGACGAGACGACGAACGACGTGGCGACGACGCCGTCGAAGGTGACGGCGGAGAAGGAAGAGGGGAGGGAGAGGAGGAGGAGGAAGATTGGCTGCGGAATGTCGTCGCTGGCTTGCTTGCACCCGCGAATGTCAATGTGACAGGATGCAGTAGCGGTGGGCCGCGGCGGAGTTCCCTTCTCCACCGTAAAATCGCAGCAGCCGGAGTAGCGAGGATCTTGCCACTCTCCGCCTCCTCCAGCTTCCGCCGCTCGATCCTCCCTCGAGTCAATGGGGCGAAGAAGGAGCGGGAGGACACCGCCGAAGGGTTGTGGAGGAAAGAAAAGAGACGAAAAGAAATCCTCCGGCAAATAGAGGGACAGGAAATGATCTATTCACGGTGACGTGTCGCGACCGAGAGATAGAAAAAATATTTGCATAAGTGGCGTCGTCGCTATTTGCAACAACAACAGCGACAAAAAGATTTTTTTCTTGTGCTGTTGTGGTTGTTGCTACCGTTCATCATGGAACTGTGGCGAGAGTGCGCCGAGTGGCTGGACCGCCTCGGCCTTGTCCCCGAGGGGGATCCGCTGCGCTCTACCAAGGCCGCCAAGTTGACCGACCTGGTGGCGCTGCTGAGGGACGGCGTGGTGCTCTGCCAGCTGGCGCATCTGCTCGACCAGGAGTCGGTGGAGATGACAAGGGTGCTGCTGGACTCCCCAGAGCCGGATGTGGGCAGAAGCGTATCTGACTTTTTGTGCCGGCACAACATCTTCCTCTTCCTGCACGCCACCGTCGCCAGCTTCCACCTGGACACTGGGCAGTATTTTTTCCAGCCGGAGGAGCTGTATCAGTGCCGCGACGTGGGAAAGGTGCTGGAGACGCTGTCCGCCCTATCGCACAGCCCCAAGGCCAGGCGATCCGGGGTCCCCGGTTTCCCCAAGAAGGAGAAGCAGCTGGCCAAGAAGCTGAAACAGGAGCAGAGGGACTACGAGGTCCTGAACAGACTGTACGGCGAGGCGGAGACGGAGTATCTCTATGACTCTTTCAGTCGAAGTGCTATCTATTCCGGGGGAGGAGGAGGTGGTGGCGGCGGCAACACCATGATCAACACCAGCTTGCCGCTGGATGAGTCACACTACGAGGACATTTACCAGACCATCTTCCCGCCCAAGCAGTCGCGGCTGCCCCTCGACATCTCCTTCGGGCGCAAGTCCAAGCGGGCGGCGCCCATGCAGGAGCTGCTGGAGACGGAGGACAAGTACCTGGAGAACCTCATCATGGTCCGGGACGTCTTCCGTGAGAGCCTCTTCGCTTCCGGCGCCATGACCCCCTCCCAGAGCGCAGTCATCTTCTTCCGGCTGGACGAGCTGGTCTCCCTCCACAGCGACGTACTATTCGGGCTGAAGCAGAAGCGCGCGGACGTTGGCGCCGTCTTCCTCGCTCACATGGACAGAATGGCTGAGCTGTACGGCGCATACTGCGTCAACCTCCCGGTGGCCATGGACGTGCTGGAGAGGGCACAGGCGGCGAACGCGCAGCTCAGGAAGCAGGTCTTCGAGTGTCAGACCAGGGCCAAACCTTCCACCTTCCCGCTCTCCAGCCACCTCGTCATCCCCTTCCAGAGGTTCCTAAAATACCACCTGTTGCTGAAGGAGATCCTGAAGCACACACCATCAGACTATTCAGATCACCTGAACATATCAAAGGCAAGCAGATTCATTTATTAATTGTTCTCCAACCTTTGCTTGCTAAGTTATTTTCAAAATTATTCAGGCCTGTGATGAGATGCTCCGCGTGGGTATGGAGGTGAATGAGCAGAAGCGCGAGTGCGAGGAATGCGAGCGGCAGCTCCAGTCGGACGCGGCCGACGTCAGGCTGGTGGAGAACGTCGGGCAGACCATCAAGCTGATGCAGCTGCCGGGGGACTCCCGGCTGACGGACTTTGGGCGGCTGCGAAAGGCTGGGGACGTCACCGTGTACACCGACCGGGGCAAGGCGGCGGATTACGCCTTCCTCTTCGACATGGTCATCGTCCTTTGCCACAAGCCAAGGTGGCTGCAGCACAGATATCGCTTCAGGGAGGCCGCCAGGTGAGGGAGGATTGTCTTTCTTTTTTCAAGTACAAGCCCCATTATCGTTGATTGCCATCCTTCATGGTGGGTTATGGGGACGATTTCCTTTTCCTTCTCGTCATTTTTTCTCCCAGCCGCTCGTCACCTTGAAAACAATTAGCAAGACCGTATAACACGATACTACGCTACGTAGAAGGCATGACAAGAGAAAATGTTAAGTCAATAGCTGGACACCGCCGAGCGTCAAATGCAATTGAGAGGGAAAAATGAACTGCAGCAGCTTTCAATAACAGAAGCAGAATGTCAGGAGCTATTGCTGTTTTGGTTGCAGCAAGCAACGGAAGCAGCAACTGCTAGGCTGCTACTTCGACGGCCTGTTACTTCTGTTTCTGCTGTTGTTATTGCAGCTGTTGTTGTTGTTGTTGTTGCAACAGCAGCAGCAGAAGCAGAAGCAGAAGCAGCAACTGCAGCAACAGTTGCAGCAGCAGAAGAAGAAGCAGCAGCAGCAGAAGCGCTAATTGGTCAAATCCTTCCGTGGCTGAACTAGAAAATACAGTCTCTACATACAGAACGTACAAAATTGCAGCCTTTTTGTCCTAGCACTTTAGGAACAAAACAGCTAACGTTTAAATCCCTCCCATGATTTCAGAGTGAAGGACTACTTCCTGGAACCGATCCCCCCCTCCCCGCCCGAGGCGGAGGCCCCGGACCCCGAGGTGTTCAGCGTGCGCCTCTTTCGCCGCTCCGACTCTCGCCGCCCGCCCATCACCCTCCTGACCAAGACGGTGCAGGAGCGCGAGGCCTGGTTCGCCGCCATCCTCACCGCCATGGACAACGTCGCCCCCAGCGAGAACGCGCAGCAGGGACACGTCCTGCAGATGACCACATTCCTGGGGGAGAAGCCGGCGGAGTGCTTCCAGTGCGGGAAGACGCTCAAGGGCTCGTTCTTCCAGGGGTATCGCTGCCTGAGGTGCCAGGCAAACCTACACAAGGCGTGCATCGGCGACTGCCCGTGCATAGAGGTGCAGCCGGGTGCGCCGACGGCGGGATCGCCAGTGGGAGGAGGGGTGATGGTGGGCGGGGGAGGCTTCGGCGGAGGCGGACCTCTGAGGAAGGTGGATAGCGTTGCGCTCCCCACAGCCATGGCGGAGACGCTCGAGAGAAGCAACTCAACCTTGTCCCTGGCGGCGCCAAACGCCGCCAACAACAACGGCAACAGCGCCAGCAAGCTGCCCCGCCAAGTGCAGGAGTTGCAACTCACCCTCAAGCGAGAGATGGAGGAGGCGCCGCTCGAGTCACAATCCTGGTTCGCAGGGCCGCTGTCGGGAAGGGTGGCTTGCGACAGGCTGGAGGCGCTCCCCGTGGGCACGTTCCTAGTCAGGCAAAGGGCAAACGGGCAGGTGAGGGGTACACGGGAAATAAGGGGATGAGAGAACGACAATTGCAGTAAAAAGAATAATACAGTAGGAATGTTTGTTTTGCTACAAACAACAGTAGGGGCAGAATGAAGATTTTTTTACTCGTTCGACAAACAAACCGAAAAAACGCCACTGTTTCAACTATCATGGATGACTAAATCAACATTTCACATCACCCCCCACAGTACGCCTTGATGCTGAAGACCCCCGAGCAGCCTCGCGGAGTCAAGGCCATGGCCATCATCAGGGACGAACACCAAATGGAAGACGGGACCGGAGCGGGAGAGCCGTCCTTCTACTACTCGTTCAGCGGCGCCAGGAGCTTCGAGTCCATCCAGAAGCTGGTGGCATTCTACCGGGACAAGGACCTTACAGAGAACTTTGACTACCCTTCGCTCAAGGGAGTCCCGCTGAAGAACGCATACAAAGACCTGTGAAATAATGAAGAAACCACTCCTGTAGCAGAAGCGCCATGTAATCTCGGAAATCTTCAGAAAACGGAATCTGCAATGAAAAAAAATATTTAGTCACGATTGACGAAGGCATCGAAGAGCTCGGTGATGATGTAGTATGCACCTATGAGAGCTTTGCCCGCGTACAACGACCGAGTGCCTGTGTAATCGTTCTTGCCACGCACACGAAAAAGTGAATCTAGTGGAGTG
>JAAUYJ010171006.1_pt1 | contig 15053 bp, 10 predicted proteins | sample 7278031 | NCBI WGS metagenome assembly JAAUYJ01 (sample SAMN14350222, study PRJNA611818) | marine sediment metagenome | isolation source: surface marine sediment (1.8m) | place: French Polynesia: Moorea | collected 2018-08 | reverse complement strand
TTCCAGAACGAATTTATCAAACTATTCCAGATGTTAAGTTTATTTATATCTTGCGATATCCCCTCAAACGAATTATATCTCATTACCTTCATAAATACGCACAAGGAATAGAAAATCGCACTATAGGAGAAGCTTTAGCAGATTTTGAAGATAATTTTTACGTTTATCGTAGTTGCTATTACTTCCAATTGAAACTCTATTTAGCTTATTTTCCTCCATCTAATATTTTTCTTTTAACTGCTGAAGAGTTATACAGTTCTCCCCAACAAACTTTATAAAAATTATTCAGATTCTTAGGAGTATTTGAAACTACCACAACGATCAATTATCAGAAAAGATTTCATCAATCTATTTATAAACGGAGAAAAACAGATTTGGGTAATACTATAGCTAAATTTTCAATTATGAATCAAATTGAGAGTTTACCTCCTACCCTAAGATATCCTCTCAAAAAATTAATTTATTTTCCTTTTTCTATTCCTGTTGGAAAACCAACATTAGATCTAGATTTGCAAAAGCGATTAATCAAATATCTCAAAGACGATATGGATAGTTTGCGTAAATTTACCGGGAGAACTTTTAATAAATGGTCAATTTAAGTATAATATAGCATATTTGCGCAAATCCTGAAAAATATTCTAAACTAACCAATGAGACAAATCTCTTTGAATTAAGTCTTGCAGGTTTAAAATATCTTCTTGATAGACTTGAATTAATTGAGCGCGGATTTCAGGGGATAGTGATGGTTTGGTTAAATTTCTATTACATTTGCCCAGAGATGCCCGAAAAACAGTTTCTGTTATTTACTACTTCTTGAATTCGGAAAGTGACAGAAGAGGAATAAGGGCTGTATCTCTTATTGAATCTACTTTGTAGCTTTCTTTGTCCCCCCCCCTCAGCGAAAAAAGGGAAATTATACAAAAAAAATTATATAGTAAAATATGTTACTATCAGTAAAAATAAACGATATGCTTGAAAATAATCTTTCATGTTTTTTCTTAATAATTGAAATCGAAATAATCAGTTATGGTAACAAATAAGTATTTATTTTCAATTATTATTCCAACCAAAGATCGTCTTGAAGAGTTAACTCGCTGTTTAGAGTCTCTAACAAACATGAATTATCCTCAAGAATATTTTGAAGTGATTGTTGTAGATGATGGTAGTCAAATTCCAATCAATGATGTTTGCTATTTGTTTGAGCAAAAATTAAACCTAACTCTTATTTCCCAAACCAATGCAGGTCCTGCAACAGCTAGAAATACTGGAGCAAAAGAAGCTCAGGGAAAATATTTAGCTTTTACAGATGATGATTGTCGTGCTACTCCTGAATGGCTTAATGCTTTAGAAAATCAGTTTCAGCAAACTCCTGATTGTTTGATCGGTGGAAAAACAATTAATGCTCTTCCTGAGAATCTGTATTCAACTGCTAGTCAATTGTTAATTGATTATCTCTATCAAAGTTATAATGTTGATCCTGAAAATGCTAAGTTCCTTGCTTCCAATAATTTAGCCTTATCAGCAAAGAAATTTCATGAATTGGGTGGATTCGATTCCGAGTTTCCCATAGCAGCAGGAGAAGATAGAGATTTTTGCACACGCTGGTTAAATACAGGTCAAAAGATAGTTTATGTTTCTAATGCCTTAGTTTACCACGCCCATCATCTCGATCTATACTCTTTTTGGCGACAAAATTTTAATTATGGAATGGGTGCAAGTCATTATTATGGACGCTTACAGCAAGATTCTCAAGCTAAAGTTAGACGAAGACCATCCATATCTTTTTATTTAAAATTGCTAATATATCCTTTTTCTGTCAAAAAAAATTATCAAGGGATACCTTTAACATTGCTATTTTGTCTAGCTCAAATTGCAGTAGGCTATGGTTTTTTTGAAGAAAAATATTTAAAACTAAATCATAAAAATTAACAAGATAAATATTATAAAATGTTTAAAATCAAAGAAGTTAGAGATATTCGTTCCTTACTCGATCTTTTTAAAATATATCCTTGGTCACTTCCAACGATCGTCGCTTTAGGAGTAGGGAGTTCCTTATCAGAAGGTTTCGGAATTAGTTTGTTTATTCCTTTGTTAGATAGTTTGAACTCCAATAAAGATTTATCCTTATTTAACAATCCATTTATTGAAAACATTGAGGGATTTTTTATCAACTTTGACCCTGAATACCGCAATTGGATTGTGGGATTAAGTATCATAATTGCCATTTTTTTAAAAGCCGTTTTTTCCTATATCTACACCTTTCTTTGTTATTGGTTACAACATAATATCGTATATAAACTGCGCCAGAAAATTTTTAATCAATTGATGGAGGTAAGTCAAAGTTTTTGGGATGAGAACCAATCTGGAAAATTGGTCAATACTTTATCAGAAGGAGCAAAGCATTGTGGTGCAGCAATCCATTTTTGTGTTTGGTTAGTAGTTAGCCTATGTACGATTACTATTTTTACGATATTTTTATTATTAATTTCTTGGAAACTAACACTATTGGTAATAGTAACTTTAGGTTTTTTATCGGTGATCATACGTCCTCTAATAAGTGAAGTAGAACGTTTGAGCAGAAAAAATGTACAGTATCAAAAGACACTTACTCATGAGATGATCGAGGCATTTCTGGGAATTAAAACCATTGTACTTTTTAGTCGCCAAAACTATGAGAAAAATCGATTTAATAATGCTTCTAAAAAAACCCGCAACCTAGAAATTAACTCCCGTGCTAAGATGGCTTTGATTCAACCTATTTTTCAAGGACTAGCTGTTTCCATCTTGATGGGTATAATGTTAGTAGTGTTGGAATCTGAAATTAATTTAGCTGTACCAATTGCATTTGGTTTGATGTTGGCTCGTTTGCAACCCCAAGCACAATTAATAAACCATTATCGCACTCATCTAAAGTCTCAAATCGGTTTTGTTGAAGATGTTTTATCCCTCATCGATTTAGTAAATAAACCTTATCTTGCTTCAGGAAGTAAGGTTTTATCGAAATTTAAACAACATATTCGCTTTGAAAAAGTAAGTTTTTACTACGATTCGTCTTCAACCCTAGCACTCAATAATGTTTCCTTTACTATACCTCAAGGTAAAACAACCGCTTTGGTAGGGCCTTCTGGTGCAGGAAAATCTACTTTAATCAATCTAATCTTTCGATTTTATGATTCGTCTCAAGGGAAAATTTACGTGGACGAATTTGCTTTACCTGATTTAGATTTAATTTCGTGGCGTTCTAAAATTGCTCTTGTCAGCCAAGATGTTCATATTTTTAATACCTCAGTCCGAGATAATATCCTTTATGGTTGTCCTGATGCTTCTGAAGAATCAATGATCAAAGCTGCTAAAAGAGCCAATATTCATGATTTTATTTGCGAACTACCACAAGGATATGATACTGAACTTGGAGAGCGGGGTGTAAGACTTTCTGGAGGGCAAAAACAAAGAATTTCCATAGCTCGTGCTATATTGTGTAATCCAGAAATTTTAATTTTAGATGAAGCTACTAACGCACTAGATAGTATTTCTGAAAAATTAATTCAAGATGCTATACATACTCTGAGTCAAAGCAAAACTGTTATAACCATTGCTCATCGTCTCTCTACAGTAAAAAAAGCTGACCAAATTTTAGTGTTAAAAGAGGGTAAAATTGTGGAGACGGGAAATTTTTCATCGTTAATTGAACAAGAGGGACTTTTTTCTCAACTTTACAAAATCCAAAGCGAAAACAGCCCAATATTAAACAAATAATACTTATATATTTGGCTAAAAAAAAGACTGACTTTGGAACCTTAAAAATTTTTATTTACTTTATGTCTAAATCTAATCTCAAACCTACATTTATAGGAATAGGTGCAGAAAAATCAGCTACAACATGGCTACATTCAATTTTAATATCTCATCCTCAAATCTGGTTACCTCCTCAAAAAGAAATTCATTTTTTTGATAGAAAATCTCAATATTCTTATCCTATAAATACAAGAAAAATACGTCCTTTTTTTCAAGTATTTAATAGAGAAAAAATAAATAGATTAAAAAGAAATTTATCTAAGAAAATTGCTCATATATCCAACAGAGATTGGAAGTCATTAATCTGGTGGTCAAAATGGTATTATGGATATTTTAAAGATGATAATAATTGGTATATAAATCTTTTTTCTCTTGTAACTTCGGAAAAAATTTGTGGAGAAATAACACCTAGTTACAGTTGTCTATCATCCCATGAAGTAGCTCAAATTAAGGAAATTAATCCAGAGCTAAAAATTATCTTTCTAATACGTAATCCAATGGAGAGAGCTTGGTCACATCTTCGATATTTTGCTTATAAAAATTTTATGAAAGTCAAATTAAATTCTGAAGAAGAAATCATTAGTACATTAAAACAAGATTATGTAAAAATAAGAAGTGATTATGAAAGAACAATAAATACTTATTTAGAACATTTTAATTCTCAACAAATACTAATTGGTTTCTATGATGCTATAATTCATGATTTACCAGGATTTTTATCTGATATTACTGATTTTTTAGAAATAGATAAATTTGAGCAATCACTTATTAATAATCAAAAAAAAGTTAATGTTTCCCCTGCCAAAGAAATTCCTTTAAAAGTAAAAGAATATTTGATAGAAACTTATACTCCAATGATTGATAGATTAGGGGATAAATATGGTAGTTATGCTCAATTATGGAGTCAGTCTCTTAAAAATGGTGATATTACCTATAACCACATTTTTGATAACTTATCTTTAAAACCTACTTTTCATCCTTAATTTTTGTTTTGTAAAAAAAGTAATTAATAATGTCAAATCCAACTATATCGGTAATAATACCAGCTTATAACGTAGAAAAAACCATTAAACGTACGATCAATTCAGTTTTAAAACAAACATTCTCAGATTGGGAAATTATCATTATTAATGATGGTTCAACTGATTCTACAGTGGAAATTATTTCTCAAATTAGGTCTACTAAATTATCTTTTATTTCTTGTTCTAACACAGGTTTACCTGCGGCAACTCGAAATCGGGGATTAGAATTAGCAAATGGTGAATATATCGCTTTTTTAGATGCTGACGATCTTTGGACTCCAGATAAGTTAGAGTTGCAATTAGAAGCAATGCTTGCTAATCCTAAAGCTGGTTTGGCTTACAGTTGGAGTGATCTTATTGATGAAAACGATCAATTTGTCGATCGAGGTAACTATATCAGTGCCAATGGAAATGTTTATGATCTATTGTTATTGGTTAACTTCATTGAAAATGGCTCTAATCCTTTGATTCGTCGGCAAGCTTTAGACAAAGTAGGTTATTTTGACGAATCTTTGATTGTAGGAATCGAAGATTGGGATTTATGGCTACGATTAGCAAAGGATTATGAGTTTGTCTGTGTAAATTCTCCTCAAGTTTTATATCGGATTTCTTCTAATTCATTGTCTAGTAATTTAGCTCGACAAGAGGAAGGATGTTTAAAAGTTATTAATAATGGTTTCGATCGATTTCCCGAATTACCAAGCATTTTGCATAATAAAAGTTTAGCAAATCTTTATATTTATCTGAGCCGAAAAGCAATGCAAGGATATTTTCAATGGTATAATTTAGCAACAGCAATTAAATATTTTAAATTGGCTTTTAACCTTGCTCCTTTCTTTACCATGAGTCGCATTCCTTTTAAACTACTCTTAACCCTTACGGTAATACTAAAACTATCACCTCAACAAACTTACCAATTTCTGACTATTTACAAAAAATTTTTCAAACTTTACGAATATTCAATTCCATCAAAATAAAAATGAACAAACCCGTTGTTGCCATTGGCTTAGATGCCGCAGATCCAATTGTATTAGAAAAGTGGATGTCTCAAGGATATCTGCCCAATCTCAATAAAATTCGCGAACAAGGTGCTTATGGTCGTCTGAACAACACTCTCAAAATAGGGGGCAAAACTACAGAATTTTCCATTACAGAACCATTATGGGCAATGTTTTCCACTGGTTGTTTCCCAGAAAAGACAGGCTTTTGGGATATTGTACAGTATGACTGCGATCAATATAAGGCAGACTCAAACCTAATTTATGGTGGTTACGATTATCACGAATATCCACCTTTTTATGCCTTAGGAGATAAACGTAGGGTAGCAGTGTTTGATGTACCCGTATCGAGAATTTCCGAACAAGTAAATGGAGTCCAGCTTTTTGGATGGGGGGGACATTATCCTTTTAGTCCTAGTTCTTCTTCTCCATCAGAACTTTTACCTGATATTCTACAACGCTATGGTAAAAATCCCATACTCCACAATGATAACGGAGCGTGGTGGAATAAAACTTATTTAGATTGGGTTCAAACTGCTTTAAAGGATAGTATTTCTACTCGTGCAAAAATTTGTAAGGAGTTACTCTCACAGGAAAAGTGGGATTTATTCTTGACAGTTTTTGGAGAAACTCACACAGCAGGGCATGATCTTTTTTCTCATAGTCAAACCAATCATCCTCTGTACGATCGCAGCAGCAAACTCAGTGCATCAGACGATCCCATGTTAGATGCCTACAAACAAATTGACGAAGCGATTGGTGATATTTTGAGCAATGCTCCTGATGATGCTAATATTCTTTGTTTTGCGGTTCATGGTATGGGAACTAATTACGGCGATTTACTGAGTATGATGTTTCTCCCAGAATTGCTTTATCGCTTTAACTTTCCTAATCAAGTCGCTCTAGGATATAGTAATTCTAAAAAAGAAATTCCCCCACTTATTCTTAATCCCATCCGATTTTCTTGGCTAGGGGAAATTTGGGCCCGAAACTACGAAGCTAATCCGATTAAAAGGTTTCTTAGACGGTTTCTTCCCAGTTATTTTTTGCGATCGAATCATAATGGTTTAGAATCTCCTTTTCCATTACTTGAAAGACGATATGACATGAGTTTAGGTTGGATGCCTGCTCGTTGGTATCAACGCCTTTGGCCTGAAATGAAAGCTTTTGCGCTCCCTGCATTTTCTCATGGTCATATTAGAATTAATCTCCAAGGGCGCGATCGAAGAGGTAAGGTCTCAATTTATGAGTATGAAGATTTATGCTCTAAGTTAACTGAGTTTCTTTACCAAATTAAAGATGCTAGAACAGGTAAATTAATGGTTAAAGATGTGGTGCAAACTCGAAATAAAGAATCAGCTTTAGTTGATGAAATCACTCTGCCTCGTCCTGATTTAATTGTTGTCTGGGAGAAATATCCAACAGATGTGATAGAAAGTCCAGACATAGGAAGGATTGGACCTGTACCTTACCATCGATCAGGGGGTCATCTTCCCGAAGGCTTTTTGCTGGCTAAAGGTTCTGGAATCTTGCCAGGTTCTTCTGTATCTGGTACGGCGGTAGATCTTGCTCCCACCATTTTATCTTTAATGGGGGTACCGATTCCTGACTATTTTGATGGCATACCAATACTGACTTAATCAGAACCTATGCAGCAACACTGGACTACTTGCAAAAGTTAATCAGAGGCTTGAAAGTTCTTCATAATCCAATTGCATCAATAAGTAAAAATACTTATAGTTGCGACTTTTTCAGCAAGCCTTACTTATTTTGTAAATTATCATCATTCTTCCACAAGAATAGATACAATTGCTATGACTGTTCTAAAAAAGCAAAATGTCTAACTTAGATACCTCGATTGGTCTCAAACTAGATCATAACTATCTATCCATTATTATTCCAGTATTTAATGGCGGAGAAAACTTTCGCTACTGTCTGCAGAGTTTAAAACAATTTGCTCCAAAAAACGCAGAAATAATTGTTGTAGCCGATGGTGATACTGATGGTTCTGGAGATTTAGCTGTTTCTTATGGTGCAAAAGTAATCAGAAATTCTGCCTCTTATGGCCCTGCTATTGCTAGGAATTTAGGTGCTGCTATAGCAACAGGAGACATTATTTTATTTTTAGATGCTGATGTAACTCTTTTACCTCAAACAATTGCCAAAATTGAGACTGTTTTCTCACAAGATCTGGAAATGGCTGCTTTAATAGGCTCTTATGATGACAATCCTGGTGCTACTAATTTTTTGTCTCAGTATAAAAATATATTTAATCATTATACTCATCAACAAGCCAATGAAGAAGCTTCAACATTTTGGGGGGCTTGTGGTGCCATTCGTCGAGAAATATTTGAAACCATTGGAGGATTTAATGAAAGTTATCATTTGCCTTCTGTAGAAGATATCGAGTTAGGTTATCGTTTGAAAGAAGCTGGTTATCGTATCAGATTATGCAAAGACATTCAAATAAAACACTTAAAACAATGGTTTGTTATTTCTTTGATCAAAGCTGATATTTTCCAAAGGGCGATTCCTTGGACTATTTTGTTATTAAAGTATGACAAAATAATCAACGATCTAAATTTAAATTGGCAAAATCGCGCTAGCGTCCTATTAATGTATCTTACCATAATTTTAATATTGTTATCATGGAAGTGGAATTGGTTGCTGGAGATCGCATCTTTAGATATTATAGTTTTATTATTAATTAACAATGAGCTTTACCGTTTTTTTTTGCAAAAAAAAGGTTTTTTATTTGCTATATCGGCAATACCTTGGCATTGGTTCTATTATTTTTATGGTGGATTAGGGTTTGCTATAGGTCTAATAATAACTAAAATTAGAAACCTGAGTTTTAAAGATAATAAAGCAGAAAATGAGTAACAAAAAGCAATGCTAAAGATCCACATTCTATTGCCAAGACCTACTAAAATAGTACTTTCTGACGGAGAGACTAAAGAATAGTCAAAAATTTGATATGTAAGGATTTAAGTACACTATAAGCTGAAAGGGGGACATGGTATGATCGATGCCAGTATCGATAAGGTATAGAGACTTATTAGATTTAAAAAATTGGGGATAAGTAGTTTTTGTTTTCAACGTATTCATTGAGGTAAAAGTTTGTCAAAATCTCAAAATTTTCTTAGTATTTCAGAATAATACGCATTATTGTTTGGAAAAAATTTTTGATGTTATACTAGTCTCTGCCTTGTCCAACTTGTCTCCCTGCCAGATATCTTGCTCTTTTTTAGATCGCCTATTGAGTAACTGCAATGTTCTCTGCTTGTATGTTTTCAAGAGATTCCATGAGGGCTTGAGGATGTTAGATTTCCCATTTCCTAAAAATATATTAATTTTTACCATGTAAAAGTTGATATATTACGTCACGATTAATTAGTAAACCAGTTTGTATTAATGTTATCAATTCAAAAAAAAGAGATTACCTTGATTGTAAATAGTTTAATTATTATCTCAATAATAGTAGTTATTGTCGGAATAATTATTGATTTACTTAATACATTTAAATATGGCGGAATAGATTTAAGGAATAGAATCGTAGGTTCTAGATTGTTAATTGAAGGTTTAGACCCCTACTTTTTTCAATGGAACTCTAATTTATCACCTCGATTATTAGACCCATTAAATGATAGTTCTTTCACAAGAACTAGAGTTACTGTTACACCTGCGGTATTATTTTTATACTGTTCGATCGCCAAATTATCCTACTTAAAAATTAGAATAATTTGGCTAATTGTTCAATGGTTATTTTTATTAACTACTATTTTGATATTTGTCAAATTGAGTTCTTCAAAATTGCAAGCAAAATTAGTTATTATTTTAGGCCTATTATTTTTTTCTGGTAGTTTATTTTGGCGCATTCACATTGAGCGAGGGCAAACCTATATTTTATACACATTTTTATTAGCAGTTTCCTATTTCCTTTTAAAACAAAGTTTTAAATACAGGCAAATATTAAGTGGTATATTTTTAGGGTTAACAATTACTACAAGATTGCCAATAATATTAGTTTTAGTACCTTTTATAATCTACCGCAAATTATCTTTTATCACTGGAGCTATTGTCGGAATTATTTTAAGTATTACTGTTAGTTGGCCTGTTTGTAATTTAAAAATTTGGCAAAGTTATTTGAAATCAATGCTAGGAATTACTCAATTTTTTGCTAAATATCAGACGCCTGACGTAGCTGTATTTAAGCAGAAAGCAAACAATATTTATCCTAAAGTTATTGAAGGGATGAATAATCTAAAAAGATATTCGAATTTAGAACAAGTTGATTCTTCTTTAAATAAAATAAGATATTTTTTTGGAGTGGATATCCCTCTGTTAGTTTTTGTCTGTACATGGCTCTTAATATTGGCAGTTCTCTTATATTTTATATCCATTAAACACAAGTCTTCAATTTCTGGAGGATTACTTTTTTGGTTTGGAGTGTATCTATATATAATAACTGAGTTTTTTATCCCGGCGGCACGCTATTCTTATAACGATATACAATTTTTAATTCCTTTATCTATTCTTGCAATAGAGTTTCAGCCGAAACAATTAATTGGTAAATCTTATAGCTATTTATTATTCTTAGGTTTATTTATAGCTCTTGGAACTTTCAATTGGATTCCCAATTTATTGTTATTTAGCGTTTATACTATTGTTGCTTATTTAACTATAATATTTTTTATGACTTATAAACTACACCCCACAAAAGGCTAGAGGGGGAAACTAGCCAAGATACTTTTGGCGAAAGTAATCATGCGGTTTTCATATGAATAAACCACAATGATACTAACTACTAACTCCGCGCCTCCTGACGCCTGAGGACTGAGGACTGACTCCTAACAATGAGTTTAGTGGTCTACTCAACTAAAAAGCGCTGTATAAGAAGAGGTAATTATTAATTATTAATTATTAATTAGGGCTTGCTAATTAAATATCAAAGCATTGACGGATAAATGTTTGAGCAATTTTAGTTCTGGAAAAAGTACCAGCTTTTTGGTTGATAAAGCTGAAAAATTGAGCATTTTGGGTAGACTATGGCAGAAAAATCAAAGGACTATTCTTCCTCCTTCCTCCTCTATAATTCCCAATTATCCTGACTCCTGACTCCTGACTCCTGACTCCTACCTTTAACCATAAGACTTTTTCAGCAAACCCTAATTATTAATTATTAAAGATTGCTACAATACTTCTCAAACAGCTTCTAAATACTCAATCAAATCAGAAACTTTGATGCCTCCTTTATATTCTACAATATCATCAGCAGGTAACTTTTTCAGCATTTCTAAAGCTATATTTTTCATCTTTTTTGCCCTGGTCATATTTTTTTCTACTGCATATAGTGAACCAAGTTCTATATAAGCAGGTATCTCTTCTGGGCAAAGATAAATTATTCGCTTTAAAAAACTTTTTGCTCCTTCTAAATCCCCTTGTTCTTCTGCTATATTAACCAACAAATAATAAGGCTCTACTGAAGCAGAATTTCTTTCTATGGCTTGATTACAATAAAAAATAGCACGCTCATACGTACCTATATTTGCATACAATTGAGCGAGTAACTTGTATCCTCTAATATCTTTGGGATTAATAATAAGAAATTTTTCTGCTTTTTTAATAGCATCAGTATAATCTTTCTCTTCAAATAATGCTTCTGCTTCTAACAACAATTCTTCCGATTTACTAGGTTGTATATTACTGGTTTGGGGGAGAGTTTTGATGGCTATTTTGTTGTTTTGATTTAGAGATATTTTTTTGTTCAAATCAAATAAGATTTGTTTTTTAGCATCATCGCCAATACCATCATAAATAGATATTTTGGTTGTAGAGCTTGAATTCTTCAATAAAGATTGCCAACTTTTCTTTATAGGTATCCTCTTTTCTTCAAGTATAGGTAAACTCTCAGGCAAATAATTTTCATCTTCCTTGTCTTCATCACGGTAATAAACCAAAGATTGTGGGAAAACTTTAACCTGAAATTCCCCCAGTCTTTGACCATACAACTCCGCATGAGCAGTTATCAAATACCCTCCCTTTACCAGAGAGTTATAAAATTTTTTAATCACTAATGAAATCTGCTCTTCTCCAAAGTAGATCAATACATTCCGACATAAAATCAAATCATTATTCCTAGGAAAATCATCTTGAACTAAATTTAGATTGCTAAAATTTACCATATTTTTAAGTTCTTGATCGAGATGCCATTCTCCCTTAAATTCATAAAAATACTTCTTTTTTATTCCCTCATCTAATAAACGAAACGACCAATTACCATAAATACCTTTTTTGGCTGTTTTCAGTGCTACTTCATTAATATCTGTTCCTAAAATTAAAATATTCCATTCTTTCCAGTCAGGAATTAATTCTTGAATCATAATTGCTAAAGAGTAAGGTTCTTCACCCGTAGAACAACCTGCACTCCAAATCTTGATATTTTTTTCGTTAGATGCTATTTTATACTTAATAATTTCTGGCAGAATGACATTTTGGAGTAATTCCAACTGCCCCCGATCTCTAAAGAAATAAGTTTCAGGTACAACTAACAATACTATGAGCTTTTCCCATTCATCTTTACTTGCTTGATTTTGATTTGCTAAAAGTTGATAATATTGTTCTGGAGAAGAATATTTTAGTAATTTGACCCTGACAAATACTTTATTACACAAACTGTCATAATCTTGTTCTCGAATATGCAGACCTATATAGTCAGAAATTAATTCAATAAAGTTTTGCAATAAAATCGGATTCATTTTGTATAAGAAATAGGGAATAGGGAATAGGGAATAGGAAATAGGGATTTTTTAGGAATCAGGAGTCAGAATTAATAGTATAGCGCTAGGGAATAGGGAATAGGGAATAGGGAATAGGGAATAGGGAATAGTAAACTAATAAAGGGTTTAAGGATTTAGAAATGTCAAACACCTTAATGCGTAGCGCTATAGTATAGCAGAATTTGTAGCAAAATTTGTAGGGTGTGTTAATGAAACGTAACGCACCCTACTTGACTCAACCCAACCTATGGTTATTGCACTTGACTATCCAACCAATTTTCCACATCTTCCAGAGTATTGAAACTTAAAACTTCTGCTGCTAAAAGCTTAAATTGTTCCACAGAAAAATCTTCCATTTTAGTCTTAAATTCTGGAGGAATTTCTCCAAACTTCTGCCGAAGCAGCACCAAAATTAATTCAGAATTTGCCTGGTTTTGAGCAAAAATAATCTCTCCCTTCCTGTCTTCAATAAACATTTCCTGCTTTTCTAATCTATCTAATTCTTCTCTAGTTAAATTAGCACGATTAGCAATATTTAAAGCTGATTCTATTTCTGGCACTTCCCCTAGAGAATCAGGAATTACTTCTAAATTAGGAGCATCTTTAAGAAAATAAATCCACTTGTCGCTAAGGGTTTCTAATTCTGATAGTTCTTTATCGAACTTGGGTAACTCCAAAAAAATTAATCTCAATTCATCTCCGTAATTAAACCCCCGATTTTCTTCTTTAAATCGAAATTTATTAATCATCTGAGGATTGTCTTCAAATAGCACAAAATCAGTAATCGTTAAAGCAACATAAGGTCGTAAAGTCGGATATCTTTCTCCTTTACCTAATTGATTTCCGTAAGCTTTTGCTAAGTTATAAACTACTCGTTTCTCAAAAGCTTTGACGTGAATTACTTGCATTTCTATAATTACGGTCGAACCATTATCTAATAATGCTTTAACATCCAGAAAACTATCTTTAGAAACTTCAATATTGCCTGGGTTAGCAGGGTCAATTATTGTTAGGGATTTAATAGTATTTGTGTTATCGTAAATTATGGCGTTGAGAAAGCTAATAAGGATATTTTTATTCTTATCAGAACCGAAGATTTTTTTAAAGGCAAAGTCTGTTTTAGGGTCGATAAACATCATAGTTATATCATGTCCGGTTGAATAGTTATAAATAAATGATGATAGGCAACAGGCAACAGGCAACAGGCAACAGGGGTGATAAAGGATAAAAATTTTTTTATCACTAATTATCCGGACATGAGATTAATCAATGGATAATGTAGTCCAATAGATAAATCAAACATCTGTCAGCAATATAGCTGCCGCACTTGCTGCTTAGATGTACAACAATAACATATGCAAACTGCTCTAACTATTGTCCAATAGATAAATAAAACATCTATCTCGGAAAAGTCAGCGATATAGCTGCCACACTTGCTGCTTAGATCTAGAACAATAAAGTGTAAAGTGGGGAAGTTACTGTAACTATTGTCCAATAGATGAATAAAACATCTATCTCCAAAAAATCATTCCAGTAGTGGATTGTTTCATCTTAAATGTTGCATATAGATGTAGGTTGGGTTGTTTGCGCGATTCATTGCGCAGCATGGAACGTAGCTTGCTTCTGGGCAGGAGAGGAGTAACCCAACAACAATCTTTCTCCTGTACGGACGTTGCATGCAACGTCCCTACCTCCGACCCTACTCCCTAATGCACTATTTTAGTTGAAACAGTCCAGTAGGGTGTGTTAGCGCACTTCGTAACGCACCAATACTCCATATATAGTGCCTTTGCGTAAGTCCCGATCGGTATTGGCAAAAACTCCTAGTTTGTAGGGTGTTTGGAGACCAAACCCCTACAGTCTTGAATTCTACCGATACTACCGGATTTGATATTAGGAGTCAGGAGTGTGGGGAGTTTGGGGAGATATAACTCCGTTCCGCTGTAGCGATCGCATCTACCTTAAAGTTTGATATATTCGCGCGTTTGACTTTGATTTAACAGACACAGGACTTAGGCAAATACTATATATATAGTGCGTTGCGCATAGGCACAGGGAACAGTAAACTGTTAAAGGCTTTCAGGATTTAGAAATGTCAAACACCTTCTAATATCTTAAACACTTATTTTGGATGAATTGAGTTGTTCTAATGGCCTCATCTATTGCTTGATATTGCTTAGTTTTGGCTTGAACTTTAAACTCGTAAATTATCACTTTGGCTCGACCTACTTTTTTTGTTTTTATCCTATAAATTATAGTATAATAATTTAAGAAATGTCAAGCAAAATTAGATTTTTTTATAGGCGAGTTAAGTCGCACGGAAAGTTTTTCATCCATGCGCTAATAGCGACATGGTTTTCAAACTCTCGGTCTTACTGATAATTTTTAATTTTGAATTGAATCTTATATAGGACTTACGCATGAACGCTATTGGTAGGGTGTGTTAGCGGTAGCGTAAC
>JAAUYJ010062960.1_pt1 | contig 15060 bp, 9 predicted proteins | sample 7278031 | NCBI WGS metagenome assembly JAAUYJ01 (sample SAMN14350222, study PRJNA611818) | marine sediment metagenome | isolation source: surface marine sediment (1.8m) | place: French Polynesia: Moorea | collected 2018-08 | reverse complement strand
GGAGCTTGATGACGAATTTCTAGGTTAAGATACAAACAATACAATAATACTCAGTCATTAGATTGGTTTGAAAAAACTGCTTGGGAAGAATATTTAACAAACAATCTGCGAAATTCTGGGATCGGATTGTGTAATTCAAGATACAGTAGGTTACTAATCTGACAAATTTACCTAATGTTTTCGTTATTATATAGGATGCAGCAGATACAATCTCTTATTTAGGGGTTTAATACACTTGTACGTTACTAGGGAAGCAGAATTCATCAATAAGTTGTATTAATATAGTACTTATTTTAGTTAATTGAAGACGACTTTAAGAGTAAATAATACATTAGATAAAGTAATTGGGATAAGATTCTATAATCTGCTTTTATTTCAAAATCTACTCCAGAAACCGCTATATTTTGAAGTCTAACAAATAACTAGAATCAGTAAGTATTAACAATTTACCCTGAGATTTTTTTCCGTAACTCAATATATACAACCTATGACAAAAAAAAATATGAATCAAATGAGCAGCAGAAACAACCACAAACAAGCTGAGTCTTCCAAAACATTATCGCCATTTCAGGGACAACGTTGGTTAGTAGAAGAAAGAGATGCTTGTGGTGTGGGATTTATTGCTTATCGGGATGGGAGAGCAAGCCATAAGTTGATAGAACAAGCTTTAAAAGCCTTGGGATGTATGGAACATCGTGGGGGATGCAGTGCAGATCGAGATTCTGGAGATGGCTCGGGAATGATGACTGCAATTCCTCATAACTTGCTGAAGGATTGGTGGGAAAATAAGCAACTAGAGACATTACAACCTGAAGCTTATGGTGTGGGAATGGTATTTTTGCCTCAAGATGAGTCAGAATCTATTGCGGGCAAAAAATTTGTCGAAGAAGTAGTTAGAGGCGAAAATTTAGAGGTTTTGGGTTGGCGTATAGTGCCAGTGAAACCTGAAGTATTGGGAAGACAAGCCAAGGAAAATCTGCCTCAGATCGAGCAGATAATTGTGACATCCCCAGAGGGTTTAACAGGAGATGACTTAGACCATAAATTATATATAGCGCGATCGCGAATAGGCAAGCAGTTATCGGATGATTTTTATATATGTTCTTTCTCTAGTCGCACAATTGTTTATAAAGGAATGGTGCGCTCAGAGGTTTTGGGAGAGTTTTATGAAGACTTAACTAATCCAAAATACGAAACTGCTTTTGTTGTATATCATCGACGCTTCAGTACTAATACAATGCCTAAATGGCCCTTCGCTCAACCAATGCGGTTGTTAGGGCATAACGGGGAGATTAATACTTTACTGGGTAACATCAACTGGATGGCAACTAGGGAACAGAATTTAGAAGCTCCTGGCTGGAGTAAGGAAGAACTAGAGGGCTTGACTCCTATTGTGAATACCCATAACAGTGACTCCTATAATTTGGATAGCACTATGGAGTTACTAGTGCGAACAGGGCGGAGCTTACCTGAAGCAGCTATGGTACTAGTGCCAGAAGCTTATAAGAATCAGCCAGATTTACAGCAATATCCTGAAATTACTGATTTTTATGAATACTATAGTGGTTTACAAGAACCTTGGGACGGACCAGCCTTGCTAGTTTATAGCGATGGCAAAACGGTAGGAGCTTGTTTGGATCGTAATGGTCTGCGTCCTGCTCGTTATACTATTACCAAAGATGGTTATGTGGTGGTAGGTTCGGAAACTGGAGTAGTAGAATTACCAGAAAGCGAAATTCTGGAAAAAGGCAGACTGGCTCCTGGAGAAACCATTGTAGTCGATCTTCAGACTCAAGAAATATTACACAATTGGGATATTAAACAAAGAGTTGCACAGCAAAATCCTTATGGGGAGTGGGTACAGCAATATCGTCAGACAATTAAACCCCAGGAACCTCAGAGTGAGTTGCAATTAGATAGTGATGAGTTACTACGTCAACAAACTGCTTTTGGTTATACCGCAGAAGATGTAGAAATGATTATTCAGTCTATGGCAATTCAAGGGAAAGAGCCTACTTACTGTATGGGGGATGATATTCCTTTGGCGGTACTGTCTGATAAGGCGCGTTTGCTTTATGACTATTTCAAACAAAGATTTGCTCAAGTAACTAATCCTCCTATTGATCCCTTGCGAGAAAGTTTGGTAATGTCCCTTTCTATGCAGTTGGGAGCAAAGGGTAACTTGCTGGATATTAAACCTGAAGATGCTCGCTTACTGAAGTTGGAAAGTCCGATACTCAATGATGTTGAGTTGGAACTGGTGCAGAATTCTGACTTTAAGAGTGAGACTTTGTCTGCTCTATACGAAATTGCTACAGGACCATTAGGTTTAGAAACTGCTATCAAACAACTGTGCGAACAAGCAGCAAAAGCAGTAACAGAGGGTGCAGAAATTTTAATTATCAGCGACCGCGAAGCGCCTCGGCAGAGCCGAGACCGCCGTTTCCCAGGAATCGGTGTAGAATATAGCTATATTCCCCCTTTGGCTGCGGTGGGTGCAGTACATCACCACTTAATTAAACAAGGCTTGCGCTTAAAAACTTCTTTGATTGTGGATACGGCACAATGTTGGAGTACTCACCATTATGCTTGCTTGGTAGGTTATGGTGCTTCTGCTGTTTGTCCTTATCTGGCTTGGGAAAGTGTCCGTCAGTGGTGGAATAGTCCCAAAACCCAGAAATTGATGGAAAATGGGAAAATTGAGTCGGTTTCTCTAGCACAGGCGCAAAAGAACTATCGTAAAGCGGTAGAAGCTGGTTTACTCAAAATTCTGTCTAAGATGGGAATTTCTTTACTTTCTTCCTATCACGGAGCGGAAATCTTTGAAGCTGTGGGCTTGGGAATGGATTTAGTTAATCTGTGCTTTGTGGGGACAACTTCCCGTTTAGGGGGATTGACTATTGAGGAATTAGCCCAAGAAGTAATGACAATTCATCAAAGAGCTTTCCCTGAATTACAAAGTAAGAAGCTAGAAAACTTTGGCTTTATTGCTTATAGACGGGGTGGAGAATATCACATGAATAGTCCTGAAATGTCTAAAGCATTGCATCAAGCAGTGCGGAGTAAGCAATATGACCATTACGAACTATACCAACAATACTTACAAGGTCGCCCCGCAACAGCATTAAGAGATTTATTAGATTTAAAGAGCGGTCGCCAATCTATCCCCTTAGAATCAGTAGAATCCGTAGAATCCATTGTTAAACGCTTCTGTACTGGAGGAATGTCCCTCGGCTCTTTATCTAGAGAAGCTCATGAGACATTGGCTATAGCCATGAACCGTATGGGTGGTAAATCCAACTCGGGAGAAGGGGGAGAAGATATGGTTCGCTTTAAAATTTTAGATGATGTGGATGCAGAAGGGAATTCTGCTACCTTCCCCCATCTCAAAGGTCTTCAAAATGGTGATACTGCTAGCTCTGCTATCAAACAAGTGGCTAGTGGTCGTTTTGGTGTAACTCCAGAATACCTAATGAGTGCAAAACAACTAGAAATTAAAGTCGCCCAAGGTGCAAAACCAGGAGAGGGAGGACAGTTACCAGGAAAAAAAGTTAGTGAATATATTGCTAGCTTGCGTCGCTCTAAACCAGGGGTAACGCTGATTTCTCCGCCTCCTCACCACGATATCTACTCTATTGAAGACTTAGCACAATTAATCTACGATTTACACCAGATTAATCCCAAAGCTGGAGTATCGGTAAAACTAGTTGCAGAAATTGGGATCGGGACAATTGGAGCAGGAGTAGCTAAAGCTGGTGCAGATGTAATCCAAATTTCAGGACACGACGGAGGTACTGGCGCATCTCCCCTAAGTTCTATTAAACACGCTGGTCTGCCTTGGGAATTAGGTTTAACTGAAGTACATAGAGTACTACTAGAAAATCAGTTACGAGATCGCGTTGTGTTACGGACTGATGGGGGTTTAAAAACTGGTTGGGATGTTATAATGGCAGCCCTCATGGGTGCAGAAGAATATGGTTTCGGCTCTATTGCCATGATTGCAGAAGGTTGTCGCATGGCACGAGTCTGTCACCTGAATACCTGTCCTGTAGGAGTGGCTACCCAACAAGAAGCTTTACGAGCCAGATTTACAGGTATTCCTGATCATGTAGTTAACTTCTTCTATTTCATTGCCGAAGAAGTGCGATCGCTCCTGGCTAGATTGGGCTATGCCTCTCTCAAAGACATTATCGGTCGTGCTGACTTATTAGTACAAAGAGACAGTGTCCAGTTAACCAAAACCCAGGGAATGAACCTAGATTGTTTAATTAACTTACCCGATGTGAAAGCAGATCGCTCTTGGTTAGAACATGGAGACATACATAGTAATGGTGCTGTTCTCGATGATGAACTATTAGCTGATGCAGATATTGCTAACGCCATTAATAACCAAGGTGCAGTTACCAAAGAAATCAAAATAGTTAATACCGACCGTTCTGTAGGAGGGAGAATTGCAGGTGCGATCGCTTCTTTATACGGCAATAGAGGTTTTGAAGGAGAACTTACCTTTAATTTCCACGGTCACGCTGGTCAAAGCTTTGGTGTGTTTAACCTCCCTGGAATGAACCTGATCCTAACAGGAGAAGCTAACGACTATGTAGGGAAAGGAATGCACGGTGGTGAAATCGTAATTAAACCCCCTGCAACTGCAACTTACAACGCTGCGGATAATGTGATTGTGGGGAACACCTGCTTATACGGTGCGACTGGTGGAAGTCTCTATGCTAATGGACGTGCTGGTGAGCGTTTTGCAGTAAGAAATTCTCTTGGTAAAGCCGTTATCGAAGGTGCGGGAGATCACTGCTGTGAATACATGACTGGTGGTGTATTGGTTGTCTTAGGTAAAGTAGGGCGTAATGTAGGTGCAGGAATGACTGGTGGTATTGGTTATTTCCTGGATGAAGATGGCTCTTTCCCGAAAAAAGTTAACCCTGAAATTGTTAAGATTCAACGGATTATTTCTGAAGCTGGAAAACAACAATTAAAATCCATGATTACTGCTCATATCGAGAAAACTGGTAGTAAGAAAGGTCAGGAGATTTTAGATAACTGGGATAGTTATTTAGGCAAATTCTGGCAAGTTGTTCCTCCTTCAGAAGCGGATAATCCTGTAGCTTGTTTGCTAGAAGAGAAGCCTTTGACTTCTGTTTAAATTTTGGGTGTTACTAATTAGGTAATGATATTCGATGTTACGGTAGGGTATGGGCAATGCCAAACCCTACCAATTCAGCAGTAATTAAATTAAAATCATGATCATTTTTGAAGGTTTTTGGGATTTAGGCAAAAAGCCTAATTAATCCGCACCAAGCGAATTTCGGTTCGTTGCTGACGGGGGTCATTGGGAGATATTTCTGATAAAAGTCGAGAAGAACCTTTCCCTTCAGGTATGATTGTATGGTTTAAACCGCGATCGCGTAAAGCCTGTGCTACTACTTGCGCTCTTGCTTCACTCAGTTTGAGATTAGCAGGTTCAAAAGCACTTTTAGAAGTATGACCAATAACAATAACTGCTACTGTCTGTTCATTAAATTCTCCAATTTCTTGAGCTAATTGATCTAGAGTTTGCTGAGTTTGATCCGATAGATTTGTCGAACCAAGATCAAATAAAACCTCTCCTCTAACCCGTAAATTACCAATATCTGGTGCTTGCTTGATGGAGCTAGGAGAAATTGTGGGAGTAGGAATTGTGGTTTGTTTACCTGCTAATCGATCAGCTAACACAGGATTATCAGCACGAATCAAACCAATTAAAGTTTCTGTATTACGAGCAGCCTCATTGAGAAATTTAGAGGTAAATAAATCTTGCGGTGTTGAGGGAACTTCATCCATTCTTCCTGTCAAGACTAAAGTCGCAGCTATAGATTGAATTCGTTGTGCTAAAATGCCATCTTCCATCCAATTTTTAGACTCAACAGAGGTAAAAAAATCAATTCCTTTGAGAACTGATATAGCTTGAGAAGAAGACAAATTCCCATCTTCGGCAATTTGTTGTTTTAAGTAAGAGGGTTCTCGAACATTACCATCAATTATCCGATAGTAAGCTGTTAAAAATTTGGTGATGGTATCGGGTTGAGATTCGATCAAGCGATCGCTGGCTACAATAACATCAATAATAGATTTAGAAGCATCTTGACTGGAAAGTACTACTGTATAACCTTGCTTTCTGGCTTCACTCACAAAGGGTTCCCAAAGTACTGCAACTGCAACATTTTCTTGAGGATTCTGTAGCAGTTGCCAAGCATCAGAAGCATCTGGAACTTCTTTGATTTTAAAATCTAGTAAGTCAAACGAATCAAATTTAGTATCGAGAACTAGAGCTAAATATTCACTAGGAGTATCTCCTGCATAAGTTAGACTAAATCGATTGCCTTGATTATTGGATTTTTCCACTAGTCTTTTCAAATCAATCAAAGATTTGAGTTCAGGATATTGTGGGGTGTTAAGTACTATCGCATCAGCACCTATGGTACGATCTAGCATACCCACGATTTTACCTTTGGGCTTTTGCTGTAAAAATTGATCGAGGGTAGTAACAAATAAATCTGCTTGATTCTGATTTAATAGATTAGCTCGTTTAGCTTGATCGAATTCATCTTGATAGTTTAGGTTTAATCCTACTTCTTTCAGCTTTTCCTGAAATTTGGCAGCGCGAAAAGTACTGTAGCCACTAAATGTATCTCCTAGAAGAGTGATTTTTTGTAATCTTGCATTAGAATTAGCTCTGTTATTAGTAACTGTTTGATTTTTATTATTTGTGACTAATACTTGATTAATTGCCAAAAATAATCCTCCACCTAAAATTAATAATGACAGTAGAGGTAATAAAAAATTTGATTTTTTAACTGAGTTGTTTTGGGGCTTTAATTGCTGATTTAGCTCTTGTTGTTCAAATTCAGGTTCAGATTCTATCCCTCCTGAATTCAAAGATAGAGGTGTACCACAATATTGACATTTAATACAATCTTTTTCGTTAGCATCATAACCACAATGATGACATACAATGTATTCAGAGCCAATTTCCCGATTTAGCTTATCCATTTTATTAATCAACGCTGATTCAAAAATTGGGTTGGGCAAAGCCAATTACTGTCTCAAAAGCAATTTATTATTGCTATCAATAATTGGCGATATATTCCTATTGGATTAACCAACTAAATAATAAATAAATAGTTGGTTGGCACAATGGTATATTTTCACTGGTATTTTTAATTGCTATTTTAATTTAAGAGCATTATCTGGCGATCCCCGATTTTTTTTTTAAGATTTTTTTTTAATGGTAATGTATTGTATCTTATTGTAAGGTACGAGTGTCTAGGGGATGTCATCAATTTTCAATAGCGATCGCAGACAGAATGATAAAATAGGATAGATGAACTCTTCTGAGTTTATTAACCTAAATACTTTTAGCTTTTTGTCCCAAAAAAGTAAAGTTAAAGCTATTTGATAAGAAGCAAGGATTTAAGATCCTAAATTACCCTCCTCATCTAGAGCCAAATCCCCCGCAATCCTTTAATTAATTGGTTTTAGTAGGTTGTATAACCTTGCTTTTTGGCTGAAGTAAAATAGGGTTCCCAAAGTACTGGTACTGCAACATTTTCTTCAGGTTTACTCAGCATTTCCCAAGCATCAGAAGCGTCTGTAACTTCTCGGATTTTAAAATCTAAAATGTTAAACAAATCAAATTCGATTAACCAACTCAATAATTTTAAGGTATTAGTATCTATTTAATCCGCACTAAGCGAATTTCAGTACGTTGCTGACGGGGGTCATCTGGAGGTACTTTTGATAAAGGTAGATAAAAACCTTTGCCTTCAGCAGTAATTTTATGCTTTAAACCGCGATCTCGTAAAGCCTGAGCTACTATTCGCGCTCTTTGTTGGCTGAGTTTGAGATTAGCAGATGCAGAGCCATCTTTAGAAGTATGACCAATAACAACAATACCTACTGTCTGTTCGTTGAATTCCCTAATTTCTTGGGCTAATTTATCTAGAGTTTTCTGACTTTGATTCGATAGAGTTGTCGAACCACCATCAAATAAAACCTCTCCTTTAACTTGCAAGTTACCAATATCTGATGTTTTCTGAATCTGGTTGGCGGAAATTTTGGGCATAGGAATCGTTACATAGTTCCCTGCTAATCGCTCCGCTAAATCAGGATTATCAGCACGAATCAAACTGATTAAAGTTTCTGTACTACTAGCAGCCTCATTGACAAATTGAGAGGTAAATAAATCTTGCGGTTGGGATGGAACTTGATTCATTCTTCCTGTCAAGACTAAAGTTGCAGCTATAGATCGAATTCGTTGTGCTAAAGTGCCATCTTCCATCCAATTTTTAGCTTCGATGGAGGTAAAAAAATCAATTCCTTTGAGAACCGACATAGCTTGAGGAGGGGACAAATTCCCATCTTTGGCAATTTGTTGTTTTAGGTAAGAGGGTTCTCTAAAATTACTATCTATTACTCGATAGTAGGCTGCTAAAAATTTGGTGATGATATCGGGTTGAGATTCGATCAAGCGATCGCTGGCTACAATAACATCAATCATAGATTTAGGAGCATCTTGACTGGAAAGTACTACTGTATAGCCTTGGTTTCTAGCTTCGGTAACATAGGGTTCCCAAAGCACTGCTACTGCAACATTTTCTTGGGGGTTCTGTAGTATTTCCCAAGCATCAGAAGCATCCGCTACTTCTTGGAGCTTAAAATCTGAGAGGTTAAACGAATCAAATTTAGTATCAAGAACTAGAGCTAAATATTCACTAGGAGTATCTCTTGCATAAGCTAGACTAAATTCTTCTATTTTGGTTCTGTGTTGTTTAACTAGTCTTTTCAAATCAATCAAGGATTTGAGTTCAGGATATTGTGGGGTATTAAGTACTATAGCATCAGCACCTATGGTACGATCTAGCATCCCCACGATTTTACCTTGAGGCTTTTGCTGTAAAAATTGATCGAGGGTAGTGACCAATAAATCCGCTTGATTCTGATTTAATAGACTAGCTCGTTTAGCTTGATCGAATTCATCTTGATAGTTTAGGTTTAATCCTAATTCTTTCAGCTTTTCCTGAAATTTGGCAGCGCGAAAAGTACTGTAGCCACTAAAGGTATCTCCTAAAAGAGTTATTTTTTGTAATTTTTGACTATGATTACTTTGGCTATGGGAAACTATTTGTTGTTTATTATTTGTGAATAAAACCTCATTAAGAGATAACAACAATCCTCCCCCAGCAATTAATAATAATAGAGGTGAGATTAATCTTGATGGTTTAAGGGAGCGTTTTTGGGAGACTAATTGCAGTTTTTTGGGAGATTCAATTACAGTTAAGGTCACAGATAAGGGATGACCACATATTTCACATTTAGTCAAATCTTTTTCATTAGCTTCATAGCTACAATTGCTACATACGATGTATTCAGAACTATATTTCTGATTCAGTTTTTTCATTATTTAGTTGTTGGTTTTGTAATGCTAATTATTGTTAATTTTATCGAGTTTATTGCAGGATAGTAATTAATAGAATTCAAGAACTTAAAGCCAAGGCTTGACGACAAGATTTAGTGTAAATTTTAATGGCGATCGGTCTGACAAAAGTAACTATTTTTTCTTTCAGAAGTTCTTGAGAAATTGAAGAAGCAGTACCCCATTGATTAAGAAAATGACCAGTTTGCTTTTCAAATTGATTTCTTAACTCATAAAAATCAACTTCGTTGGCAATATGAACTAAAAGAGAAGGTAATAAAGCGGGCTGTAAAGGATTTTGTTCCGCGAACCAAACTTGTAAATCTTCCAGCAATTTATTAGTTGAGGTCAATGATTTACAATACATTTTTATTTGCTCAACTAACTGGGTAACTAGTTGGTGTGCAAAGTGATAAATTTGCGCTTTTACTCTAAATTGATATGTTAATTTAATTGCTTTCCATGCTGATTCCCAATTTTCGATTCGATTCTTTTTGTCTGTATCTAATTTAGAAGACAATTTATTATAGGCACGCCTAGCAGAATTTTGTTTAAATAGGTACTTTTGCTTCACCCTATAGTATTCTTCAGCAGCATCTTGCAAGGAATATTCTAATTCTTCTAAAAGATTGAGTAGTGGTTTAGTACCTGCTTTCTGCCATAATCGAGTCAGATAATAACGTATTTTATTTACGGTGTGGCTGCGTAAAAATTTAACTTTTGCTGATAACTGCATTAAAGAAGTAGAAAAATGAGGAACTCCAGGGGACTGAAACCATTTCTCGATCGTATTAGCTGCTGTCTCTAGTTCCGTTTTTGAGTATGTCAGTTGAGGTGAAGTCTGCCGTGCTTGTAAATTTTCAATTTTTAATAACAGCCCTGAAGTTAAAGTTGTATTTTTGGCCGTTTTTTCTAAAAACGCTATTATCTTACTATTCTTGTCACTGTGTTTGACTCCCAAGTCTTCTATGATATCTGCTGCTGAAACTGATTCTCCTATAGGTTGCTTACACCATTGAAACAGTAGTTCTCTGGCTAAACAAGAAGTTAAGGGAGCTAATTTGAAGTGTGGGAGTTTTGGTAGTGAGTTATTGAATTTTTGTTCTTCGCGCCGAGTATTGCTCATAACGATTAATTAGCATTAATTGGTTGAGTTATGCTTGAGGAAAAATTCTAGTTTGGAGAAAGAAGGCAAGATAGTAATTGAGGATACAATTTCACTGGGAAAAATTGATTCAAAAACTATTAAGAACTAGATAAATTTAAAACCATTACTACCTATTGTAAAAAAAGTTACAGATTTTGGTTTAACATTTTTAGAAGTTATTAGTCAAATTTAATCATATCCCACACTAAAGCTAGCTCCACTTCTGTTTCATCTTTAATTAGATAGCAATCTAAGTGATTAAAATGACCAGGTTATTTAATTTACTAAGCCTTTAGGTGCTTTCCCCGTTATACCCATAAGTGTAAAAGTGGGAGAATGTCAAGAGATGATGAAACCTAGATTTCATCTACTTTTGCCAGGAAAATGTCACATCTCTTTAAGATATTTCCCAATTATCCCTTAGTCTAGGAAGATACACTATAGGGTATTGTATGGCTCGTCAGATTTGGCAGACTTAAGTATTTATCTTCATTTTATGAGTCTAATAACTTTTGTATTTTTGGTAGGGGGCTTTATCCTTTTGGTAGTGGGTGCGGAATTATTAGTTAAAGGAGCATCGATTCTAGCTGGAATATTGGGAATATCGCCTCTGATAATTGGGCTGACTATCGTTGCTTATGGTACTAGCGCACCAGAAATGGCAGTAAGTGTGATGTCTAGTTTTGCAGGACAACCAGATATTGCTATTGGTAATGCTGTTGGGAGTAATATCCTCAATATTTTACTGATTCTAGGTTTATCTGCGGTCGTAACTCCTTTAGTTGTCAGCAGACAGATAATTCGTTCTGATGTACCAATTATGATTGGGGTGTCAGTTTTACTGTTTATCTTTGGACTGGATGGAAAAGTCAATCGAGTCGATGGAATTATTTTGTTTATTGGTGCGGTGGCATACACTTTCTCCCTAATTTATCAGAGTAGGAGGCAAGAGGATAGTTTTAGTAACGATGAATTTGTGGCAGAGTATGCTTTTTCTGGGAATAGTTCCCTTTTGGTGCTAGGGAAAAATATATTACTTATTCTTGTTGGTGCAGCTTTATTAGTATTGGGTTCTCGTTTTTTAGTGAATTCTGCAACTGAAATTGCTAGGGCTTTGGGTATAAGTGAATTGATGATTGGCTTGACTGTTGTCTCTTTTGGTACATCTCTCCCTGAATTGGCTACTTCTCTGGTTGCGAGTATTCGTGGTGAGCGAGATATTGCGGTAGGAAATGTGCTGGGAAGTAATATTTTTAATATTTTGGCAGTTTTAGGATTAGCTGGGATAGTTGCACCTAATGGCATTAATGTTTCTGCTACAGCGATCGCCTTTGATATTCCAGTAGCGATCGCTGTAGCTTTTGCTTGTCTGCCGATTTTTTATTCTGGTAGTCGTATTAATCGTTGGGAGGGATTCTTGTTTATTTTTTATTATCTAACTTATACTGGCTATTTAATTTTAGATGCAGTTAATCACAATAGTTTGCCTGTTTACAATACAGTAATGTTATTTTTTGTAATTCCCTTAACTGCTATCACCCTAATTACAACCGCTTTACAAGAGCGAAATTCCAGAAGAAAAATTTAAACTAATTTGTCAGGTAAACATCGAGAAAAGTGGAACAAAATAGATTGGTCATAGGTCAACTAATAAAGGATGTAATACAAAAATTATGATTCCCTAGTTACTAAAATTAGTATAAATGCGAGTAATTTATGAAGCGAAAAATTAGTTTTATTAGTACTGTGAGTATTCTAGCCAGTTTGTTGGGTTCGGCTTGTGTTTCTGCTCAACAGATAGCTACTAACATTACTTTAGACCATAAGTTCAATCCTAACCCCCTAGTTTTAGATGGGATCGCTGGAGGAAAATTAAAAGCTACAGAAATTGCCCACACCTCAGAAACTGCAACTGGTTATTGTGATGGGTATGTCAATCGTCAACCCAATTACATTCTAGTTTTACGAGATTTCTTTGACTTTCTCAAAATAGAAGTAGAAAGTAACAACGATGCAACTATCTTAGTGCAAGGTCCTGGGGGTGTTTGGTGTAATGATGACTCTGAGACTACTAACCCAGTTATAGAAGGTCAGTGGCAACAAGGTCGCTATCAAATTTGGATTGGTACCTACGAGGAAAATTCTACTAATAATTATCAGGTTATAATTACTGAGTAACAAAACTTTAATTTTCGGCTTTGGTTGAGAGATTTTTGGAACGATATAAAACAGGCACTATAAATAAACCGATACCCAAACCAGTAAGATAACCGAATATGGTGACAACTACATTGTTGTACTGCCACAAGTTGAGGATTTGAGCGAGCATTTCTACAGGATAAGCAAAAGTTAAGCTACTTGCGATCGCTGCTCCTACAAGGCGATATTGATGTAACCAATAAAAACCCCTTCCTTGATTGCTAGCATACAATAATCTAGTAGTTAGTAAAGCTAAAAGCAGTCCATAGCAACGCATACATACTGCCATAAGATGGGGAGATGTTAGCATTAAGCCCATTTCTGGTTGAGGACAAACATGACCACCCATAAAATAGATTATCTTAGCAATTATCCCCAAGGGAAACAGTCCAGTTGCAGCCAAAAAAGGTGCTGCAACTGGACCACTCAATAAAGCAATAAGAATGATATCTGAGATTAGCTTTCGCCAGTGAATTGGTTGATTGATAGATAATAAGTTTGGTGATGATATTTTAAACATAGTTAAGTAAAAAGGATTTTTTAAGCTAGATCTGCTAAATGCAGCCAATTTATTATAGACTCTCATAGTAAAAATCCGTGAAGACGGATTTTGTTTGTATAGCATTATTGCCAAGCACCAAGCTTATCTAAAAGGAGGAGAATACAACAAACCGCCATTTGTCCAGAGTTCATTTAAACCTCTATCTAAATCAAAAGGCTGACCAATATTGCGCTCATAAACTTCACTATAATTACCCACATTTTTAATAACTCTAGCTGCAAAATCATTAGGTAATCCCATATCTTCTCCTAGATTACCTTCTTGCCCTAAAAAGCGTCTAATTTGAGGGTCTTCAGAATTCTCAAAACTAGCAATATTCTCAGAACTAATGCCAAACTCTTCTGCTTGAATTAGAGCATAGATAATCCATTTCACTGCATCGAACCATCTAGCATCACCATTGGCGACTAGCGCGCCTAAAGGTTCTTTCGAGATTACTGCTCCTAATACCTCATGCTCGTCAGGATTGCCTAAAACTACCCGTCTAGCAATTAATTGAGAGCGATCACTACTAACAGCCTCACATCTACCCTGTTCATAAGCAGCAAAAACAGCATCAGTATCTTCAAAAACCACTGGTTGATAATTGACTCCTAGTTTACGCATCCTATCTGCGAAGTTTTGCTCATTGGTTGTTCCAGCTAAAACACATACAGACTTACCCTCCATATCTTGGAGTGCTTGAATACCACTAGCTTTAGTAACCATAACTCCCTGACCATCATAAAAAGTAGTAGGAGCAAACTCCATACCCACAGAAGTATCACGACTAATGGTCCAAGTAGTGTTACGACTCAGTAAATCTACTTCCCCCGACTGAACTGCGGTAAAACGTTCCTGTGCGCTGAGGTCACGATATTCTACTTTTAATGGGTCATCAAACAAAGCAGAAGCTACAGCGCGACAAATATCCACATCCATCCCCGAATATTCGCCATTTTGATTAACAAAACTAAATCCAGGTAATTGTCCATTAACACCACAGATTAGATTACCGCGACTTTGAATCGTATTTAAACGACTGGTGGTTGCAGTAAAATTACCTACTTCTCCTCCTCCACAAGCAGCCAAAGAGAAAGCCAGGAATCCCCCTAACAGGCTAGAAACCCAAAATTTAGTATCAAGCATTTTAGACATTCTTGTTTATTAGTATTTATGAACTAAAGTAATTGACTATAAAGTACTCTAGCATAGTTGTCTTCTCGCATTCATCTCACGCTGAGGATTTCCGAGTACAGACGTGAGGCTTCTGCGAGATTAAGCTAATTCACCAAAAATAGCCAATAGCTATGAGTAATACTGCATCAACATTCAGATTTATATTTAACCATAGAACAACCAGTAACCCCTTGTTATCGCTAAACTAAATCTAATTAACCAAATCATAATGTTGGGTTTATGAAACTATGAGTGATGCCACTAACTGTAACTCTTGGGACTGGTTTTATCCCCGTCAAACTCAAGATAGTGAACTACTCCAGCAATTAGGATTTATTCCTGGTTTGAAAGACTTTTTGATGTTGCGTCAAGTACACGCTTTAGAACACGCAACAGTTTGGGTACTCAGCAGTCTAGACAAAAGTAAAACCCCAACAGAAGATAACGAGACTATCGGAGGACTATCTACAGAAAAAGGTTTCTTTCTCTACGGGGATATTAATCCTCTCAAACTGAGACAAGCAGTAAGAATCG
>JAAUYJ010223386.1_pt1 | contig 15069 bp, 12 predicted proteins | sample 7278031 | NCBI WGS metagenome assembly JAAUYJ01 (sample SAMN14350222, study PRJNA611818) | marine sediment metagenome | isolation source: surface marine sediment (1.8m) | place: French Polynesia: Moorea | collected 2018-08 | reverse complement strand
CTCTTTGCCTTTTTCTACCCTGCCGTGTCACCACTACTACAGTACAACGCCGCCTCCCCCTTCTCCCCCCTATATCTGGTCTTATACCCCCTTTCCTCCCCTCCCTCCAGAGTCCATCCCCTTCTTGCCGTATACGATATCGCGAAGGAGGAGAAGATGGTGCATGCTAAGCCCCGGGAGAAAGAGGGAGGAGGAGGGGACACACTGCGACTGAGGACGGGGCACACAATGGCCACCGAAGAAGAAGAAGGGACACTGGCGGAGAATCCTCCGGGCCTCCCCCTTCCCTCCTTTTCCATTCCATCGCCTTAGGCCCCCCTCCCTCCGCTACGGACGGACCGGACTGAAAAGAACGGGCGAGGGGGGATTCGTCCGTTGTCGTCCGTCCGACAAAGTCAGCCGTGTGCGCGCGTGCGTGCTGGGTGATGTCGAGATGAGGCCGGGTGAGCGACACTTCGGAATCCCCCCTTTCTTCCGTCTTCTCCCCATGGAGCGCTGAAAATTTTATTAAGGCAACATTCTGATGCCTCAGCGGCAAGCCTCCAATGTGTACATACATCGGCGGAAAGCCCCAATTGTCTTTTGCTGCGAAGGCAAGGACACCGTAGTGACCTCGCCCACTTTGGTCAGCTCTCCTGGACCCGTAGGTGCGTGAATTGATGGTGGGGTGAGGCAGGTCCATTTATCCGTCGGACACGTATGTAACAGTAGCACATGTGAATGTGCGTACGAACATACGTCTTCTCGCGCCGCCGCGCTGTACGTAACTTACGACGCGACGGCTCCCAACGTCTTTTCTCCCCAGGGGAGGGATGGGACTGAGATCGTTCGCTGGTGGGTTGGGGGCTAAGAGATCGTCGTCAGCATCCCTCGTTTCGTCGCCCCCACGGGTAAACGATATCATGCTTACAAATGACTTGGTGGAGAGGCGGCGGTGGAAGAGGAGGAGGAGGAGGAAGGGGCGAAAGTGATTAGGGGAGCGGCGCGCCGGGGGAAAAAGAGGGCACCGAGACGGATTAGGAGTTTGGGGGAGAAGGGGGGAAAAGCCCCTCTCTTTCTTTGGGACCCTAGCTTGATCCAACGTCAGTCTGCGAGACACGTTGAAGAGACATCATAAAACCGGCCATTGACAGGGCTCAGCGGAAAGATACACACTTATCAGATGTACAGCACCAGACAGCCGCACAAGAAACCTTATTCGAAGAAAAAATATGCAGGAAAGATGTTCTCGGTTCATTGACCTACGTCCAAGAACATCTCTGTGCACTATTTGAAAATTTCACATGCGCGAGCCTTCTGCAGATCTCATACCCCTCCGGAATACGCATTGCCTACTTATTTCCTTGTCTTTTTCTCTCCGAATGAACACAGTGGAAATGGGGAGTGGTGGAGGGATTGAGGAAGCAAGTGAGAAAACTTGGAAAGCATTCCGAAAATGGAGCATCAGCGGGAAGTCTGGAAAGGGAAAAATGTCTGGAAAGCAGAAAGAAAGAAAGAGATCGAGGGCAGAGTGTGTAAAAGGGATGGCGTAGTGGGGTGGGGAGGAGGGGGCAAGTCCAGGAAAATCTCCAAAGATTAGCAACTCGGAGGAGGAGGAGGAGGAGGAAGGGTGCGAAGAGGAGCACTCTTAGTGCGTGTAAAAAAAGGGAAGGAAGCTTCTTTCAGGTCATGTCGAGAGGAGGGGATTCTTATGCTGCTTTTTCTACCTTAAAGGGTCTTTGCAAGTGCTGGTTGGCTCTCCAAAGATATTTTTTCGTAGAACAATGAAGGCCTGCACAGTGTTGTAGAGTAAATTGTTACAATACAGCATATTGCGCAAAAGTAGGTAGCATGAACACAGTGAAAGCACGCCACTTCCAGAAACTAATTTCGGCTGTTCAATGCAACGGAAGGTGGGAAAGACCGAAAGTCATTGCGGCCGTCGTCGTCATGCTATACCACAACCGCAACGCTCTCTCTCTCTGTGTGTGTAGGGGGGGGGGGGGGAGAAAAGGCAGTGGATGATGCCTCCAGATTCATTCCGACGATAAATCTTGTCCTTTTCCCTCCCATGTACCTACCCACCCACCACCTTCTTCTTCTCACACTCGATCCCCCTCCCTCCCCTCGTGGGTGGTTCTGTGGGTGTCGGGCATAGGGGGAAAGGGAAGGGGGGGATTGAGGTCTTTCTCTTTCTTCTCTTTTCCCCCTACCACGTTTTTCCACCTCGCCTCACCTATTCAGGACGCGGACGGAGGGAGCTGCATGGAGCGAGAGAGCCTCTCCTCTCCACCCTCTCCCTCCGCTATCATCTCCGGGCAACTGACCCCTCCTCTCCCTCCTCGTCCTCTCACCTCGCCCTCCTCGTCCTCTCTTCTTTCCATGTATGTCGTCGCTCTTTCAGACACAGAAACGCCATATCAGTAGTATGATACACAATTAAACATAGGGGAAAACGATTGTAACATTCAGTCCGATTCCCTCCGTCCATAAAAAGATATTTCTTTTTTCCATTGCAGGTGAATTCAGGATTCATTTGCGGAACAACAAAAGGAGCCGAAAAATGGAGGTGCGGAAAAGAGGGTTAGACGGAGGAGGAGGGAGAAGACCACAAACAAGACGGGGGTAGTGGCATTTCACCACAATGAGGACTAGATGGGAATCTGCGGCGGCACTGGCCGCGGCAGCGTTGGTCGCCTTCTTCGCAGCCTCGGCCTCCGCCTCCGCCACCCGCAACAGCAACCGCCAGAGGATGCAGACGGCGCAGGACAAGAGGCCAGACAGGCTGCTCGTCGTCGTCATCGGAGGGTAAGACTTTAACATTATGCCTTGTTCTCACCAGTATAGTACGTGACAAAGGTGTAGGGCGAAAACTTGAATGGATTGTAAGCTTCAAGACCCGACTTTCTCCCTTTTCCGTCTACCCCCTTTCCACTTTGTCAGTAGTGCACCCAATTCCATTTCTACTTCTCTTTCTCCCCTTCCCCTCGACTGACGAGTCTTTTACGCCTCTCCTTCTCTTTCCCTCGCTTCCCTTTCTACACTTCCTCCTCACAAAAAAGGGAAGATGCCCTTCTTCCTTCCTTCCTTCCTTCCCTCCTTCCCTTCCCCTTCTCCTCCGCCGCGGAACGGAGAAGTTGTGGCACTAAAAATCCCCCTCCTCCTTCCTTTCTTTTTCTCAGCCTCCCCCTTTCTCCTTCCTCTCTCCACAGCCCTTTTTGCCAAAGTTGAACGTAACTCAATTTTCTTGACGCTCAGGAGAGGGGGGGGAGAGACAGGAGAGAGGGAGGGGAGAAGATGAGGGGAGGGGGAGACGGGCTGCTAAGCTCCTTCTTCCCCATTCCTTCTCCGTCTAGCTTCTCCCTCTCTTTCTTCCTTCTCTGTTTAGACAAATTTCGCTTCCTTCAGCGAATTTTCTTTTTCTTTTTTTCGCCTTCTTCTTTGTCAGAAAAACAACAGGAAAGAAGAGAGAAAGTGTTGGGCTCTCCCTTCCCCCTTGTGTTCGAACAAAAATTCCGGGAGTTACCTGACAAATGCCTGGATTTGTCTCCTCTTCCGACTATGTGCATCCTCCCTCACCCGGTTATGACGACAAAAATGGGAGTTGCACACACGCTCGTTTCCCCTATCCCATAGAGATATCTCTCATCCTCCTCCAGCTTCTCCATTCTGGTCACGTGCTTCTCCTCCTCCTTGGGAGACAAGGGGGAGCCCTGCCTCGTCCTCCCCATTTTCCGCCTAATTTTAAGGGGGAATTTTTATGGGAAAGGGAGAGGAGGGGGAGTGAGAAAGTTGGGCCTCCTCCTCCTCCTCCGTCGCGCGCCCTGCGAAAACACGATGAAGGAGAGGAGAGAAGACAAGAGGAAGAGGAACAAAGTTTTGCCGCATAAAAGTTTGGGGGTTAGTTGGCCTTGCCTTTTCTCCCTCTTCCCCTCTCTCCCCTTTTTTACCCTTTCCCTTATTAAAGCCCTGATTTTGATTCCTCGACAAAAATAGGCTCCTACCTATGCCGCTTTCTCCCCCAAGGTCAAAATCGTCGCTGGCGGGGCCCATGCAAGTTTGTTTGATCGAAGGTATGTCTTGAGTATGGGTACGAAATTTCTCTTAAACCAAAGAGAAAGCTCCCCATGTTTGGGAATGCTATGTGCTGAACAAGAAAAAAAAGGTATATGGCCAATAAGCGAAGTGGAGATATCTCCTTCTTGGAGAAGAAGGGCGGAAACGGAATCAACTCTAATCGGTCGGGCGAGGAGGTGGGGGGGGGGAGGAAAGCACCAATCTTAATAGAAATATAGGTATAGGAATCGCTGCTGGAGAAGAGGGAGGAGAGAGAGTGATGCGTTATATAGTCGTCGTAAGAGCTGGAGGGAGGAAAATGTATCCATCAAGGGGAGAAGGCCTCTTCTTCCTCTCCCCTCCCCTCCTCACGTCAGTGCCCGCCCACCCGTGAAAGCTCAGGGAGCAAGAGGCCATCTCCCTCTCCTCCCCTCGCTGTGGGCACAAAGTGGGTTGGAGGAGCTTGTAGGGCGCGTACTAAACGCTCCTCCCCCTCCCACGACACTGGGCGGAAATGGACTTGGGGGAGAGAGAGTTTCTACGATTGTGGCCGTGTATTTGTTGTAACGGCGTGTACAAACTGTACATTGTGCACCAGGAATGAAGTAAAGGTCTTTCATTCTCACTCGAATCTACCGTATCTTTTTCTCCAGCTCGTATGTACTCATAGTACTGTATATTATCCATTGCCCGTCGTTTTTCAGCTTCCGGTGGGACTACCTTTCCCGCTTCTCCCGCCGCAGCCGGAGGGAGTTCCGCGGCTTCGACGAGTTCCAGCGCCAGGGGGTGCGAACGCGCTTCCTCAAGTCGGTGTTCCCCTCGGAGGACTTCCCCTCCTGGCGCAGCATCACCACCGGCATGTACCCGGGCGACCACGGCATCATCGGGAACCAGTTCTTCGACCCCTCCACTCCGCAGGCGGGATCGAGGGGGGAGTCGCCCAACAACCGCCTCAGCCGGCCCACCGCCTACTTCGACCACAACGACGAGCGGTCGACCGGCGAGGTGCGATGGTGGGAGAGGGCAAAGCCAATATGGGCCACAGCCATGGAGCAGGGCATCAACTTCACCACGCTTCTGTGGGGCAGGTAAGAAAAAAATCTGCCGAAATATTGTTTAATAAAAAACTTTTTTTTCCATTTTTTTGGGGAAACTCAACCTACGTGTAAAAATTGAAATGTCAAAAATTCACACAGTTAGTTTAGAAGCTTGATTGTTTACCTACGCCATGCTGAAGGAGTTCCGCATCCCGGTCCCGCTGACCCCGAGCGAGTACCAGATTGCGCAGCTGTATTCGACCATGAAGTCAAGCCTGAACGAGACCGGGGGCGGCGAGGGGGCCGAATTTCTGGAAAACAAGCCCATCAACGAGGGCAAGGGCCAATTCACCAGGAAGCTCTACCACCTCCAGAGCAAGGTGCCGCCCATCGTCAGGAAGATAGCCCCTAAAGACGCCCTCAAGCTGGAGGAGCAGTCCTGGAACACCTTCCCCACCAGCGAAACCATCATCAGCAACCCAAGCTTCATGAAGGACAAGTTCGAAATTCGCGTCAAGAGCATTGCCATCGGTGACGACAGGGGAGAGCTGGAGAACGTCTTCTCGCTGGACAAGGACGATCTCAAGGACCGCGAGATCGTCGACATCGACTTCGCCACGCACGAGGTCGATGAGGACGACGTCGGAGACGGGGAGGACCCCACCAAGTTCAAATCCGCCGGGCCAGATTCGAGGGGACCGCTACTGGAGGGCTGGGTCCAGACGCACACGCCCGTCACCTGCATCTACAAACTGATCACCTGCAAGTTCAAGCAGTGGCCCTTCGAGAAGAAAGTGACGGAGAAGATCATGGACCTGCAGGAGCGCCTGGTGGTGGTCTTCCACCGGAGGCTCTTCTGCTGGTTCGACGAGTGGAAGGAGCTAAACATGGAGGAGATCCGAGTGCTGGAGAAGGAGGTCCAGGCCGAGCTCAACCGCAAGCGGCAATACGGCCAATTTGCTGGAGTAAAAAAGTTGTAGCTGGCGGAGTTTTTGAAGAAAACTTGTGAACTTATTTACAAAAATCGTTTAACATAACTCCCAATCCTTTTCCGATAGGTGCGATCTGGACTGGTACGACACGAAGACGATGAAGCCGGCTGAATGCGAGTCCATTTTCGCCAAGGACAATTCCAAAACCCTGAGCATCCAACTGGAGACGGCGCTGGGGCACTTCCAGCAGGGGAAAACTCATGCTGCCCTCGTGAGAAACATAATTGATCGCTTTTGGGCATTTTCTTTTGGGCATTTGCTTTTCTATGCCAACAGATTTATGAGGGTAGCCTCAAGGAGGAGGCGGAGCAGTACGGCCCATTGTCCAAGAACGTGGAGCAGAAGCTTCGTGACCTGGACGGAGACATCCAGAACTTCATGGACCGGCTGCGTCTGGTCAACATGCACACGAGCGTGAACGTGGTCATCATGTCTGACCACGGCATGACGTACGGCTCCGACCCGCGGCGCGAGACCCATCATCCTGGCTTCCCCGGCACCGGCACCGCCTCCATGGGCATCAGGAAGCTCCACCTGGGGCGGGCGCTCAGGAACGCAAAGAACAAGGTGAAGCGGGTGGTGGGCAGCGGGGCCTACTCCATGGTTTGGCCCAAGGAGAGGTACACCATGGACGTGCTCATGGAGCTCAGGAAGAACCTAGCGGGATGCGACGTATACCTGCGAAACGAGATCCCGCACCACTTGCACTGGGTGGTGAGTGGAAAAAAAACCCCTTCTTTTTCTACGGTTCATATCACATTTTCAAAAACCTACAATTCCTTGCAGAACAACTTCAACACCCCTCCCATCCTGGTGGTGGCGCACAACGGGACCGTGCTCCTCCGCGCCGGCGTGGGCCTCCAGCGTCCCCGCTCCGGCACCCGCTTCCGGCCGGGCGCCCACGGTGCGTACGACACGGTGGTGAGGGTGATGGAGCAGACGAGGCAGGGCATCAGCGGGTACGACCCGGAGGAGGAGGACATGAGGGGGGTATTCATGGCCAGGGGACCAGGTGAGCCGTGGCACCCGAACTTTGCACTTTTCGATTGTGTACCTCCTAAGCAATTAAATGCGATGTGCTTTTGCTAGCAATGCTAGTTTTTTCGTTAATGGAAAAAGATGTGCTTTTACTTTTGCTACGTTGCTGCTACTTTTTCTGCTGCTGCTGCTTCTCCTAAAACACTTTTGTTGTTGCTGTAGTCCTTGATATATCTGCAGATGATGATGCTAGTTTTCGAGATGTTGTTTCCCCCACCGTCTATATTTTTCTCCTCTTTTCAGGCTTCAAAGACGACGGCGGCACCTACGATGAAATCGAGCTGGTCGACGTCTACTCCATGATCTGCCACCTGCTGGGTATCAGACCGGAGGAGAACGACGGGGTCTGGGAGAGGATAAAGGCGCTGCTCAGGAACGGGGCGCTCGCGGCGGCGGCGGCGCCAGGGATGGCCGCACTGGCCGCGATATCGGCCGCCGTGGTCGCGTTGGCGGACAGAAGGACACTGGCGTGAACAGTGAATGGGAAAGTGGAAGAAAAAAGGACGATTTATTGTATTTCGACAAAAACAAAAATTTGGGCGAAAACGGTACGAGTGATGTGACTGGTCGTGCTTGGGTTTTCGGAAGAGGCTGCATATTTGGCGGCAGTTGCTACGAAACTAGCAAAAGAAGTTGGCTTTCTCAAAGAGAAACGCGGCTTTCATGTTATTTACCAAACGATCGATCTCGGGATCCCGCATAATTTTCCTGCTGTTTTCCTCCTCTCCTCCAATATCTCTACCTCCCCATCCTCCTCCGTCGATTGAGATCTTTGCTGCTGACTTCTCTCTCAGATTAATTGTTGAATGAGGCTTTCTTCAAAAACTCCAGTGCCCTCCGCATACAAACAAAAGACCTCACACTTTTTTCGCCATCCGTGGTCAGCCAGCATTTTGTGTCCATCTTCGAGAGATTCCTATCATCAGGCTTTCTTATTACTACCCACTTCCTCAAGAGACTTTTTGAAAGGACGAGAAACCCCCTGGTTGTGAAGTAGAACTTAATTAAATGGAGTGTGTTACAGGAAACCTACCCCCTTCCTACAAAATTAGTCAATGGAAAAAAGTGCCCCTTTAGCATCACCCTTTTATTAGCGCTTAACGATATATTGGACAAGACAACCTCCAGCACCATTGTGTCTGTGTGTGAGCCGCGCCAATGGAAAAAAAGCATACCGTAAGAGTCTGTCGGGCAAACAGCAACCACCCCAATGGAAATCATTCCCAGTTTTCGTTAGCTCTATATCGATGTTGAAAGTGAGTCGTTAGCTTGGTCGTCATGGGGGAAAGAGAAAGACTTTTTCCTGTGAATCTATCTCCCCTCTCGCATCGTTTCTCGGTTTTTTGTATGCTTGTGACCTGTAATCTGTAAATATCCAAAATATACGACACGAAAATAATTTGTATTCGGTCTACCCTCCGGCCCCCTTCTTTCTGTATCCGCTCTATTCTCCACCAATATCCTCCGAGCTTTCCCAAGGGAGAAGAGAGCTTTTTGGAAGAGAGAGGGCTCACGAAACCTTGTTCGCAAAAAATGGAAGAGAATAAACAAACAAACAACCCAAAGTTTGGAGATCGATAAGAGGGGGAGGGGGGTGTCGCCGTGTCGGCCGCCTCCAACGGGCACAAGGAGGGGGACAGCCACATGGGGGAGCACTCCTGGGCGGACTAGGGGGTCAGGGTCATCCTGGTGGCACTGGGAAACCCTGTCAAGGCTCACATCGCGGGGAGAGGGAATTCGGCGTCATGGGGGACGTGGCGGGGAGCCTCCTCTCCGTCTTGGACGGCGTGTCCCCGATCAGCATCCTGGTGGCAGTGGTGGGACTCCTGGCAGCACTACTTATCAGGAGGAAGCTGGACACTGTAGGCGCGGGCAAGGACGTCGGGGTCAACAGGGAGAGCAAGGAGTCCGTCGGCACTTCCTGCAAAGAAAGGAAGAAGCCGAACGCCTTTGTCCAGGACGATGCCAAGGCGTCCTCCGCCCCTCATGTCAAAGTTGTGTTCGGCACCCAAGGCGGCAAGGCCTCCAGGATGGCGCAAGAGCTGGCAGAGGAGCTCAGGAACTCGGAGGGGCTGGCCGAACAGGTGGTGGTCCTCGACTCAGCCAAGGTGCTCGACCCGGAGGAGTTCCTGACGGCAGAGTCTTCCTCCGGTGGCGTCCTGGCACTCCTGGTGTCCACCTACACGGACGGCGCCGCCCCGGAGTCCGCTCGCTGGCTGGACAGGTGGCTGGAGGAGTCCGCCAAGGACTTTCGCGTGCAGCGCTCCACCCTGCGCGGCCTCCGCTTCTCAGTCTTCGGCCTGGGGGACTCGGCATACGGCAGGGAGCGGTTCAACGCAGCCGCAAAGAGGATTGACAGGAACCTGAGGGACCTCGGTGCCGTCCGGGTCCTTCCCGTCGCCCTGGGAGACGACGGAGGGTCGCTGGAGGCGGACTTTGAGGAGTGGAAGGAGTCCCTCGTCAGGAGGATCGGCGCCGAGGATGTGGTGGCGCACACGGAGGACGAAAGTCAAGAGAGCGCCTTGGAAGAAGACTTCTCTACCAGTGACGAGGAGATGAAGAACGGCGGCAGCGAGGATGAAGATGACCTTGTCGATCTGGAGGACATCGGCGAAGTGATGGCCAAGGCCAAAGTGGAGAAGAAGAACGGAGTGCTGAGGAGGTCAGAGCAAGACACCAAGAAGGAGATGCTCAACCCCTCGCTCAGAAAGTCTCTGACCAAGCAGGGCTACAAGCTCGTCGGCAGTCACTCGGGGGTAAAGATTTGCCGGTGGACGAAGGCCATGCTGAGAGGGAGGGGAGGCTGCTACAAGCACAGCTTTTACGGCATTGCCTCGCACCGATGCATGGAGGTGAAATTCAATTCAATTGTCCATTCCGTTCCCCGCCATAGCTATTTTTTCCTTAGTCAACCCCAAGTCTGGCCTGCGCTAACAAGTGTGTCTTTTGCTGGCGTCATCATTCGAACCCGGTGGGCACCGAATGGAAGTGGGCCATGGACCCTCCGGAGCTCATCCTGGAAGGGGCGCTGGAAGGGCACTACAAGTAAGTACTTACTTAGATACTTGAGAACCGATCGATTTTATCCCACCTTCATTTTTCAGGATGGTCAAGCAGATGCGAGGCGTCCCCGGAGTAAAGCCCGAGAGGATGGCGGAAGCGATGGACGTCAAGCATTGCGCCCTCTCTTTAGTCGGGGAGCCCATCATGTACCCGGAGATCAACAGGTTCATCGACCTCCTCCACTCGCGAGGCATCTCCAGCTTCCTGGTGACGAACGCCCAGTTCCCCTCCGCCATTCGAGCCGCCTCCCCCGTCACCCAGCTCTACGTATCCATAGACGCCCCCACCAAGGACTCCTTGAAGAAGATCGATCGGCCGCTGTTCAGGGACTTCTGGGAGAGGTTCGTTGACAGCCTCAGGGCGCTGGCAGAGAAAGGGCAAAGGACGGTCTACAGGTAATTTCAGCAAAAAAATACCCAGAACATGGTTTTCAGTTGTCTTTCTCTTCAGATTGACCCTGGTTAAGGGGTGGAACACGGAGGAGATGGACAACTACGCGAAGCTAGTCGAGATCGGGAAGCCCGACTTCATAGAGGTCAAGGGGGTCACCTATTGTGGAACGTCAAAAGGTATCGCGAAACTCGATATACTTAAATTGTGACCTATTAATCGCTTTGTTCCTGTTCAGCCTCCACCCTGACGATGGAGAACGTCCCCTGGCACGAGGAGGTCCTCTTCTTCGTGCAGCAGCTGGCCGACCGCCTCCCGGGGTACTCGGTAGCCAGTGAGCACGAGCACTCCAACTGCGTCCTCATCGCCAGTGACAGATTCAGGTCAAAGGGCAACAGCGGCTGGAGGACTTGGATCGACTACGAGGAGTTCCACCGCCTGGCCAGGAGGCAGAGGGAGACCGGAGAGGCCTTCACCGCCATGGATTACGCGGCGGAGACGCCCGATTGGGCCGTGTTCGGCAGCAGCGACAGGGGGTTCGACCCGGAGGAGACCAGGTTCCATAGGAACAGGAGGAAAAATAACAGGGCGGAGAATGGCCAAGGGGACCATTAGAGAAACTACGACTAGTTCATCACCAAATTTGTGTGCGACACTGTAATAATGTCTGTGAAGCTGTGCAATGAGTTAATTGTTGATTTATTTTTGTTTTTTGTAACCCTTTTCCTGCTACAGGAAATTCTTGTGATTGTGATGCAATTTGCGATTAAATGAAGGTTCTTGTCCCACTACTTTCGCCGACCGGGTATCCTTGCGCCGGACATTCCCTTTGCGCTCGCTCGGACATCAGTGAACCCGTTTCTTCCGTCTCTTCCCCTTCCGACCCTCGATCCTCGCCCTCCGCCCGACCGAATCCACGTTTCGCTTTTCCTTAGACTCCCTCCTCGTCTTTCGTCCTTTTCCCCTTCCTCCCGCTTGCATGGTCATCTTTAAAAGCCGCCGCCGCGGGATGAGGGAGGAGGAAGGGAAGGAGACCTCCCTCCCTGGATTGGGCAGCAGCCCCATGTATGTACACGGAGGAGGAGGGAGGGCGCCCCCCTCCGCCCATTATGATGACTTTTCTCTCCCCTCTCCTCTTCGCCGCTGGCTACTCAAGGCATTCGTTCTTCGTTCGCATGGTGCATGTGTGGGGACGGGAGGGGGGAGGAGCGGGTACCTGTTCGTATCTTGGGGAGGGCGCCCTCCCTCCCCTCGTCTCCCCTTTCCCTCCCTCTCAAGAACGTCATTTCGCCCTCTGTCTCTCCTCCGTTTTCTTGCCATTCGTAAAAGACTGTGCCAAGGAGAACTTGTGTACTTGCCAGCTTCTTGTTTCAATTACTTCAAGTCTTTGCTTTAAAATTATTTCCAAGCCTACATTTTTAACCAAGAGCATATTCATATAATTTTTATTTCAGCATTTTTTTCCACACGGAAAAAAAATCTACGACACCACTTCTTAATTTGCCAAGGAGGCGGTCGGTCGGAGGCGGCAAGAGACGTGTTGGTCCTCCTCCTCCTCCGCCCTCACCTCTCACTCCTCCTCCTCTTCCCCTACGGCCAAAAGGGCGAAACTTCTCACGGGGGTTGAGAAGGAGGAGAGCGCCTCCGATCGTCGTCGCCATCGCCGTCGAATTTTGCTGCAGGAGGAGGAGGAGGAGTGGAACCACTTGTTGCGGGTTTTTCAGGCAGACGGCGACGATCGAGCGCGCTTCCTTCCCCCGTCAGCCTTTGGAGTTCCCCTCCCTCCCGTCCGCCTCTTCGCTTTCTTCTTGGTTTGGCAAGGCGAGGAATGCCAAGTACGTGGTCTCTTCTCCTCTTTGCTCTTCCACTGGCAGAGCAGAGGAGGAGCGCACGGAGCAAGCGGGCAGGTAAGACCGGCTCAGGTGAGATGGAGGAGTGAGGCAAGCAAGCACGGGAGGGAAATCGGACATCGGCGGCGGCAGCAGCAGCTCGTCCCAAATACGTAAAAGGTGTGTACGGTACAAGAGCTGCTGTAACGTTAGCCTCCATCTCCTCCTCCGTCTTGATGGTCGCCTCCCCCTCCGCCGTCTGGCTGTGCGCAGGTGGTTTGAGGAGGAGGCGCCCCTTTTTTGCTCCAAGCGGTGGAGACGGTGGAGGTGGAGGTGGAGCTGCTGCGAGACACCCAGCAGTACCGACTCAAAAGCCCTCCGTCGAGGATCTCCTTTGCCCCTTTCCCTTCGCTCGATCCGACTGCGATCCGTTGACTGCAAAGGAGCAGCGAAAAAAGGGCTATTTTTGGGTGATTTCAACGATCGGTCCCTCGCTTTCCCCAACGACAAACAGTGGAAACTTCGAGGCGGCTTCCCTTTGGTGAACGGAGAAGGAAGTTTGCATTGGAGGGCGGGAAGGAGTGTTCAGAAAGAGAAAGGGTTGGCTTCGTCCCAACAACTCAGTGGTGGCCGCGGCTCAAGGGGCCACAGGTGTGGATGGTGAATGCTGCTTCTGCCAGCAGCTGGTCAAGATACTCGTCTTGGCGAATAAAGTGATGTGACCTTAGAAAAAAAGTGTCTTATTATTGAGCACGTACTTTAATAAGGTACTGATAACCAAGTAGCCACTTGGCTACACCTCTCTCGCCATGCGTCCGCGCCACAAGAGCAGCCCGGACCGTCGCCGGCCGAGCCCGAGCCGGCGGTCGCGGATATCGGCGGCCTCCATCAGCGGCGCTCCCGGTCCTCCCCCTCCCGGGATGGCCTACGGGCCTCCCCCTCCCCCCCACATGATGCCCCCTCCCCCTCCTCACATGGGACCGCCCTTCTACCCTCCCCCTCACCCCTACGGTGGAAGAGGCGGCTTCTACGGCCCCCCTTCGCCCCCCGAGGATCCCGAGCCGGAGGAGGATAAGCCCACCCCGATCTGCCGCTGCCGAGTCCTCTACCTCGGCTCCGCGGTGCCGCACGTCACCAAGGACGGCCTGCAGGGCATCCAGGAGCCGCTGAGGGAGCTCTACCCGGAGGAGGGGGCGACGGGAGCAAAGGGGATCGACTCCTGGCTCAGCGTGTGGTCGAACGGATTTCTGCTGGAGAACGTGGACGAGAACAGGAAGAAGGTGACGAGGTTCTTCCCGGTGGAGTCACTGCACTACTGCGCCGCCGTCAGATACGTCCTGGTACCAGGTGCCGCGGCCGCTGCTGCAGCAGCCAACAACTCTCCCGGAGGCGGAGGCGGAGGCGGGGCCAACGAGCAGGTGCAGCGGTTCCTCCCGCTCGACTCTCCTTTCGCGCGGAACCCCAGCGTGGCCCACCCCCCGCTCTTCGCCTCCATCCTCAGGCGGACCACCGGCATCAAGGTGCTAGAGTGTCACGTCTTCATCTGCAAGAGGGAGGCCGCGGCAAACGCATTAGTCAGGTACAGCAGCAAATATATTTTTTCTCCCCCTTCTCCGTGCTGTCTTTCTCAATTTCGCTGTCAGCCATTATTTGGGGTTCCTGACAACTTGGAGAGCTCCTCGAAATTCCCCGCCGCGGGAATACAAAAAAGCTTCCTCCTCTGCGGTTCCTGATTGGCCGGTAGGCATTTCGAGTGTGGGATATCTTTGGAGGGGAAAGTCTCGTAAAAAACTGCAGCAACCAGAATGGAGAGTTGTAGCTTGCACACGGGAGGAGGAAGAGGCCTCCATTTGGCATGTTGACTTCCCTCCCCCGGCATGAAAGCCGCCGCCGTCGCTCCGGCTTCAAGAGCCACCACCTCCAGGTTGTGCTGTTGAAGTTGAGCGGAATTCCTGTCGTCAACAACAATCCCTCCTCCGATCCCATTCCATTTGTAGCAGAGAGGCCCTCTTCCCGTTCCCTCCATACCTGCGCCGGAGAGAGGAGACTTTGTCCAATTCCTTCTTCCTCCAAACGGGTTTTTATCCGCCTCTTCGACTTTTTCGTCTCCTTCTTCTGCATGCGTGGATTTGTGGGGTTGTTGAGTGTGTCCATCCGTTTGTGCAGTCCGGCTCTATCTTGGTTTCTTCTCTTGCTCTTTTTTGCGTCTTTTCTTTTTGAGCTCTCTTCTCCTCTCTTCTCCCCTCCTTCACCCGCTGAAGAGGCCCCACAACCACAGTACACACACTGATACTACGTTACATCCCACGCCTTTTCGTACTGTGACAAGGAGGAGATGGGAGGGTGAAAGAAACCAAAAGGTGCTTCCCAGAGTTATGTAGATACTTTAATGCCTCATTTTCCTAACTTAATATAAATCTGGCTTCAGGAGGTTTATCCCCTAAAACATTTTTTCCTCTTCACATCTTCTCCTCCTAGTTTTTCCTTCTCTCCTTGCGGCTGCGGTGGAATGCGACAATCAGAGGTGATCATGCGTAAAGCCAGATTTTTTGTGCCTTTCGCCGACGCCGCCAATGAGCGTGAGGTGTACATGGAGCACACTTCAGCTCCGTACCAACACCAAGCCCTCCTTTTTATTTTGGTAGAGCTAACGAGAAGGAAATATAGTTTGTTCGTTGGCCGAGG
>JAAUYJ010204733.1_pt1 | contig 15076 bp, 23 predicted proteins | sample 7278031 | NCBI WGS metagenome assembly JAAUYJ01 (sample SAMN14350222, study PRJNA611818) | marine sediment metagenome | isolation source: surface marine sediment (1.8m) | place: French Polynesia: Moorea | collected 2018-08 | reverse complement strand
TTTTTCCTCCCATTTCGTTCCCTTCAGGTTCTCCCACTCTTACGGCTTCGGTCTGATGGACGCCGGTGCGATGACCCGCCTGGCCAAGGACTGGAAGACGGTGCCAGAGCAGAGGAAGTGCACCACGGAGGAGAACATGCTGGACGAGCCAGTGGTCATAGGGCCAGAGTCAGAAGAGGCGGTGCCCTTGAAGGCCGGGCTGTGCTCCGACATCAAGCATCTGGAGCACCTCCAGCTCCACATCGACCTCAAGACGACTGCCAAGAGGGGCAAGCTGACCGTCATGCTCCGCTCTCCCTCCCCCGCCAGGACCGTGTCCGTCCTCCTCGCGCCCAGGCCCTTCGACGACATCAGGACCGGGCTGGGGCTATTCAAGAAGTGGCCCATGATGTCTGTCCACTTCTGGGGAGAGCCCGTCGTCCAGGCCCATGAAGGGAAGGAGGACGACACCTGGTACCTGCTCATCAAGAACGGGGGGGACAGGCCCGCAGTGCTGCACGACTTCCAGGTATGGAAATCGCCAACTTTTTAATTTCTAATTCGCACTTTTTGTGCTGCTTGCAATTTGTAATTCCATGCACAAGAATGTGAAACTGAACAATAGCTGTTTAATCATATTACTCCTCTTTCCATAGGTCACTTTCTACGGCACTTCCGAAGACCCACAGCCCGGAGTCCCCATCAAGATCGTAAGAGATGAAGAAGAGGCTAAGGTCCAGCCTGGGATCGTCTCCCTGGACGAGGGAGTCTTTGGAGCGGAGAAGATCGAGGACGGTTGGCAGCTGGAGGACGGGCTTGTCCTGGTCGGGCTGGACGGGGACGATAAGGCTGGAGAGGGGGAGATCGTGGTGCTGGACACCACGGAGGACGACGGGGAGGAGGAGGACTTCCCAGTGTCCAGGATAGACGACGGGGACATAGTCATCCTGGATGACGTGGACGAGGATGAGTTCGAGGTTCTCCCCCCGGTGCTGAACAACGACGACGTCGAGGAAGTTGTAGGGTCTCCCAAGTCCATCGAGGATGTGGTGAGCCTGCTCAAGGTTGTGGAGGAGGAGGACGCGGAGGAGGAGGAGCGGGAGAGGGAGGCGCCATCCATAGTGGTGGAGAGGAGGCCGGGGGAGAAGGATGCCAGGAAGGGCGCCATCGACGAAGAAGAAGAGGAAAAAGAAGAGGAAGACTGAGGCAGTCTTGATTTTTTCCCCGAGCCGGTACCTAATTATGATACATAAAAGAAAAGTGTATATTTTCGCTGCCAGCAAGATTCAAACAGGCGAGGTCTGTAAAAGGCTCTACCAGAATAAATGGGGAAGAGTTCGATCCCCCATTAAAAAAACCATGAAATGAGATTTTTCCGCGGCATTCTTCTTCGTCTGTTTGTTTTTTGTTGCTGCTATTGTTGCTTCTACTGATGCTCCTCCTAAAACTGCTGCTGCTGCTGCTGTTGTTGTTGTTGTTGGTGGTGTTTCCACTGCTGTTATGATTATTGTTGTTGTTGTTGTTGTGTTGTTTGTTGTTGTTGCTGCTGCTGCTGCTGTAGCTGTAGCTACTGTCGCATATGTTTCACCAACTTTTCTGCTGCTATGTTTATTGCTGCTTTTGCTTCTGTTTGCTTCCCTTCTCAAATTGTGAATGCAACATTTAAAAGAAAATTATATTTACTCCTGGAACAGTTGTTTCTCGGCGGATCATTGAGAGCAGCAGAAACACTTGCTCCAAGCAATGCACTGATTGTTACGTATTGTGGGCATGGGTTCCCGCCATGAATTCCTCCGCCTCCGCCTTCATTTTGATGCATTTCGACGGAGGAGAAGGAGGAAAGCAAGCCAGAGGAAAGCTCCTAAAGGAGAGAGAAGAGGAAAATCAGCTGACCAACACGGGAAAAAATCCGTCTGCTTGGGCGAAGGCCGCGATCAGGTCCAAGTTACGCAAGTCGTCGCACAGGTTGGACCAGGGCATCCTGCTGTGGCACCTGACAACAGACGACAACGCACACCGCCAACAGTAGCAGCAGCAGGTGGATAAGCATTCTCCAAAATGGCCTCCTCGCTCCTGCCGCGCTCCTCCACTTCTCTGGCCAGGGGCCTCAGACACCTGCTAGGGGCCCGCCAGGTGCAGGCTTCATCTTCCGCAGTCCTGTCCTCGCGCAACCTGTCGACTGAGGCCGCTGCGGACAAGAAGGCCCAGTTGACGGTCAGGGATGCCCTGAACGCTGCCCTCGACGAGGAGCTTGCCAGGGACAAGAGGGTCTTCCTCATGGGGGAGGAGGTCGCCCAGTACGACGGAGCATACAAGGTGGGCAGGAACTTGAAATGAGTTAGAGTAGTTGTTTCTTAGCAAGCAGGTATCCCTCCTGTGACTCTGTCCCCTTAATGCCTGTCCTGTGGGAATCCGACAGAGCAATTCTGCAGCAGAAGTACCTGGTGTGTAACCATCATTCCCTTCCTGTCTTGTTCCAGGTCTCCCGCGGCCTCTTGGCCAAGCATGGCCGCGACCGCGTCATCGACACCCCCATCACCGAGATGGGCTTCGCCGGCCTGGGCGTCGGGGCAGCCTTCAACGGGCTCAGGCCAGTCGTCGAGTTCATGACCTTCAACTTTGCAATGCAGGCCATCGACCAGATCATCAACTCTGCCGCCAAGACCTTCTCCATGTCCGGCGGCACCGTCAACGTGCCCATCGTGTTCCGCGGTCCCAACGGCTGCGCGGCCGGGGTGGCTCAGCAGCACTCGCAGTGCTTCGCCGCCTGGTACGCCCACTGCCCAGGGCTAAAGGTGGTCAGCCCGTACGACTCAGAGGACTGCAAGGGGCTGCTAAAGGTGAAGAACAAGTTGGTTTCATAGACGTTCAGCTTTGATTTCACTTTGCACTTTTTTCTCAGTCCGCCATTCGCGACCCCGACCCCGTTGTGTTCCTCGAGAACGAGCTTATGTACGGCGTGAGCTTCGACATCCCCGCCGAGGTCAACTCTGAGGAGTTCCTCCTCCCGCTCAACAAGGCCAAGGTCATGAGGCAAGGAAAGGACGTCACGGTCGCGGCTCATTCCATCGGGGTGCAGTTCGCAGTGCAGGTGAGGGGACACATTGTCATCAACAGACAGGACGATCTTATCATCTTCGTGATGTCCTTAGGCCGCTGAGGAGCTGGCCAAGTCCGGCGTGAGCGTGGAGGTGATCAACCTCCGTTGCATCCGACCTCTTGACATTGACTGCATCAACGAGTCCATCATGAAGACTGGCCACCTCATCACGGTGGAGGGCGGGTGGCCGCACCACGGAGTCGGGGCGGAAATCGCAGCTCAGGTACATACTGTATAAATGCTGGAGTATCTTATTGCATAAAAACTTTTGAACGTTAGCCTATGGTCTCTTTTCGCAGCGGCCTTTTTTCGGGAAAACTGAGTTACTGCTTCAGGGAGCAATAATATAAACGCTGGCAATGCAAACTCTTGTTTATTTTTCACGACTTGCGAGACAAACTGCATTTCCCTCATTTTGTAGTCACGATCACCAACGACAATTTTTTGAAATTTTAAATTTTCTTAGACCGTCGATTCCCAATTTACGTATGTATTTTTTCGATTGTTCCGCGTCAGGTCATGGAGGGCCCCGCGTTCCACTACCTCGACGCCCCCGTGGTCCGGGTCTCCGGCGTGGACGTCCCCATGCCCTACGCCAAGACCCTGGAGGTCAACTGCACCCCGCAGGCGGACACGGTAGTCAAAGCAGTCAACAAGGTCCTGAACCGGTGAATCGAGATCAAGAAAACAGTCAATTTAAAGAAGAGAGAAAAGAGAAATGCCACACCAACTTCCGAAGTCAACCATCTACAGTACACCGACACTTTTTTAGAAGAGTAGCCGCCGGCGCTTCCTCCTCATCTACCTACCCCACACGGCACAAAACGAAATAATAGCAAGAAGGACGCCTAAATGCACAGACACACACCACATGAGGGCCGCTGGGGATTGTTGTCACTGCGAGTTATGAAGATCTAATTGAAATTGATGGAAGAAAACCACGAGTTTCGTTCGCGCGCAACACCTGCTTTCCCACGAGCTTTATTATGCGCGTATTTTTTTAAAAAAATCCGCGAGCATCCGTGATCCGCTATCGGAAGAGTTGCCCCTGAGGCCTTGTTTGACCGCGCGATAGAAAGTGAGGAGCGAAATCATCTCCGAACTCGTCGCAGTGACTGATCTACGTTTCCCCGGAAACGAGCGCGCATAAAAAGAAAACCTTTTTCCACTGTTATGGGGAGAGAAGGAGGTATGCCCTTTTTTAGCAGTGCAGCATGCAGGGCACACATGCCTCCTTGTGCTGCTGCATGGGTACAGGCATACATAACCTGATCTTTCTCTGACTTTTTTCTTACGTCACGTCTACCTACCGCGCACCTACGTATTCCCCTTCTCCCGTGACTGACTGTTGGAGTCGCGCAGGCGGCTTCTGTTCTGTCTGCGACTGAAGGATTCATCCGAGGCGGGAGAGATTCATGATTCACGTATGGAATCTCTTTCTTCTAGCTGCAGCCGGTCTCTATCTCTCCCCATCTCCAGGGAGATTCTGCCCCTCCCCTCCCTCCTTCCCTCCTTTCCTCCCTCTCCTTTTTGCGCTTGTTAATACACATTTACTGGACTTCCATTTGTGGGGAATCTCTGCGGGGGAGCTCGGGGTCCAATTGTGTCCCCCTCCTTACCCCCTGCTACCCTTTCCGCATACGTGCACGTACAGCTTAGCATGTGTGCTAAGCCTCCGCTCTAAGCAGCCGCAATTGAAAACCCCCGCCGCCGCAGCCTCGATCGGGGTATAACAAGGGAGAGAGAAAGAGAACAAGGGACTTGTGCCGAGAGACCTTTTTCTCCCTCCATCCCCCACTATTTGAGGAGGTCGGCAGGGAGGGAGAGAGAGATAAACACTTTTTTGTCTCCCTCCCCCCTCCTGTTCATTCGTTGGACTGGTGATTGGTGAGTAAGGCAACTGCAACAGCGGCGAAGGCGGAGGCGACATTTTTGTCCCTACGTAAAACCCTCCCTCTCCTGTTTTGTGCAAAGACGTCCGTCCGCAAGACTCCCTCCTACTGATAAGCTGCTTCCTTGCTTGGGGAGTTTGAGGCGGAGGAGCGGAATTTCGTTCACGAGAGAGATCCTCCTCCTCCTCTGCTCCAGACACAAGAGAAAACGGAGAGAAAGAGGAAAAATTAGCATCCCCCCCCCTCCTCACAAGGGTTGAGTGCCCCGTCATAAAAAAGTCCCCTCGCTCCCCCTCCAAGCGACTTTCCAGGAGTGGGAGCTAGAGGGGAGTGTGTGGTATTGATCGCGGCCGGCGTCTGAGCGGACGCCACCAAGTGGTCCATTCGAAGGAAGGAGGAGTAGAAAGCCGTGCGGTGTTTTCCGTCGACTGAAACAGCCGCAGTGGTGTCCTCCTCACCCTTAACGGAGGAGAGGAAGGAAAAATAGGGCGTGACCCATCGGAGAGAGAGACTGTTGTTTCCGGAGGAGGAAGAAAGGCGGAGGAGGGGAAGTGGACGACGGCTCAGTGCTTCGAAAGCCGGCTTTTTGCACAAAGAAGGAAAAGGGGGGCGGTTTCGCGAAATAAGAACATCACGCGAAAATAAAACTTTCCCCTCCTCCCCTTTGCTAGAATGAGGACCGCTATAGTACCTGGAGCTTAAAAGCGAGGGCGGTGAAGCACAAAGAACCCTTGTGAATCAAGATTTATGTCCTTGGATAGTTGAAGCCCCACCGACACCATGGCTTCTACCATCTCTAGCCTGAAGAAGAAGATCCTTGGCCGTCGCTCCGGCGGCGCCTCCTCCGACGACCACTCCTCCCTCGAGTCCGACCCGTCCCTCTCGCGCCTGTCCGCCACCACCGACTCCTCCATGTCCATCGGCACCCCCACCAACGTCAAGCGGCTGATCCACGCGGAGGCGGACGAGAACGGGGTGCTGAGGGGCCTGCCACCGGAGTACCAGCGCATGCTGGAGGCCATGACCACGGTGGAGGAGAGGCTCAACCCGGACAACACAAAGATGGCGGGGAACGTCATCATCTTTTACCAGGGGGAGGGAAAGAAGAGGGAGCAGCCTGGCTTCATCCGTACGGACTGGGGCATCGGCAGCTCGGGAGAGTCAAACACGTTGTCCACCGGCAGCAGGGGCAGCGCAGGGAGCGGAGGGGGAGGGAGGAGCAGCGGGGACAGCAACGGGTCCAGGTCAAAGTTCCACGTTCCTTTCGAGGAGACTCAGGAGGAGAAGGACAAGGAGGAGTCCGTGGTGAGCAACACATCCGACAACGGAAAGGGCAAAGGGGGAGGCGAAGAAAAAACCGCGGGAGAGGAAAAGACCTCATCCACTGCCAATGACAACGCGAATGCCAACAACAATGTTCCCGCTGAGGAGGCCGCCCCCAAGGACAAGGAGAACAACGAAAAGGACGAGGAGAAGCCATCCTCTCCCGTTCCAGCCCCTGCGCCCAGGCCCTCACTCACCAAGGCGCCAAACGCCCAGGTGGATAAGATCGCCGACGGCGGTCCTGGAGAGGCCACTCTCAGGAGGAAGGGTACGTCTGGAGCGGGAGGAGGGCGATCAGGGCCAAGGGTCACCAGGAACATCACTGAGGAGGAGGTATACGCGCAGATAAACCTGCTCTGCTCCACCGGCCACCCGCTAGACAGGTGATTCCCATACATAATTGAATACATACCAGTTAATAAAACAATGAAATCAAATTGAAGGTACGAGAGGGACATCGAGCTTGGGTCCGGCGCGGCCGGCACCGTGTTCCTGGCCACCGATCGCTCCTCAGGCGACAGGGTTGCCATCAAGATCATCGACCTGCAGAAGCAGCCAAAGAAGGAGATGATACTCATGGAGCTCAAGGTGAGAAAGTGATGCGGGAAATGTACTGGAAATGCCCGTGCGTCATCGTTTCCCCTTTTCGAGGCAGTTGTCCCGTTTCAGTCACTCGGTTCGAAAATAGCGGAAATTTTCGCGAAGACAGGAATTGTGGGAATGTATCTAACTCGGTTTTTTCAGGTGATGAAGGAGCTCCGCCACCCCAACCTGGTGAACTACATCGAGTGCTTCATGGTCGAGGGCCACCTCTGGGTGGTGATGGAGTATCTTGCTGGAGGACCGCTCACAGACGTCGTCACGGAAACCATCATGAAGGAGGGGCAGATCGCGGCAGTGTGCAGAGAGGTGGGTTGCTTATGTCGTCGTAGTCGTTGTAGCTGTTGTTATTGCCATTTGTGTCGCTGCTGTTGCTGCCGTTTCTGCTGCTGTTGTTGCTGTTGGCATTTTTGTTGATGATGATGCTGTTGCTACTTCTTTTATTGCTGTTGGTGTTTTAGATGGCATTTGTGTTTCTTCTTGTTGCCGTTGCTGCTGCTTTTTTTGCTGTTGATGTTGCTAATGCAACTGTTGATGCTGCTGCCTTCGCTTCAGAAGTTGTGATTGTTTCCCCTTCATAATTTCGAGCAATATTTTTTCTACACCTCCTCTCTCTCTCGTTCCAGGTCCTGAAGGGCATCTCTTACCTGCACAAGAAAGGCATCCTTCACCGCGACATAAAGTCCGACAACATCCTCCTTGGCATCGACGGACGAGTCAAGATCACCGACTTTGGCTTCTGCGCCAACGTTCAGGGCGACGAGAAGCGCAACACACTGGTGGGTACGCCATATTGGATGGCCCCTGAGGTCGTCAGCAGGAAGCACTACGGAAAGAAGGTCGACATATGGTGAGTGGAAAAAGGCGAACGTGCTGTCAGGAGCACCTGATTCTGTTGCTGCTGTTGCTTCTTCCGCCTTTGCTGCTGCTGCTGCTGCTGCTGCTGCTGCTGCTGCTTAGCTTTGGCTTCTTCCATTGTTGTTGCTGATGCTGTTGCTTCTTCCGCTTGCTGCTGGTTTCCCCCCTCTTTTTCTTCTTTTTCCTGCTCCTCTTCCTCCTCGTCCTGCTGTTGCTGTTGCTGTTGTTGTTGTTGTTGCTGCTGCTGTTGTGCTTTTTTTAGGTTTCTGTTTCTACTACCATTACCATTACTGCTCCTCAATCAGGTCCCTGGGCATCATGGCCCTTGAGATGAAGGACGGCGAGCCCCCGTACCTGCACGAGGCCCCACTCCGAGCCCTCTTCCTCATCGCCTCCCACGGACGCCCGGAGGTGGCATCGTGGGACTCCATGTCGCCGGACCTGCAGGACTTCCTCGACCGATGCCTTCAGGTGGACGTCGACCAGCGCGCATGCGCGGAGGAGCTCCTCAAGCACCCGTTCTTCTCGCGGGCACTGGAGCTCAAGACGCTCGGGCCGCTCATCAAGGCTGCAAAGAGGGAGCTAGGGAAGCCGCTCATACAGTAGAAAAAGGGTTGGCATTTCGCCCGCCATATTTATGAAATCGGAAAAGACTACGCTGCTTTTAGTCGCATGGAAAAAGAGGGCATTTTGCTACTGCGGCATTTTGAGATGCATCACCGGTGCAAGGATCGCCAAATCTTTCTTTTCTGCATACAAAAAAACTGCAGAAAAGTGCAATCGTATATGGCCTAAAGTTTCATTCAAAGTTGGCTAAAGACTATACAGTAACGCAGTTCCCGTGTGTATCCCTGAACCCTGATGGCAGAAAAAACGCAGGAAAAAGTGTCTATAAAAGAGTGGTCAAAAGAAGTCATTCGGAGAATTTCAGAAAGAGAGAGAGAATGAACACAAGATGCCGTCGAGAAAAACCGAGATCATATCACATGCTCAATAGAGTTACCCCTCCTTCTTCCAATATTTGTAGCTTTTGCATTTGTCGAGTCAAAAAGGGACGTTCGATCCAGAGCCATTTTTGCAACTTTTTTGACGTTGTTGTTGAAGCATGAACAAGCATTTTCGTACCTTTGCGATCGAGCCGTTGTTCTTTCGCTGGTTTTTCAAGTCTCTCTGAAATTGTTCCAGTGATTGCGGCCTATATACTACGTCATTATGAACTTAATACGTGCGTTTTAAATAAGTGACAGGAACACAATGTACCGTGCTAGGACACAATAAAAAAGCGAGCCCGGGCCCCCGGTTTGCGTATCACCAACAAGGTCTCTTTATTACAAAAGATATCTTTTTCCTCCTTTATCACAGTGTAAAAACATACTTCTGATCCGGCGTGTACCCATATCATATCATACGACGATTTCATAAGTCATTTTTTGGAAATCTGCGTTGGGACAAGAAACGCCTATATGCAGGTAAATAGGACGAAGGTTTTTTTTGCGCGAGAGAAGAAACACTGAAATATGTGCAAAGTGCTTAGGACCTTTAAGATTTGCGACAGTGTTCTTGGGTGGTGGCTCTTCTTAAGCTAATTATGACATTATGCTGATCTGATTTTTTTGTCCTACTACAGTACTGTATCCCAGAAGTGTTCTAAGTAATTCAAGGGCAATAGATTCTCGAACCGAGCGTGGCACCACATGGCAAGAGAGAGCACGGCACGAAGCGCGAGCTGCTGACTTTCGGAGTCGTCCTTTTGCAACACTACTTGTGCAGCGAAAGAAACACTACAATAGTTTCCAAAATTGACGGACTTTGCGTGCATGTCTTTCCTCCGACTCTCATCACAGCACTTTTCCCTCCGCGGACTCTGATTGTCTTTTAAGGCGCGTCCACCTGCGCGTACCCGTCGTACCTGAACACGCTGTCGGTGAGGAGGAACTCCTGCGCCCTGTACCGGTTCTTCTGCACGCGTCGGAAGATGAGGAGTCCGCCGATGGCGATGGCCAGCACGATAACGATGCAGAAGCCGATGGCGGCGCCGCGCAAGGAGTGGTCCTCGGGAATGGAGGTCACGTGGTGCACCGGGCTGGTGTCATCATCCTTGCCATTTGGCGGGCCGGAATTAGAGTCGCCCTTGCCGCCATCGTCATCGGTGGTACCAGCGGAAGGATTAGAGGAACTCTTTTCCGAGTTGCCGGCGTCAGAATCGTTACCCTCCGTCTCCTCCTCGTCCTTCTCGACGCTGTCCCCCTGCTGCTGGTTGCCGGAGGGAAGCGGCTCGTCGTCGTTGTCTCCCCCTCCGCCAACCTCCCCCTGCTCCTCCTCTTGCCCCAGACAATCGCTCAGCTCTTGCTTGGTAAAGGAGACGATAGCGCAGGTGAAGTTGTTCCAGCACGTGCGGTCGCACTCGTTGTCCTTGGGGTCCTTGACGTGGTTGACAGTGTTGTGCTTGTAGAAGAGCTTGAAGATCTCCCCTTTTTCAAAGTCGTGCCTCATGTCGAAGTAGAGCCGACCCATGTTCTTCTTGCGGAGGTTCTGCTCCCCAAAGGCCTTAGTGGCGTTGTAGTACCAACGCCACTCGCCCGCCAGCTTGTCCAGGAGGCTCTCCTCCTCCTCCTCTGTGTTGCTATTGTCATCCTTTTTTTGTCCGTCGTCGCTGCGATCACCGTTGAAAGCGCCTGGGGAGTGTGGAGGAGGTCGGATCGGCTGCGGCGGCGCTGGTTCAGAAGGGGGACCGTCGACGTCGCCGCCTTCCGCTGCCTTCGTGACGCTGGCAGAATCGAATTCAGCCGAAGAATCGGCTACATTGACGGGAGAAATGCCTTCCGCATTGGCATTTGTGTCCTCTCCATCCACCAGTCTGCTGTCTTGGCTCACGGGGGAAACGGGAGGAGAGTCTCCTTCCCTGTCTTCGTCGGTGTCGTCCCTCTTGGACCGCTCCTCCTCCTCGTGACGGAGAAACTTGGAGTTCCTCGTGCTCCTGTCCTGTCCGCCTCCTTCCTCGCTTCCTCCTTTCCCGCGTATTTTCCTCAGCGCCTCTTCCAGGTCGAGGAAGTGCTGCTGGTAGTCGAGGATGAATTCCTGCTCCTGGTCGAAATGATACACGCGGACGGAGGGGTTCACGCCGTACGGCTGGTTGCCGCGGTACAGCGAGGGAGTCACAGAAGCCTAGAGAAAAAAAGAATTATTGTCATTGTGTCTATTGTGGATGGTTTTAGTTGCCCACCTGAATGAAAGCCACTCCCTTGACCCTGCCCGAGTCGTCTTTGAAGAGCCTGAAGGAGTCCGTGTGGGTGTGGCCGTAGAAGTGCGCGACCACCTTGGCGGACAGCGTCGAGTTTCGGAAGAGTGCAGCCATCCTGCCGGCGATCTCGTCGCCATCGTGTACGTTGAACATCGGGCGAGTAGTGTTGCGCTCGTGGAAGCCGGGTGGGATGTGCGCAGCAATGAAAACCTGGGAGGGAAAAGGTGGACAATTGTTGTTTGACGTGTGCTGCATTGACCGGAAAAAGAGTCACTAGAGCAAACGCAATACTATTCTTGTGACTTCGTCTATTGAGGGGCCAAATATATTCACCAGGGATAAGCTACACTAAGGCTGAAACCATACTTCTTACATAGCTGGTCTGCCGCTTCAGGACCAGAGGAGCCGTATTCATATCGTAGGGGACTGGCTCTTCTACTGTTGATTTCCTTGAGGACTGGGTCAAATAGCTGCCACGAAGAAAGAAGTTCATCCTTGCCAATGAAGTGAATGTTGCTGGGATTTGTCAAGACGCTCTGGACAACCCTCTCATACGAGCTTACGAAATGTGCCTTGGTAAACTTCAGCCCGCTACTAAGGTCGATCTCCACATTCTCCAAGTCGGTTTCCAGCCCAGCATTCTTTAAGGAGACTCGCTGGGTCACCTTTTCCTTTGGCCTCAACTGGATTACTATTTCGTTCGTCTCTAAGGTATGTTTGGGAAACAATTTCTTGGTTTTCTTGCCAGTGTTCTTAAACTGGAGGCGGATCTCATCTTTGTCTTCATTCACAGCTTTCCCGCACCTCAGAATGAAGGGCACTCCTTCCCACCTCTCATTGTCGACGTGCAATACCACCGTGGCAAAAGTAGCTGTCTTGGAATTCGAGGGCACATTGATGTCATCCTTGTATCCGTCTCGGTCAATGTCGGTCTTCCCAGCATTTAGCTTCCCTACGTACTGTCCTAGCACCACATCCTTCATGGTCAAGGGTCTTATCGCCTTCAGAACCTTGACCTTCTGTGCTCTTATCGATTCGTTGGAAGCGAGCTCAGGCTCCTCCATTGCTGTACAGAGAAAAATGTTACATACCGGTACACATACAGCGGAGAAGAGTGGGGGAAATTTCAACCTTACCTATAAAAGCAAGAACCTGCAGCATGTGATCCTGCATTACGTCCCTAATTATGCCAATATTGTCAAACACTTTTGAAACGCCCTTTGTGCCCATATCTTCCTTGAACGTGATCATGACACATGATATGTGGTTCTTGTTCCATACAGCTTGGTAAAACCTGTTGGCAAACCTCAGGGCAAAAATAGAGTCCACCATGTCCAAGCAGAGGTGGTGATCTATGCGGCATATTTCAGACTCCAAAAAGTTTTTTTCCAGGAGTTTCCCAAGCTTTTCCATGGACTCTACAGAGGTCCCAAACGGCTTTTCCAAAGCTACTCTTGTGCTTCCCTTGGGAGCCTTCCATTTCTCCGCAATCTTGTGTGTGACGGACTCATAGGCGGCGGAGGGAACGGCCAGGTAAAAAATCCGATCAGTCAAATCAAAACCTCTCTCAAAGTCTTCCATCTGGGTGGCGAGGGCAGATCCGTTGTCAGACGGGGTGTACTCGCCAGACACGTACTTGTGGAGCTTCCAGAAGTTCTCATAAGAGCCCTTGCCGCGCTCCGTGTCCGTACCCTTGCAGAAATCCCGGCACCTGTTCCTGATGTCCCTGATCGTGAGCTTGGACCTGGCATATCCCAAGACGAGAAGGTTTTCCGGCAGCTTGTGCTGATGGTACAGGTCCCAGAGCGCGGGGTAGATTGTCTTCTTGGCCAGGCTTCCGGACGCGCCCACCACGACGAATATCTTCCCCACCTTTGTGTTTCCGGCTTTGAGGAACTCCACGGCCTCTTTTTGCTCAACACTCGTAGCCATCACGTGCTTAATTTTTTTTTTTTCACTCTTGCACAGCTAGTAATTTCACAAGGGTTTTTTTGTCACCAAACGAGCAAACATTAAAGTTTGAAAGCGTGTTTTCAAACATATTTGAATTTTTAAGGGGGATTTCGTGTTACGCTAAGAAAGTGGGAAAATTAAAGTTCCGAAGACGGCGGCGAACTCAACGAACCATTCATTACCTGATCGTCCTGGCTGTCGGCCGACTCCTGCAGCTCCTTCTCAAGCCACTGCACCTGGTCGCACGGGTCGTCACTGTGCCCCAGCAGCTGGTTCCAGTAGTACAGGTTGGTGTTGAGCACGACGAACTTTATCCTGTCCTTCAGAGGGCGGACGGAATAGTATCCGCACTTTTTGAAGGTCTCCCTCGCAGTGTCCTTGATGAAGTCGCCGAAGGAGGCCTGCTCGATGTATCTGTATGCGAGAGACAAAAACACCAATCAATTTTTAATGCTAGAACAAGTGATTTCCCAAAATAAGTTTTATTTATATGCCTCCAAAAAAATTAGATTCAAATTCGGCCCACCTTGCGTAAAAGTCCTCTGTGTAGTTGACTCCCCTATTTGAGTCCGGGTACCAATCCGGAGGATCTGTGTCGTGGTTCCCCAACGCTGGTACGACGGGCACCCCCGGGAAGTATGAGTTGAGCACCTTGGAGATGTTCCTCATGTTTGAGTAGATGTACTCAAAGTGCGGTCCCTCTCCCTTCCTCCAGTGGGGGTTGGAGTCCCCCGTCCACACTATGAGGTCGGGGTTGGGCTTGACCTGGTGGAGGTACTTGATGGCGGACTCCACCAACACGGCGGGGGCGTCGCAGCGGTAGTCGCCGGCGGGGTCCAGCTCCTCGTACACCTTCACATCCTCCTGGAATTTCATTTTTTTAGTTTTGCGTCCATTCAATGTACGTAATTGTTGTCCTTACGAGCTGCTTGTCGTCTGTGGATGCCCCCAGCGCGTGGCAGTAGTCGTCCGCCCTCCCTCCCGGCGAGTAGCGCGAGTCAAGGTGGAGGTCGGAGATGTGGAAGATGTCAAGGACTCTGGAGTCGGCCAATGGAGTGGACCACAAGAGCAGCAACAGAAGAGACGTCGTCGTCTGTCGAGCCATGGCTGCTGTTTCTATCGCTGTTGTTGCTGCTGCCGCTGCAGGTCAGATCATCTCAAGGTGGGGATTCAACGGCTGGAAGGATTTCTTTCCAATTAGCTCGAGGTTATTTTGCAGAGCTGGGGCGAAATTCGTTGCTTTAGGTTAGGGAATAAAGTAAAAAGGCATGTGTATAACAAACAAGCAAGGCAGCAAAACGGCAATTTCCATGACCTCCCAACTGTTTCACTAACGAACTGCTGCATAGGGAGAAAAAAGCTGCATTGAACAACATGTGCCTATCAGATGACTGCATCTGAAGTTATTACAAGTTTCTGTACTCACAGTACGTAGCTGCTGTAATTCGGGATTTTGTTTTAAAAAAATACGTTGCGAAAGGGATTTTCCCCGCAATTAAATGTTGCTGCAACCAACTCACCCCTTCCGATGGGAGCGAAATCGGATTTTCTTTTTATTCCCACGGCGGAACCACACCACCTCACGTGTAGTACTTTATAGCACACACTACATTGAGATTCGCAAATCTTCAACAATCTTTTCTTGCGATGATAACCCTTTCTTTGGCAGCTGGCTCTCTCTCTCTCACTTGCTTGGTGGTAGAGTAGAGCCAGGAGGAATGGTGGAAGATGAAGAGGAGACAGCTTTTCCTCTTTTCCTGGGAATATTTTATACGGCGGGGAGAAAGGAAGAAACCTGCTTCACTCTGTGGCCAGCACTGTTGGGGAGAGAAGGAGGAAAAGTAGGGTCCAATGCAGCTCAAAAATTTGCAAGCAGAGAACCACTCGAATAATCTTCCCCACCTACAAACTCACAATGCACAAACTGCGCGATTCTTGCATCAATTTCGCACATAATTGCCTACAGACTTGATAAACAATGTCCTTCTTCAGAGTTTTCCCCCCTCTGCACTAACTCACCGCTGCAGCCTCCGCCGCCACCCGCCACCCTCCCCCGCCCCAGGCGACGAAAGCAAAAAGCTGTTGCGGCAGAGATAATATTCGGATGGTGCCCGCCAACTCTTTCGCCTC
>JAAUYJ010121574.1_pt1 | contig 15076 bp, 8 predicted proteins | sample 7278031 | NCBI WGS metagenome assembly JAAUYJ01 (sample SAMN14350222, study PRJNA611818) | marine sediment metagenome | isolation source: surface marine sediment (1.8m) | place: French Polynesia: Moorea | collected 2018-08 | reverse complement strand
TGATGTTTGGCGATCGCTTAATTTCTCAAAAATATAGGTCATACAGCAACTATAATACTAGGGTAGTATTTTACTGTAGTATGTAAATATGCCAGCGCACATTGCTATAATATATTTTACAGCGGTTTTCATTTCAGTAGACCACGGACGGTAAGGACGTTGCATGCAACATCCCTACAAGGTTTTGGTTATCGCTCCGGTGGTTCATCAAGAGCGAAAAGCGCTGTAAACTAAATTTGAAGTAAGAATTCAGGTCTTGGGGTTGCGTTAAAAACTATTTTGTGTTGGGATAGCGATCGCCAGTAAACTGTGTTAGTCCAATACAAAAATTTTTCCGTAGAGTTAGAAAATCATAAATCTAGGATATTGTCAACCCCGTAACCTGAATAGTTACGATATTTGTAGTAGTGAAAACCCAATTAATTTAATTATTAGGACATTTATCGTGAATTCCGCCTTGTTGACAGATGTAGTTAATTTGATTAGGGTCTAAGTTTTTGGCAAAATTAAAATTAACTCCTCTTAAATGGTCAGATTTGAATGTATCAAGAGGGCTTTCCAAAAATTGATCCACTTGAGTAGGTTTCATAATTGCCAATTTTGCTCCTTTTAAATCTGTTCCACTAAGGTTAGCTCCTCGCAAATCTGCTAAACTTAAATCCGAGTTTTGTAAATTAGCATTTTCCAACTGAGCATTCCGAAAATTCGCATTAGTTAGTTGTGCTAAACTTAGGTCTGCCTTTTTTAGATTAGCTCTACTAAAGTTTGCCCCTGATAAATTTGCTCCTTGCCAATTAGACTCACTTAAATTAGAAGATTGAAAGCTAGCTCCTTCAGCTTTAACTTTGCTCAAATGAGCCCTCCGTAAATTAGCCTCTGATAAATCAGCACTCCCTAAATCAGCACCTGTAAAACTAGCTTCTTTTAAGTTAGCTTGGTGTAAGTTTGTTTCTATCAACTTAGCGCTACTTAAATCTGCTTTTGTCAAAATAGAGTTTGGCATATTCGCTTTACTAAGAGTTGCGCGAAATAAATTTGCACGTTTCATCACAACAGGGCCAAAAATAGCACCAGTCAGATTTGCTTCTATAAGATTTGCCCCACTCAGATCAGCAATTAAATCATCAAAAGTTCCTAAACGATTATCTGCTCCTGGTCCATAAAAGCGACTGTTCTTAAAACTAGCTTGGTTAAGAATTGCCCCTCTGAATTTTACTCCAAACAGATCTGTGTTTTCTAATATTAACGTGAAACTAGCAGGACCAGAATTAATTTGGCCTAAGTCTACACCACTTAGCTCAGGGTCGTTGATAGAGCCACTATAAACTTTCAGAATCTTAGCGATCGCCTTTTGAGTAGCTCGTAGTCGCAGAGCCACTAACTCTTGTTCTTGAGAATTGCCACCATAACTCAAAGAATCCCGGTCATTTTTGAGGGCTAGATTTAAGCGACGTAAATCTGGTAAAACTGTCGGTCCAGCACTAACCAAAGATTGTTGAATGCCGTCAAGTATGCTAGGGTATGTTTCCTGTCCCAACAAATCCACTAATAAAGGTATAGCACGAGGATCCTTTGTAGAACCCAAGGCCAAAACTGCTACTCGTCGTTGTCTAGGTTCAGTAGAAGTAAGAGACAACTTATTCACGAGAGCTAAAAACATATCATCGTCCTGCTGTTTAAACTCCCGCCAATTTGTTTGATTTTGAATATAAACGTGAGTGCCAAAAATAGTTCCCAAAACCGATACCATACTGAAAGAAGTTGCAATCAGTAAACTCATGCCTGGATTTTGTCGCATCCAGTTCCACAGATGAAAAGCACCTGATTGTGATTGTTTAGGAGTAACAACAATTGCTGCTGTAGGAGCTTGTTTATCGTTATGATTTATAAAAGAATCCGATTCTAGTTTACCTGAACGAGCATCTACCACAAAAGTGTTTGCTAGTCCATCGTGTCCAGTGCGATGTAGTTTATGGAAACGAATAAAAGAAAAATCAGCTAAGGATGCTAATCCTCCAAGTAGCAAAAGAATTGCCAAAGAAGGAAATGCTCCAGTCAGATGCCAAATTAAGTAGGCAGTTCCCATAGGTAATCCCCATTTACCGACACCCTCACGAAGTAATATTTTTAACCAGCCAGGAGAAGTTCCTAATACTACCACTACTCTGATTTCAAACCAACGTTTTGGCAGTGTTTGGCCTGTTTTTGCTAATAGATATAATTGCCAACTCACAACAACGACAGGAGCCAATAATGCTCCAGACCAGAGTAAATTGGCTAGAGGTGTTACTTGTTGATAACGGTTTCGTAAAGGAATTCCTAATGTTCCAGAAATTGTTTCTGTAGTGATTGCTACTACTGGATTCAGGGGAACAGATTTATTGCCTCTATTACTTAACTGACCAAGGGAAAATGGAATTGCTACACTCACCACAACTAGAGAGACTTCTGTGGCCCAAGCACCCCATCTACGGACCCATATTGGTACTTGCTTTGATTTTAACTGGGACGATGTTTCAGTATTGTTAGTATTATTGATATCGGAACCAAAGGTTGGGCTTGTCATATTTATGTTTATACCTTTAAATTTATTACCAAAAAGATAGGTTTGAAGTCTAGCCTTATAAGGCAGGGAATCAGAGTATATTTTTGGGATTAATCATAGAGTGATTTTATCCTTTTCAAACTTTCTTGAGAAAAAGGTGGCTAAACTTGAAAATTCAAATAAATATATGGGATTGTCTAGAATGCTTGAATAGGTATTTTGTTTAGCAATAAGTACAATAATTTATATTTTATTTAATATAAGCAGAACATCTAAAAAGAATCTTAGTAGAAATTTTATGCTATTTTTATCACTCTAAATCGCAGAACAAATGGCTAATTTATGAAACATGGTTCGTAACAGATATCTTACTTTTTAATCTTAGTATTAGTATTTGATTCTGAAGATGTACGAGAAATAAAAAATTTATATACTAGATAAATCCCTCCTCCAATAATTAGTAAACTAATTGACAAAGAAATCAACTTCAGTATTGTTTCTAAAACTTTGATGCCGACAATAATTGTGGAGACTATAGCTACACCCTGTCCCCAAGGTGGAAGTTGTTTAAACCATAAAGTAAGTTGATTATAAGTATGATTAATGGAATTAGAAATTCTCAAAAAATCATCAGAAAAATCTGATCCGGTTTTTTGACCGATTTTTTTCAAATCAGGATAACTTTGATTTTTCATTTTAAGTGCTTACCTCAGACATAATTTTAGATTAATGTAACTAGAAAAAAATCAAAACATCTTATAGGGATTGATTAATATAATCAAATATAATTGCAAGGACAACTAATTATAATTTTATAATTAATCCCTGTTATAGGATAAACCATTCAACTATTCTCTATTGATATTTATACATTTTTTTCCACATATGTAATTGGAAAAATATAAAATTTAGAGCTGCATACTAATTTTTTTTGAGTTCAATAGATTTTGAGTTAAATATATAAAGTATATAGTTATATATAGATATAACAAAAGTCAATTTGTTTTAAAATAAATACATACAAAAATCAATAAAATCCCTGTCTAAAGCTTGTGGACAAAAATCTCCGAATATGACTTCTATCTCTGAAATGGCCATAAAGCCAAAGAGATTTATATTTTAAAGATCAGATAAAGAACAAACATATTAAGTTGCAGTCATCAATAAAGTTATGCCAAAATATAGCGAGTTGGCTAAATATGCAGTAAAAAAATTAGCACTTCCTAGTTAAAATTTCTCTGTTTTGACAATTTTGTCGAATCCAGAGGAAAAAATCACATAAGTAAATGTAACTAAAAAAAAATTATATCAGGTGTATTACCAAGCGTAAATAATTAATTAAGACACCCAGCTTAATTCAGATAAAAACTTGTTGTGTTGAATATAAAAATGAGCCAATGCTTCTCCCTTTAGGAGTTATACAGTGAAATATTCTACTCTCATAGATTTACTTAAGACTTTATCTACAGAACAACCCGAAAAGCTAGCATACACCTTTTTAACCGACGGTAAAAAAGAAGGAGAAAATTTTACCTACGGTTCATTAGAGCGTCGAGTCCGAGCCATTGGGGCGTTACTCCAAAAACATCAGGCTAAAGGAGAACGAGGATTATTGCTATATCCACAAGGACTAGAAGTAATAGTAGCCTTTTGCGGTTGTCTCTATTCTGGGGTCATAGCTATTCCTGTGCCACCTCCAGAAGCCGGTCGTCTAAAACGTACTTTGCCCAGGCTGAGAGCCATAGTTCAGGATGCCCAGGCTTCAATAGTTCTGACTAATTCCAGAATTATCTCCATTTTAGAAGAAGTGGACGATGAATTTCCGGAGTTCGAGACAATGCGCTGGATAGATACGGAATCTGTAGACCTAGAACTAGCTAAGGAATGGAAACAAGACCCAGATATTACCAGCGATACATTAGCATATTTGCAGTATACATCTGGTTCTACCTCGACACCAAAGGGGGTAATGCTTACCCACCGGAACCTAATTCACCACTTAGACTATTTACAGAGAGCCTGCGGATATACACCAGAAAGTGTAAGTGTTACTTGGATGCCCTACTTTCACGATTATGGATTAGTGGAAGGAATGATGGAACCTCTATACAACGGCACTCTCTGTTACATCATGTCCCCCTTCTCATTTGTGAAACAACCCCTACGATGGCTACAAGCTATCTCAAATTATAAAGCTACTCATACCCAAGGACCTAACTTTGCTTACGACATTTGTGTGCGTAGGGCTAAACCAAAACAACTAGCAACTCTAGACCTAAGTAGTTGGGAAGCAGCAGGTAATGCAGCTGAACCGATCAACCCAAAAGTTATGGAAAGTTTCTATAAAACCTTTTCAGAATGCGGTTTCCGTTGGAATTCCTTTGCTCCGTGTTATGGACTTGCAGAAGATACCTTGCTAGTTTCAGCCAAGCCAAAACTTACAGACCCGGTACTTTGCACTATAGACGCGATCGCCTTGGTGGAAAAAAACCAAGTAGTAGAAGTCTCTGCTGATTTTGCAAATGTTCGGGCTTATCCATCCTGTGGTCGTTTAGTCTGTGAAACTCAAGTAGCTATTATCAACCCAGAAACTTTCACCAAATGCGCTAAAAATGAAGTCGGAGAAATTTGGGTCTCAGATCCTAGTGTAGCTCAAGGCTATTGGCAACGTCCCGACGCGACGAAAGAAACATTCCAAGCCTATATTAAGGATACAGGAGAAGGTCCTTTTTTACGGACTGGTGACTTAGGATTCCTGAAGGATGGAGAACTATATATTACTGGTCGGATTAAAGATTTGATTATTATCCGAGGTACAAATCACTATCCCCAGGATATAGAATGGACAGTACAACAAGTTCATCCTGCACTCCGTTCAGATTATGGTGCAGCATTCTCAATAGAAGTCAGGGGTGACGAACATTTAGTTATTGTTCAAGAAGTCGAGCGTCGCACTCAAGATTTGAATGTAGAGAAAGTCATCAATGATATTCGTCAAGCTGTTTCAGAAGAACATGAACTACAAGCTTATGCTGTAGTTTTGGCTAAGTCAGGAAATATTCTTAAGACCGCTAGTGGGAAAATTCAACGACGTGCTTGTAAGTCTAACTTTTTGGCCGGAACATTAGGCGCGATCGCTGACTGGAGTGAAAATCCTCAACTTACCTCAAAATACAGACAGCTAGAAGCAGAAGTCGAATCATTAGCATCCAAAATGAAGAATAGCTAGGAGATTTACTATGGATAAATTAAAGCAATATTGGGTAGCTGAAGAATTAGAAAAACACCTTGGAACTCCGGAAAATCCAGACAGTAAAATGTCTTTTAAAAGAGTAATTGAACTGGATGAGAGTGAAGAGTTTCCCCATAAAGAAATTGAATGGCTTTATAATTGGAAACTGCAACATTACTATATACCAGTTAATTGTGGGGGAGAGTTTACTTCCTTTGAAGAATTTGTTGCTTTTGTTCGAGTTTTGTGTCGGCGCGACCAAACAATAGGAATTGCTTTTACTACCTTATTTTGGTCATTTATTACATGGATGGCAGGTACAGATGCCCAAAAACAAAGGTTAGCAACCTATGTTAAAGATGAACATGGGGCGATGTGCCTGGGTTACTCAGAAAAAGAACATGGTGCGGACTTAATTGGTGGAGATTTAACAGCAACAAAAGTTCCAGGAGGCTATATATTAAATGGTGAAAAGTGGCCGATAAATCGGGCGACAATTTCAGGAGTATCTTATATATTAGCAAAGACAGATAAAGATTCAGGAGCAAGAGGTCTGTCCTTGTTTATGGTAGAAAAAAGCCGACTCGATCCAGCTCATTATTATAATTTGCCAAAAATTCTTACCCACGGAATTCGTGCTTCTGATATGAGTGGGATAGGTTTTAAGGATTGTTTTGTTCCTGAAGATATGCTAATAAAAGGAGAAGGAGCAGGTCTAGAAGTAGCTTTGAAAGGGTTTCAAATTACTCGTACTTTGTGTGCAGCTTTTTCTCATGGAGCAGCAGATACAGCCTTAAGAACTACATTAAAATTTGCTATTAACCGGGTCATTTACAATAAAACAGTTTTTGATATTCCGCAACCACGAAAAACTTTAGCAGATGGCTTTTTAGATATCTTAATTTGTGATTGTGAAACAATAGGAGCAGCTAGAGGATTTCATGTTATTCCTGAGCAATTTAGTGTTTGGGGTGCAGTAGTTAAATATTTTGTAACTACTCAGCTAGAAACGATGATTAATAATATCTCAGTGGTATTAGGTTCTCGTTTTTATATGCGGCAAGAACATGACTGTGGAATGTTTCAAAAAGTTCTCCGAGATAATTCAATTATTAGTGTATTTGATGGAAGTACGGTTGTTAATTTGCATTCCCTAATTTTACAGTTTCGTCAGTTAACAAAACAACGTTCTCGACGAAATGCTGCTAAAATGGAAACCATAAAATCTCGTCTGGAAATAATCTTTTCCTTAGAGAAACAACTACCTGAATTTAAACCAGAAAAACTAGAAATTATAGGGCGGGGTGCTGATGATGTTTTACAAGGATTAGAAATAGCTTTAGAACAGTTACAAGCTTTAAAATCTGCTAAGATAGAACCATTAGTTTTAGAGCAAATTACAAGATTAACTAACTGTATCCTGGCAGAATTAAATGCTCATGATTTAGAAATTTCTAATTCAGCATTTGAATTTGGTCATGACCAGTCACCAGAACTATTTGAAATAGCTAAGAAATACTGTGCTTTACACGCTGCTGCAGCGTGTGTGCATACATGGATTTATAACCGAGAAGTATTGGGTGAATTTTTTGCTGGTGGTGAATGGTTAGTCTTAAGTCTAAATCGTCTACTAAAACCATTTGGACACTCAGAAAAAGTTGACCAATTATATTGGGAAAAAGTAACTCAAGAAATGCTCAAACTAGATAAAGAAAATAAACTTTTTTCTATCGTTCCTTTTCAATTAGCACAAACTCAAAAACAGGAGAATCAAACTAATGCAAATTCAGAACTCCAGCACGCCTAATACTGAAGGAAAAATCGAAGATTCCCCAGCAGAAATTCTGCAAAACTGGATTGCTGAAAAGTTGGCAGAACAACTTTCTATTGACAAAAGCACAATTAGTGCTATAGAACCTTTAACCCGTTATGGTTTAGATTCTATTGATGCAGTAACTCTGGTAGGTGAACTGGAAGATGAACTAGATTTAGAATTACCTTCGACTCTGTTTTGGGATTATCCCACAATCGAAAAATCATCTCAATATTTAGTTTCTGAATTTGATATTTCAGAGTCATTAGAAAATCTGGAAGTTGTTCAAGTAACTACAGAAGAACCAGAAGAGACTGCAACAAAATCTGGCAAAGGTTGGGGCGGTTTTTGGAAAGGAGTCAGTGGTTCATAAGAACATAAAATGGAAAATAAAGTCTTAATCATAACTAAACTTTTTAGTATAGATTAAGACTTTTTCTATGTATGAATTACAAGTCAAAAATTCTGCTCACTAATCTACAAAGTAAAAGTTAAAAAAATGCCTCATACCTTAAATTGTCGGGATGGGTTCTTATTAGGAAAGAGGAGGAAATAATTAATTGAATTTTTCTGACTTTTCCTTCTGGTGGATACTGTTAATTTTCAGTGCGCCCTTTTTCATCATTCGCGCATTAGGTAAAAACTTCAACCTCTGGCGAGATGAGTTTGATACTATCGGTTTGATGGTATTATCTCTAACTTTGTTTTTAAATGCTAGTTTAAAAAGTTTTGCTGTATTTATATTTGAGGTAATTTTCAACTACATAATGGTGCGACTAATGTTGCAAAAGCGTGGTTGGGAATCAAGGGCGATCGCCACTTTTTTAATAGTATTTGATGTGGCAGTCCTAGCATACTTTAAATATCTTACCTTTTTTGTAGAAGATGTTGTGGGTTTACTGGTGGGAGGAATCCCAGATAATTGGCAACAAAGCTTCCCTTTACCAGTATTTAACAGAATTCCTCCTGGTATTTCTTTCTACACTTTCCAAATGGTCGCTTTTGTTGTAGATTCTTTTACAGCTAAAAAGAAAAAGCCAATTAACCCCATAGATTACGTTAACTTTATTGCATTTTTCCCGCAAATTGTTGCAGGTCCAATTGAAAGAAGGAAACAACTATTACCCCAATTAGAATCTTTTAAATTCAAATTTACTACAGAAAATTTTGAACTAGGTTTACGATGGTTATCTCTAGGTTTATTTATGAAATTTGTTCTAGCAGATAATATCACTCCATACATAGACCTAAAACAAACGGCAAATGCTTGGTTAGTTTGGTTCCATGCTTTCTTATTTACTTTAAGAATATATTTTGACTTTGCTGGCTACAGTTTTATGGCTGTTGGTATAGCCAGAATTTTAGGAGTTAAATTAGAATTAAACTTTCTAGCACCTTACACTTCTGTTAGTATCCAAGAATTTTGGCGACGTTGGCACATTACTCTGAGTAACTGGTTTAGAGATTACGTTTTTATCCCACTGATGGGCGCAAATAAAAAGTGGGCAGCATTTTATCTATTTATTACTTTTACGCTTTCAGGTTTTTGGCATGGTGCAGCCTGGAATTTTATTTTATGGGGAGCTTACCACGGCGCATTATTATTATTACTCAGGTATGCTGGGAGACCATTTCAGAGAGTGGTGGGTAGGTGGACTTCTAAAACAGAGTTTGTATCCTGGGCTCTGACATTTATGGCGGTGACTCTGGGGTGCTTATTTTTCATGGAAACTAACATTAGTCGCTTGGGGACTAAGTTACAAACTATAGTTACACCTTGGGCTTATTCATTCTCTGGTGTTATAGATGCTTTTAGCTCTTATAGTGTGAATGAAGGATCGGCTTTAGCTTTTACTTTAGTTTTAGCTATAGGAGTATTATTTTTGGAACATTTGGCAGTTTGGCAGCAGCGAGATGAATACGATCTATTGTTGTATCCTTGGGTAGCCAGAGGTTTGATAGGTTTAACTATTTTGCTTGGTGCAACTACTCCTTCTGAGTTTATCTACTTTGAATTCTAAATTAGTAAAATGCTGAAAAATTGGAGATTTCTAAGTTGGATAGAGTTGAAACCAATTTTGTCAGAACTACTACCGCCACCTGAAGCAAAAAAAATCAGAAAACTAAATAATTTGTGTTGCTCAATAGTCAATTAATTTGAAAAAGTTGGGAGTTTGGCAAATGAAAATTCAGATAATATTATTTTTTATATCTGCTAGAAAAACCAAATATTTAGGGTGTGCTGAAAAAATTGCTTGGTAGGGGTAGGACAAGGGGACACATCAAACGCACTAGACACGGAGATAGAGGGAACAGGCGACGGTTTCGGCAGTTTTATGTGAAGAAATTTTCTGCTGAAATGCAAGAAAATTTTACTATTTTAAGGCCAATAAGCAGCCCATAACTAGGAGATAAATTTAAGATAAAAAGCTATGTTGCCTTAGCTATCCTAACTTTTAGCTTGATGAGTGCTAGCCCTATTTAAAATCTGGTATTAACTCAACGACACAAAATTATTTATAGTTTTTCTCAAGATAGTGAGGTAAAGTTAATATTTTTATCTTTTTATTTGCTGTTACCTCAAACAAAAAAATGATAGTATTTCACCAATATGGGAATTGCTAGTATTATAGCAATTCAGAAAAATTAGAGAATTTAAAAATTAAATTGGAAACACTCTCAACTAAGGCTTACTAATAAAAATGGGCAGAAAGCAAGAAATTCCCCCAGAATATCATCCTATCACCAAAATTTGCATTATCGGCGGTGGTTTTGGTGGTCTTTATACCGCTTTATATTTACATAATACTTGGGGATTTAAAAAGCAGAATTGTCAAATTATTTTAATCGATCAGCAGGACCATATTGTATTTACCCCCTTACTTTATGAGGTAATTACAGGTGAGTTGGATAGTTGGGAAATTGCTCCTTCTTTTCAGGAATTACTGAAAAATACAAGTATCCAATTTTATCAAGATAAAGTTGAAAATGTTGATTTGAAAACGCAGCAAATTAGATTAGAAAATCGGGGAAACTTAACTTATAACTATTTAGTTATGGCTGTGGGTTGCACTAATGGAAAATTACCAATAGGTGCAGAAAATCTATTGACATTTCGGACTTTAGCTGATACCAAAAACCTGGAACAAAAGTTGCAAGTTTTGGAAAATTCGTGCCCAGAAAAAATTAGAGTAACTATCGTTGGTGGGGGTCCTAGTGGAGTTGAATTGGCAGGAAAAATAGGAGACCGTTTGGGTAAACGAGGAGAAATACGTCTGATAGAAAGAGGAAAGGAAATTCTCAAAAACTTTACTCCTGCTACTCGGAAAAATGCTCGACGCGCTTTGGATAAAAGAAACGTTTTAATCAGTTTACAGACAAGTGTAAATGCCATTGAAAATAACCAGATTATTATTTGGCAAGCGGGAGAAACTGCTATTATTCCAACAGATATAATATTGTGGACTGCGGGTACTCAAATTAGAGATTGGGTAAAAAATTTGGATTGTTCTCACAACTCTAAAGGTCAAGTTATTTCTCAATCTACTTTACAGTTAGTTGATTATCCAGAAGTATTTGCTCTAGGAGATATGACAGAGGTTATTGATCCTAGTGGTAAACAGTTACCAGCAACAGCGCAAGTTGCCTATCAACAAGCAAGTTGTGCAGCTAAAAATATATGGGCTTCTATTAATAAGAAACGTTTACGACCGTTTCGTTATTTACATTTAGGAGAGATGATTACTTTAGGGGTAAATACGGCGGCTATTTCTAGTTTTGGTATTAGTTTATCTGGCTCATTAGCTGCTGTAGTTAGATTAGGAGTTTATATTCAAAGACTGCCTACTCTATCTCACAAATTTGCAGTTATTTGCCACAGATTAAAAGTTTGGGTGCGTAATTTGTTAGGGAAATAAGCTGTTGTTAAAATTGTAGATAAATACATTTGTTAAATAATTATCAAACTAATAAAAACGTAATTCAAATGACAGTGAATACCAAAAAAAGGAAAACTAACTTAAGCGCAAGACTAGAAAAATTGTTTGGTTTAGACTTGCGATCGCTTGCTCTATTTAGAGTAGGTTTAGCATTAATAATTATTGTAGAATTAATTATCCGTGCTACAGATTTAACTGCTCATTATAGTGATGCTGGAGTGATGCCTCGGACATTACTTAGCGATATTTCAAGCCCTTTTTATTGGTCAATAAATTCAATTAGTGGTGCAGCTTTTGTACAGGGTTTAATTTTCTTATTTGCAGGATTAACAGCTATAGCTTTGCTAGTAGGATATCGAACTAGATTAGCAACTATTGCTATTTGGGCTTTTATTATTTCTATTCATAATAGAAACCCAGTCTTAATTTTTGCTGCAGATCATGTACTACGCGCTCTACTTTTCTGGGCAATGTTTTTACCTTTAGGAGCAAGTTATTCAATAGATAGTGCTCTTAATTCTTCAACAGAAAAATTGCCTAAACGTATTGCTTCTGCTGCTACTGTGGCATTTATGATTCAAATGGTTTTGATTTATGCAGGTTCAGCAGCTTATAAGACAAAAAGTGAGATTTGGTGGCCTGATGGAGATGCGGTTTATTATGCTTTGAGTTTTGATGGCTATGCGACACCATTTGGGCAATTTTTACTGAGTTTTCCTGAGTCTATATTAAAGTTACTAACCTGGGCAGCTCTTTGGTTTGAATGGTTAGGACCTTTTATGATTTTTATTCCTTTTGCAATTACGTTTTTCCGTTCAGTTTCTGTTGTTTCTTTTATTCTTTTACATATTAGTTTTGGTTTGTGTTTTACTCTGGGAATATTTCCATTTTTAAGTATTGCTAGTTGGTTTGCTTTTATTCCTACAGCAGTATGGGATAATTGGCAGGAAAAAATTCAGACAAATGAACGGCAAGGATTAAAGATTTATTATGATGCAGATTGTGGATTTTGCAAGAAGGTTGTTTATCTGCTACGAACTTTTTTAATTTTGCCAGGAACGCCATTAACGACTTGTCAAACTGATGAATCTATCTATGCTGATATGCAGGAAAAAAATTCTTGGGTGGTGGTAGACTGGCAAGAAAATCGACGTTTTAAATGGGAAGCTTTGGTTTATGTATTTAGTTTATCTCCTATATTTAAACCTTTGGCTTTTGTGATGGGTTTGCCATCAATAATACCTCTCGGAACTAAATTTTATGAAGCTATTGCCAACAATAGAAAATTTGCCGGAAATTTTACTAAACCTTTTAAATTTCGTCCTTTAGATATACGCCCTTATCGAGGTTTAAATATTGTTGTATTTTTACTACTTATCTACACTTTGATTTGGAATGTAAAAGGTTTTGTTCAACAAACATATAACAGAAGAGAAGAAAAAAAACAGGATTTAATTACTAAAGCTGACAAATTATTTAAACGCCGCACTGTACAAAAATTAGACGTTATTGGTAAGCTCACAAAGTTAGACCAATCTTGGAGTATTTTTGCACCTGCTCCACCGAGAGATGATGGTTGGCACGTTATTCCTGGTAAGTTGGAAAATGGTAATGAAGTTGATGTTTTGTATGAAAAAGGAGAGCCAGTAAGTTGGGATAAACCGACGATGAAGCAATTTAATAGATTGTATTCTAATATGCAGTGGCGGAGTTATTTTATAACTTTAAATAGAGCGATTGGTAGAAAACTTTATCCTTATTATGCAGAGTATGTTTGTCGTGAGTGGAATAAAAAGAATCAGGGTGCGGAAAAATTAGAAAGTTTGGATATTTTCTTTATAGATGAAAGAACTGTACCACCTGGTGAAACACAAACTGTGGAAAAGAAAAGTGTGATGCAAAAATCTTGTTCAGATGAGCAAAAAGATATTTAGGGAAAAGGTGATTAGGTATGTTATTTAACTCTTATGTTTTTATCTTTGGTTTTTTACCTTTAACTTCTGATTATATTCTTTGGTTTAACCAAGTTTGGTTTAATTAAGGCGGCTAAAATTTGGCGGACTGCTAGTTATTGGTACAAGAAAAGTTTGAGGAAAAATCTGGTTGAGATTAATATTTATGGAGAAAGTGATTAGGTATGTTATTTAACTCTTATGTTTTTATATTTGGTTTTTTACCTTTAACTCTGATTATATTCTTTGCTTTAACCAAGTTTGGTCTAATTAAAGCTGCTAAGGTTTGGTTGACTGGTAGTTCTTTTGCTTTTTACGGTTATTGGAATGTTGCTTATCTACCTCTTTTGATAATTTCAATTTTGTGGAATTTTCAAATGGGAAAATTTATTGCTGAAGCTCAACCAGAAAGTAAGCGAGCAAATATTTTACTTTGGGTAGGTATAGCTGTTAATTTAGCAATAATTTCCTATTATAAATATGCGAACTTTTTCTTGGATACTTTTAACTCAGTAGTTTCTACAAATTTGAATGCTGGGCAAATTATTTTACCTTTGGCAATTTCTTTTTATACTTTTACTCAGATAGCTTATTTAGTAGATGCTTATCGCGGGGAAACAAGAGAGACTAATTACGATTTACTTACTTATAGTTTCTTTGTTGTTTTCTTTCCTCAATTAATTGCCGGACCTATTTTACGCCACGATGAACTTATTCCTCAGTTTCGTCAATTGCGTAATTTTATTTTTTCCCAGAAAAATATGGCTTTGGGTTTAAGTCTTTTTAGTCTGGGGTTGTGTAAAAAAGTATTGATAGCTGACACTATATCGCCTGGGGTAGCACTAGCTTTTAATAATGCTGCTGATTTGAGTTTTATTGAAGCTTGGGTAGGAGCTTTAAATTACACTTTTCAGCTATATTTTGATTTTTCTGGTTATTCAGATATGGCGATAGGTTTGGGGTTGATGTTTAATATTAAATTACCGATTAATTTTAACTCTCCCTACAAGGCTAATTCTATTAGTGATTTTTGGCGAAGATGGCATATTACTTTATCCAATTTTCTCAGAGATTATTTATATATTCCTCTGGGTGGAAGTCGTCGTGGAGAAGTGCGTCGTTACAGTAATCTTTTGACAACAATGCTGTTAGGTGGATTATGGCATGGTGCAGGTTGGACTTATGTAATTTGGGGGGGATTACATGGTGTTTATTTATCTATTAATCATTGGTGGCGAAAGTTAAATATTCCGATGCCGAAAATATTAGCATGGGTAATTACTTTTGTTGCAGTTATTGTTAGTTGGGTGTTATTTAGAGCGCAAAATATTCAGGATGCTCTAGATATTTTACAGACAATGGCAGGTTTAAATGGGGTAGTTATACCAGGGGAAGCTAAAGGTAAATTATCTGTGTTAACTAATTTTGGTTTTCAACTTAAATCTTGGTCGGATATGACTTATTTGCCAAAACTTTGGGGAAGTAAAATTTTCTCAATTTTGGGTTTAATAGGTTTGACATTTTCTGTAAGTTTTCTACCAAATACTCAGGAAATTTTGGCAAAGTTGAAACCTACTTGGTGGTGGGCAGTTTGGA
>JAAUYJ010055696.1_pt1 | contig 15079 bp, 12 predicted proteins | sample 7278031 | NCBI WGS metagenome assembly JAAUYJ01 (sample SAMN14350222, study PRJNA611818) | marine sediment metagenome | isolation source: surface marine sediment (1.8m) | place: French Polynesia: Moorea | collected 2018-08 | reverse complement strand
CCCATGATGGCCTGCTGCTGGGTGTTGCACAGGGAAGAGATCAACAGGCCGACACCCACTACCGAGAACACAAACAGGGCCAGTGCGAATGGGAATATCAGCAGGTGACCGGTGTAAGGTGCACCGAAGGCGAACACCGCCAGCAGGGTGATAATCAGGCTGACCACGTAACCCGCCATCATGCCGGGCATGGTCTTGGCGATGATAATTTCGGTGGCACTGATCGGCGAAACCAACAGCTGGTCAAAGGTACCCATCTCCCGCTCGCGGGCAATCGAAAGGGAAGTGACGACCAGGCACATCATCATGCCCAACACCGCACTGAGACTGGCCACCATGAACCATTGGTAGTCGAGGTTGGGATTGAACCAGTGGCGCTCTTCCAACAGGGGTTGCCCGCCGACGGGCGCGGTGGAGGAGCGCGCGGCCAGCTCCACCCCCATTTCACCCACGACGGTTGCCAGGTAAGAGGTGGCGATCTGGCCGGAATTGGCACGCCGCCCGTCCACCAGCACCTGCACCGTGGCCGGCTCGCCGGCATCGATGCGGCGGGAGAAGTCCGGCGCCAGCCGCAGCGCAACTACCGCGTTGCGGGCCGTGATGAGTTCCCCGAGTTCGCGGCTGTCGCGGGCGGTAATGATGTCATCGGTAAACCAGGCGCCGTCTACCCGCGCCACCAGTTCATGTGACCAGCGGCCGTTGTCCTGGTCGAGCACGGCGACATCGAGATTCTGCACATCCAGAGTCGCGGCAAAGGCGAACGCCACCGTTTGCACAATCGGCGCACCGATCAGGAAGCGGCGGGTGGTTGGGTCCTGCAAGTAGCTGACCATCTCCTTCCAGATGGCGACGCCCAGTCGCGCAAACATCAGTCCAGCACCTTGTGGGAATTGCGCAGGGTCAGCGAGAAGAACAGTACACCCACCGCCAGCAGGGCCAGACTGTTGCGCAACAGCTCCGGCCAGTAGTCGCCGGCCAGGAATACCGACTGCAGGGACTGCACATAATGCCGCGCCGGCACCACCTGGGTCAGCCACTGCAGCCAGGTGGGCATGCTGTCGATCTCGTAAAGAAAGCCCGACAGCAGAAAGGCCGGCATAAAGCCCGAGAACACCGCGAGCTGGGCCGCCACAAACTGGTTCTTCGCCAGGGTGGAGATCAGCAGGCCCTGACCCAGCGCCGGCACCAGGAAAGCCGCACTGGTCAGCAGCAGGGCCCACAGCGACCCACGATACGGCAGGTCGTAGATGAGGATACCCATCAGGGTACAGCCGAGGGTGGCCAGCATTCCGAGCACAAAATACGGCGCCAGCTTGCTGGCCAGCAATTCCAGGGTGCCGGCGGGTGTCGACATCATCGCCTCCATGGTGCCGCGCTCCCATTCGCGGGCAACCACCAGGGCGGTCAGCAGGGTACCGATCATGGTCATGACAATCGCCATGGCGCCAGGCAGCAATACCCTGCGGCTGTCGAGTTCCGGGTTAAACCAGAAGCGCTGCTCCAGGGACAGCAGTGGAACCGGGTTGTCGATGCGCCCCGCGTACCATGAGGACAGCACCCCCTGGGCGTAGGACTGAACGAAGTTGGCGGTATTGGGTTGGGAGCCGTCGGTAATAACCTGCACCCGAGGGGCACCGAAGGGCTGGCGCAGCTGGCGATCGAAATCAGCGGGGATCACCACGTAGCCGCGCAGGCTGCCTCGCACCAACAGCGGGTCCAGTTCGCGCCGATCGCGCGCGGTGGTGACCTGGAAATAGGGAGTGGCGTCGTAGGCCGCCGCCAGTTCCTGGGCCGCGGGGCCGGTGCTTTCCAGTACCACGCCAAGCGCTACATCTTCCAGGTCAAGCGACACGGCGTTGGCAAACAGGAAGAACAGGACGGGCGGCATCACGAACGCTATCAGCAGCGAGGACGGATCGCGCACCACCTGCCAGCTCTCCTTGATCGTCAGGGCCCTGAGCCTGCGCGAGTTCACGCTGCCTGCTCCTGCTGGGCCAGGACCAGACGGATGAAAGCGTCTTCCATGGACGGGTCAGGACAGTCCGGCCCCGCCACGCTGGCCTTGAGGCCGTCCGGTGTATCCAGGGCGATGACCTGGGAGCGGTTAACCAGCACCACCCGGTCACAGTACTCGGCCTCCTCCATGAAGTGGGTGGTCACCAGAACCGTCACACCCTTGCGCACCAGACCGGTGATATGGGTCCAGAATTCGCGCCGGGTAATCGGGTCGACGCCGCTGGTGGGCTCATCGAGGAACAGCACCCGAGGCCGGTGCATCAGCGCGCAGGCCAGCGCCAGTCGCTGCTTGAAACCCAGTGGCAGACTATCGGGAAACGCCTCCAGGTAGGGAGCGAGGTGGAAGATCTCCACCATCTCGTCGATACGTTCACGGCGTTGGGTACCGCGCAGGCCGTAAATGCCGGAGAAAAACTCCAGATTCTGGCGCACGGTCATCAGATCGTAGAGGGAGAACTTCTGTGCCATGTAGCCAAGCTGCATCTTGGCGGCACTGCCGGAATGGCGCAGGTCCAGTCCCACCACCTCGGCGCGACCGGCGCTGGGCTTGAGCAGGCCGCAGAGCATCTTGAAGGTGGTGGACTTGCCGGCGCCATTGGGGCCCAGCAGGCCCAGTACTTCGCCGCGGCGCACCTCGAAGCTGACCTGGTCAGTGGCGGTGAAGTCGCCGAAGCGCTTGGTAAGGGCGTGACAGCTGACCATGATGTCGCGCTCCGTAGCCACCGGCTCCATGCGGTCGGCGATGGCGGAGTGGCCGAGAGTGCCGCCCTCGAGCAGGTCAATAAAAGCATCTTCAAAGCGCCCCTGGGCCGGTTCCAGCTGTCCGCCCGCGCCTGCCACCAGGGCAGACAGTTCGGGGGACACCTCGGTCTCGGCCAGCACCAGTCGCACCGCCCCACCCTGGATCACACCGTCGCGTACCGATGGCTGGTCCAGCGCATCGGCGAGAAATTCCCGGCGATCTACCTGCAGGTTACTGACCAGCACGCTGCGCCCGGCAATACGCTCGGTGAGCGCCTGGGGTGCGCCGGCGTAGCGAATCTCGCCCTCGTCGAGCAGCAAGACCTGGTCACAGCGCTCGGCCTCGTCCAGGTAGGCTGTGGCCCACAACACTGACATGCCCTCGTCCGCCAGTTCCTGCACCATGCGCCAGAGTTCCTGGCGGCTGACCGGGTCGACGCCGACGCTGGGTTCATCCAGCAGCAACACCCGTGGGTGCGCCATCAGCGCGCAGGCGAGCCCCAGCTTCTGCTTCATGCCACCGGACAGCTGCCCCGCCAGCCGCCGGGTGAAGGGCGCAAGCCCGGTGAAGGCCAGCAGGCGCTGGAACTGCTGTGCGGTTTCGCCCCGCGGCAGGCCCTGCAGGTCGGCATAGAGATTGAGGTTCTCCTGCACCGACAGGTCTTCGTAGAGACCGAAGCGCTGCGGCATGTAGCCGGTCAGGCGGTGGATAGTTTCGGCCTCGCGGGTAACATCGTGACCCGCCACCCGCAGCTCGCCCTGGCTGGGGTGCATCAGCGCCGCCATCATGCGCATCAGGGTGGTCTTGCCGGCCCCATCGGGGCCGACCAGGCCGGTCAGGCGCCCGGCAGGAATATCCGCATCGATGCCCTTCAGCGCCTCGACGGTGCCGAAGTCCTTGCGCACACCGCGGATTTCGACGGCGGAGTTCAATGAGCGCTCAACCGGCTGAGGCTTCCAGGCGCACGGTTACCGGCATGCCCTGGCGCAGCTGCTCGTCGGGGTCGGTGACCACAATCCGCAGCCGATAGACCAGGTCAGTGCGTAGTTCCGGGGTTTCTACTGTTTTCGGGGTGAACTCCGCTCGCGGCGAAATAAATCCCACCTGGCCGAGGTAAACCCGGTCGCTGGAGTCCGTGAGCACTGCCACGCTTGCACCCGGTACCACCTGGCCCAGATGAACCTCGCCGACGTAGGCACGCACATAGACCACGTCGGTAAGTGACAGGGTATAGACCGGCTCGCCGACATTGACCATCGAGCCCGGTTCCCGGGCCCGCACCTGGATGACGCCGGCGCTGGGGGCATAGAGGCGGGTGTCTTCCAGCTGGGTCATGGCCTGGTCGCGACGCGCCTCCGCCGCGGCCAGGGCTGCCGCCGCCGCGGCGCGATCTTCCTCGCGGAATCCCTCACGGGCCAGTGCCAGCGCTTCCCGGGCCGCGCGCAAGCGTGCCTGGGCCTGTTCCTGCTGGGACTCGGCATCGTCCAGGGCCCGCTGGCTGTTGAGTCCCTGGCGGAACAGGTCCTGCTGGCGCACCAGGCGCTTGTCGGCATTGACCAGCGCCGCCTGGGCCTCTTCGACGCCCGCTTCGGCCTGCTCGATTTCCTGGGGGCGGGAGCCGGTATTGGCCCGGTCCAGGTTGGCTTTTGCCTCCAGGACGTTGGCTTCCGCCACCGCCAGGGCCTCCCGCAGGGGCTGGTCATCCAGGCTCGCCAGCAGGTCGCCGGCGGCGACCGCATCGCCTTCCTCAAGCTGCATGCTCGCCAGGCGCCCGGCGACGCGGAACCCGAGCTGCACATCGCGGATATCGACATTGCCGTATAACAGGGTGTCGCCATTGCCGTTAACGTTCATCTGCTGATAGCCGAAATAGCTGCCGGCAAGCAGTATGAGCAACAGCACTGCCATCACGAGTTTGTTCATGCGGGCACCTCCTCGCCGAAGCGCTGGTAGAGACCGGCACGGATCTCCCGGCGCACGGCACTGAGTTCGCTGGCGCCAACCTGCTGCCAGCCCAGGTGACGCATGGCGGTAGCCCGGGCCACCATGAAGCCCATCAGCTGGCCCATCACGTTGAGGGCCTGGATCCGCGAGCTTTCATCATCCGGTGACTGGCCAGTCAGCTTTGCCACCAGGCGGGTAAAGCTCTGGAGCATCTCGCTGTATATGCCACCATAGAAAATCTCGAAGGCATCGCTGGGGTCCTGCTGCTCGCGCATCACCATACGGGTCCAGCCCAGTGCCTGGGGCTGGCTGAACATGGCAATGGCGCCGCCGATGAGCTCGTCGAGATACTCCAGGCAGGCCCGCCGCCCCGCCGGGCTGGCGCCATCGAGACTATCGATATCGGCCTCGATACGCGCATGGGTTGGCCCGATCAGCTCGTTCATGGTCTGGGTGATAGCCTCGAATACCGCGAGGTACAGTCCCTCTTTACTGCCGAAGTGGTAGGCAATCAGGGCCTGGTTGACGCCCGCGGCCTCGGCGATGGCTCGAGTGCTGGCGGCGTGGAAGCCGTCGCGGCCAAATACCTCCAAGGCCGCGCCCAGCAGGGCCTCGCGGGTTTGCAGGGACCTGGCGTTGGTGCGCGGAGTGCGGTCCGGTGAGGTGGAAACGGGAGTATTCATGGAATGACAATATTTTAATCAATCGTTTGATTAAAATTATATCGGCCAAATTCCTGCTGTCCAGCGCGGGATTTTCCTAATCCGATACCCATGGCCGGCACGAATATATCGGCAGATTCCTACATCCCTCGCCATGCCCCTGGTAGAACTGACAGACAAGGGCCTCTATTGCCCTGCCGGCGATTTCCATATCGATCCCTGGCGCCCGGTACCGCGTGCGGTCATCACCCACGCCCACGCCGACCATGCGCGACCGGGCAGCGGCCTGTACTTCGCTGAAACCAGCGGCGTGCCCATCCTGCGCCAACGCCTGGGAGCCGATCTCGCCTGCCACGGGCTGGCCTATGGAGAGTCGCTGGAACTGGGCAGAGCCCGGGTCAGCCTGCACCCGGCCGGGCACATCCTCGGCTCAGCCCAGGTGCGCATAGAAGTCGATGGCGAGGTGTGGGTGATCACCGGTGACTTCAAGCGCGACCGCGATCCCACCTGCACCGCGTTTGAGTCGGTCACATGCGACACGCTGATCACCGAAGCCACCTTCGCCCTGCCGATCTATCGCTGGCCGGAAATCGACACGGTGGCGGCAGACATCCACCGCTGGTGGCAGGCCAATGCCCAGCAGGGTCGCGCCAGCGTGTTGTTCTGCTATGCCCTCGGCAAGGCCCAGCGGGTGCTGGCGGCACTGATGGCGCACACGGAGCAACGGGTGCTGCTGCACGGGGCCGCAGTGCCGCTAACGCAGATCTACCGCGATGCCGGCGTCGCCATGCTGCCCACGGAGCCGGCGCTGGAGGCCGAGGTCGAGAAGAAATTCGCCGGCGAACTGATCATCGCCCCACCCGGCGCCAACGGTACCGCCTGGATGAAACGCTTCGGCGACTGCGGCACCGGCTTCTGCTCCGGCTGGATGCTGCTGCGCGGCAACCGTCGGCGCCGCGGCTATGATCGCGGCTTCGTGCTCAGTGACCACGCCGATTGGCCCGCCCTGCTGCAGACCATCGAACAGAGCCATGCGCAACACGTGCTCGCCACCCACGGCCGCTCGGACATCCTGGTGAGCTACCTGCGCGAGCACGGCATGCGGGCCGACGAGCTGCGCACGGAATTCGGCGACGAAGACCTGGCGGCGGAGGGCTGATGCAGGCATTTACCGACCTCTACGTCAGCCTCGACAGCACCACCGCCACCAATAGCAAGGTGGCGGCGCTGCGCCGGTACCTGGCGGAGGCGCCCGCCGCTGATGCCGCCTGGGCGATCTATATTGTCTCCGGCCGGCGCGCCAAGCGGCTGGCGGGCCGTCCCCTGCTCAAGGACGCACTACAGACCCTTACCGGCTACCCGGACTGGATGGTGCTGGACGCCTACGCCACCGTCGGCGATTTCGCGGAGACGGCATCCCTGCTGACCGAGGAAGTGCGGGCTGCCAACGCCTGCGATGACCATCACTCCCTGGCGCACTGGATGGAGCAGGAAATCCTGCCGCTCGCCGACCTCGATGATGAAGACAAGAAGCAGAAGCTGATGGATTGGTGGCAACGCTTGCCCCAGCTCAGCGCCTTCCTGGTCACCAAGCTGATCACCGGCGGGCTGCGGGTCGGCGTCTCCCAGACCCTGGTGGCGCGCGCAGTCGCAGAACTGGCTGACCTGCCCCGGGATGTCATTACCCACCGCCTGATGGGCGACTGGCAGCCCAACGCCGCCTGGTTCAAAAGTCTGCTGGATCCGGATATTACCGCCGAGACCAGCTCTCGACCCTACCCCTTTTACCTGGCCTCACCCCTGGAGAAGGCGCCGGCAGAGTTGGGCACGCGCGGTGACTGGCTGGCGGAGTGGAAGTGGGACGGCATCCGCGCCCAGCTGGTCAAGCGCGGCGGCGAGATCAGTCTCTGGTCGCGGGGCGAGGAATTGATTACCGAGCGCTTCCCGGAGGTGGTGCAAGCCGCCGCCGCGCTCGATGACTGTGTGCTGGACGGGGAGCTGCTGGCCTGGAAAGACAGGGTACTACCCTTTGCCGAACTCCAGCGCCGCATCGGCCGCAAGACCGTGGGCAAGAAGCTGCTCGGCGAGGTACCGGTCCGACTGCTGGTCTACGACTGCCTGGAGAGCGACGGCGAGGACCTGCGCCCCCGCGGCATGCGCGAGCGACGCGCCAGCGCCGAAGCCCTGGCGGCACAGGCCGATGATCGCATCGCCACCTCGCCGCTGCTGGACCACGACAGCTGGGAGGCCCTGGCCGCCGCCCGCGACGGCAGCAGGGCGCGTGGGGTCGAGGGGCTGATGCTCAAAGCCGCCGATTCACCCTACCTGACCGGGCGCAAGAAAGGGGCCTGGTGGAAGTGGAAGGTGGAGCCGCTGACCGTAGACGCGGTGATGATCTACGCCCAGGCCGGCAGCGGCCGTCGGGCCACGCTGTTTACCGACTACACTTTTGCGGTCTGGCAGGAACAGGAAGGCGAGCGCCAGTTGGTGCCCATCGCCAAGGCCTACTCGGGGCTTACCGATACCGAGATCAACAGCCTAAACCGCTGGATTCGCGCCAATACCCTGGAGCGTTTCGGGCCGGTGCGCTCGGTCAGCGCCGAGCAGGTGTTTGAACTGGCCTTCGAGGGCATCAACGCCTCCACCCGGCACAAGAGCGGCGTGGCCCTGCGCTTCCCGCGTATCGCCCGCTGGCGCACCGATATGCGCCCGGAAGACGCCAATACCCTGGGCCAGGTGAAAGATCTGCTCAGCCTGTACGGCAACGCCTGACCATGCGCCTGCCGACAGCTATCGCCGACTTTTACCGCCGCCGCAACTGGAAGCCCGCTGCATTCCAGCGCCAGGCCTGGGAGGCCTTCAGCCGCGGAGAGTCGGGCCTGATTCACGCACCTACAGGCACCGGCAAAACCCTGGCCGCCTGGTTCGGCCCGGTGATCGCCCAGCTCAAGAGTGGTGACACCGCCCCCGAGGGGTTGCGTGTCCTGTGGATCACGCCAATGCGGGCATTGGCTGCCGACACCGAGAAAGCCCTGCTGGAGAGCATCGCCGACCTGGGGCTGGAATGGAGTGTCATGCGACGCACCGGCGATTCATCCGCCAGCCAGCGGGCCAAACTGCGAAAATCGCCACCCACGGCGTTGGTCACCACGCCGGAATCCCTGTCGCTGTTGCTGACCTACGCCGACTTCCAGCCCAAACTCCGACAGCTGGATGCGGTGGTCGTCGACGAGTGGCATGAGCTGGTGGGCAGCAAGCGCGGCGTGCAGCTGGAGCTGTGCCTGGCGCGGCTGCGCTCGCTCAACCCGGGTCTCAAGACCTGGGGCATGTCCGCCACCATCGGCAATCTCGAGGAGGCGGCGCGGGTGCTACTGGGGCCAGGTCAGTGCCCCACCATCGTGGTCGCCAAACAGAAAAAGCGCATCGATATCGAAGCGTTGATTCCCGCCAACATGGAGCGCTTTCCGTGGGCCGGGCACCTGGGCCTCAACCTGCTGCCCGAGGTGCTGGAACAGGTCGAGAAAGCCAACTCGACACTGATCTTCACCAACACCCGCTCCCAGGCCGAACTGTGGTTCGAGGGCATGCTCAAGGCGCGCCCGGACTGGATCGGCCAGTTTGCCCTGCACCACGCCTCCCTGAGTCGCTCGGTGCGCGACCAGGTGGAGGCAGGACTCAAGGACGGCAGCCTGCGCTGCGTGGTGTGCACCTCTTCCCTGGACCTCGGCGTCGATTTCAGCCCGGTGGAACAGGTACTGCAGATCGGCTCGCCCAAAGGCATCGCCCGCCTGCTGCAGCGGGCCGGGCGCTCCGGCCACAGTCCGGGCCAGCCCAGCAAGGTGCTGTGCGTACCGACCCACGCCTTCGAACTGGTAGAGATCGCCGCGGCGCGGCAGGCCGCAAAGGAAAAGACCATCGAGAGCCGCCGGCCGATGAGCCTGTGCCTGGACGTGCTGGTACAGCACTGTGTGAGCATCGCGCTGGGCACGGGGTTCACGGAAGACGACCTGTACCGGGAGATCACACAGACCCACGCCTTCGAGCAGCTCAGCCGCGAGGCCTGGGAATGGGTGCTGCTGTTTATCACCCGGGGCGGCGCTGCCCTCGAGCACTACCCCGAGTATCACCGGGTGATCGAGGAGCAGGAGCGCTACCGGGTCGAAAGCCGCCGCGTCGCCCAGCGCCATCGCATGGCCATCGGTACCATTACCAGCGACTCGGTGATGAACCTGAAATGGACCAGCGGTGGCTCCCTGGGCACAATCGAGGAGAGTTTCATCAGCCGCCTCAAGACCAATGACGGCTTCCTGTTCAACGGCCGTGTGCTGCAGCTGGTGCGGGTCAAGGAGATGACCGCCTACGTAAAACTCGCCGGCAAGCAGACTCGCATCGTGCCGCGCTGGCAGGGTGGCAAGGCGCCGCTGTCCACCGAACTGTCCGACTACACCCGGCGCCTGCTGGGCGCGCCGGACAGCATAAGGGCCCGTGAGCTGACTGCGATCTCGCCGATCCTCAGCCTGCAGGCCGCCTGGTCGGCCCTGCCCACCGAAGACCAGCTATTGGTAGAGCAGGTCAGCACCCGCGAGGGCAGGCACCTGTTCGTCTTCACCTTTGGCGGCCGCGCCGTCAACGAGGGGCTTGCCGCGCTGCTGGCCTGGCGCCTGAGCCAGAGCCAGCAGATCACCTTCCGCGCCTGGGCCAACGACTACGGCTTCGAGCTGTTGACCAAGGGCGAATTCGAACAGGCGGAAGCGGCCCTGCGGGACGCCCTGTCCCCGGACAACCTGCTCGACGACCTGGTGGCCAGCATCAACAGTGCCGAGACCGGCAAACGCCAGTTCCGTGAGATCGCCCAGGTGGCTGGCCTGGTGTTTACCGGCTACCCGGGCAGCGGCAAGTCCACCCGCCAGATCCAGGCCTCCAGCGGGCTGATCTACGACGTGCTGGCCAAGTACGACCCCGACAACCTGCTGGTGGACCAGGCCATGCGCGAGGTCATGCGCTACCAGCTCGAGTTCGGGCGCCTGCAGGAGAGCCTGGCCCGCATCCAGGGGGTGCGCTGGGTGCTGACCGAACCCGCGCGGCTCACACCCCTGGCGTTTCCGCTGTGGGCCGAGCGCATTCGCGCACAAACCGTCAGCTCCGAAAAATGGAGCGTGCGCCTGCAGCGCATGCTGGAGTCCCTCAACAAGGCCGCAGACAGCACGCCGCGGCGGCGGCGTGTCGCCTCATGACCGATATCGAGATACAGGGGGAAACCCTGCGCCTGGACCATCGGCGCGCGCTGGTGTGGCCACGGCACGAGGCGGTGCTGGTCGCCGACACCCACTTCGGCAAGAGCGCGGTGTTCCGCCGTGAGGGCATCGCCCTGCCCGAGGGCAGCGACGCGGCCGACCTGGAAATACTCTCAGCACTGCTCGCCGACCACGGCGCCCGGAGACTCTACATCCTCGGTGACTTTGTCCACGGTGCCCTGCCCAGGGGCCACGCCTTCTACAACCGCTTCAACCGCTGGACCGGGCTACAGGACGCCGACATCCACGTGGTGCTGGGCAACCACGATGCCTACCTGGATTGCAGCGCGCTTGAGGGCGTGCACTGGCATCGCGAGCTGCGGCTGGCTCCGTTTCACCTGGTGCATGATCCCGATGAGGCCCGCGATGGTTTTTTCCTGGCGGGGCACATTCACCCGGTGACCAGAATTTCCACCCGCGGCGACTCCCTGCGCATGCCGGTGTTCTGGCAACGCCGGGCGGGCATGGTGCTGCCCTCCTTCGGCGACCTCACCGGCGGCTATGCCATTGAGCCTGCCCGGGGCGAGAGACTGTTTGGCGTCGGCCCGGACGCGGTGATTCCGTTGACACCCTGAGACCGCCTCACCTACCGTAGGGGATTGCCTGCAACCCAGCGGAGATCGACACAGGAATGAGCAATAGCACCCACAGCTATCGCCAGGACGAGCGCAATCAGGACATCCTTATCAATATCAACGGCGAGCTGTTTCACCGCGACAAGGCGGTGGTGTCGGTGTTTGATAGCGGCTTCATTCTCGGCGACGGAGTCTGGGAGGGACTGAGGGTCCACCACGGCAAGATTCCCTTCCTCGATCGCCATATGAAGCGGCTCTGGGAAGGTGCCAAGGCCCTGGACCTGGACATGGGCCTGAGCCAGGCGGAACTGGCCAGGCGACTGCACGATACCGTGGCGGCCAACGACATGCAGGACGATGTGCATATCCGGCTGATGGTAAGCCGCGGAATCAAGTCCACCCCCTACCAGGATCCCGCAGTGACCATCGGCGGCCCAACCATTGTTATTATCCCCGAGTACAAGACCCCGGACCCGAGTCTCAACGACCGGGGCATCCGCCTGTACACGGTGTACGTGAGGCGCGGCTATGCTGACGTACAGGACCCGCGCATCAACAGCCACTCCAAGCTCAATTGCATCTTCGGCTGCATTCAGGCCAGCAAGGCGGGCTTCGACGAGGCGCTGATGCTCGACCCACACGGCCACGTCGCCACCTGCAATTCCACCCACTTCTTCATCGTGCGCGAGGGCGAGGTGTGGACCTCCTCGGGGGACTACTGCCTGGACGGCATTACCCGCCGCAATGTGATCAATTTGTGCAAGGCCAACGACATCCCGGTGTTCGAGAAGAACTTCTCGGTGATGCAGGCCTACGGCGCCGAGGAGGCCTTCGTTACCGGCACCTTCGCCGGCCTGACGCCGGTGGTGGACATAGACGGTCGCAGCATCGGCGACGGCAAAAACCGACCCGTGATTGAAAGACTGCAGGGGCTGTACCAGGAGTTGATCGAGACCGAGTGCCGCGCATGACTCTGCGCATCGCCATGTGGTCGGGGCCGCGCAATATTTCCACTGCGATGATGCGCAGCTGGGAGAACAGGCCGGACTGCAGCGTGGTCGATGAGCCCTTTTATGCCTGCTACCTGGAGGAGACCGGCCTCGAGCACCCCTGCCGCGAGGCAATTCTCACCTCCCAGAGCACCTCGCGCGCCGAAGTGATAGACGCACTGACCCAGGCGCCAGTAGCGACGGAGCTCCACTACCAGAAGCATATGACTCACCACATGCCGCGAGGCATGGACATGCAGTGGTGCGCGGAACTGGTGCACTGCTTCCTGGTTCGCGACCCGGCGGAAGTGATCGCCTCCTACCTCAATAAAATGCCCAGCGTCTCAGAGGAGGCGATCGGCATCGTGCGGCAGGCGGAACTGTTCGAGGAGATTGCACAGGTCACCGGGGAAGAGCCGCTGGTCATCGATTCCAGCGACGTGCTGAAAAACCCCGGCGCCGTGCTCGCCGGCCTCTGCGAACGGCTCGATGTTTCGTGGCTGCCCTCGGCCATGTTGAGCTGGCCCGCCGGGCACCGCGACAGCGATGGTGTGTGGGCCCCGCACTGGTACCAGAGTGTGGAGGCCTCCACCGGCTTTGCCCCCTACCGGTATCGGCAGCCGGAACTCTGCGGCGAGCAGGCGGCCCTTGCCGAGGCGATGGCGCCCTACTACCAGGCTATGGCCAGCAAACGCATCGCCGTAAACTCATGACCGACGGACAGGTCTGCTAAGCTCATTGAGCCGAATAAACCTAAGACATAAATCTAATAATGCGCGCCCCGGCTGCCGGCAAACGGTGCCAGGGCTCCAGGAGGAAAAACCACCATGGCACAGACCACAGACCACGAAGTCGTCTCGATCTACCCCTTCAGCGACGAGGAAATCGACCAGTTGATGCAGCACTCCAGCGAGTGCGTGCTGATGTGGGCGACCAAGGACGGCTGGCCGGTGGGTGTCACCCACGCCTTCGTCTGGCACGATGGGAAAATCTGGATCACCTTTGCATCACACCGCCACCGGGCCGCGGCGATTCGTCGCGACAACCGCGTGTCGGTGAATGTCAGCAGCATGGGCTACCCGGTGGGTACGCCGGAAGATTTTCCGAGCGGCGCCGTCACCTTCAAGGGTACCGGTGAGTTCTTTGACGATGACGAGACCAAGGACTGGTTCTACCGCGCCCTGGCCAAAAAGCTCAACCCCGACGATGCGGCGGGTGAGGAGTACTTCCGCAACTTCCTCGATTCACCGCTGCGTACCGTGCTCTCGGTCACCCCGGTCAAGAAGATCATGTATAACGCCGGGCTCGCCAACCGCCATATCGAGGGCACGGTGGAGGAGAGCGAGCTGGGTGAACGCCTCGAGAGTGACCGCGAGCGCATGAACCGCGAGCGCGAAGCCAGGGGGCTCGATCCGCGATAAATCGAGTTAAGCTACCGGATTGATGATCGCGCCCCCTGGGGCGGGATCATCCTCTGGGCGTACCCGAAGCGCTGTACAGGCTCTCCTCTGTGCATCCTCGCCGCGGGCAAATTTATCGCTCCCATGGAGAGTCCGGTTGGCGTTTGGCGCTGCGCACTGCGAGGTATTTGCACTAGTACGAGTTTTTCGCGACTAAGCAGTCACCCTAAACGATGGATTAGTTGCCAAAGGGTGAGGTGCTGCTTTACTAGTTATACCGAATCAACCTGAAGCGTAGTGCGTTGTGCCTGGTTGAAAGCACGGTGTGCGCTACGGTCTGTTTTCCTGCGGAGGCCAGTAGTGATTCCACGCGTTAGATTCATTCGACGCCACACGATCTTGCTGTTTTTCATTTGCCGATGAGAGCCTCCGTTTCTCACATTTCGGGTCAGTCGAGATGAAGGAACTGAAGACCCTGTAGTCGTCCAGGCTGTAACGCAGATGCCGCCGAATATCGGGGTACCGTTCGGCAGGAGTATTGGCAGATGTTTGATCCAAGTCGGATAGATCACGACGCGTTTCACTATTACACCCGTCTGGGCAAGGTCAAACGCTATGTTGACGCAAACTACAGTGAGCCCCTCGACTTACAGTCAGTAGCTAACATAGCCGGCCTGGAGAAAACCTATTTCTCCCGGTTCTTCCACCAGAAAACCGGTGTTTGCTTTCACGAATGGTTGACCTGGGTGCGCGTTGGCCACGCCATTAATTTACTGGCGTACCACGATCGACCCATTACTGAAGTGGCCCTCGATGTAGGCTTCCAGGACCTGCGGACCTTCGAGCGCGCAGTAGCACGGTGTACCGGAAACACACCGCGCGACGTGCGACGCAGCCTGCGTGAGACCGACCAGCCGAAGTGTGCGTGAGTTCCGGCTCGATTCACAATTTTTGCCGCATATCACACAAGCCCTGCCGAGCCCTCCCGGAAACCCTCTGATAAAAATGTCGCTATCCAGTGCGTGACGGGCAGCAGGTCGTCACCCGAGGAGAGGGCTGTGGGAAAGCACTCTCAATCAGCTTCCTCTTCCAGCGCCGGTATCCAGGGAACCATCCATGTGGGAGGTACTACCTATGGCCACAAAACGTAAGGAAATGCGCAACATAATTTTGGAAGTGAGTTACTCCGATGCTGTTATGAGCAGCGCCATGACTATCGACGGCTCGGACGCACCGCCGCTGGCAAGCGACGCTGTCACAACGGTACCCGCGGTCGCCATCGACCCGGACTTTGGCGCTGTCGAGCTACCGACGATGATCGAACCATTCGAGGAAGAAGTGCCGAGAGACTTCAGCCCGTTCGACCTGAATCTTGGCGCCAGCATCGATGAAGATCACCAGCACAGCACCTTTCTTGTTCGCGCCCAGTGCGGTGACGCAGAACTGGAGAAACTGGT
>JAAUYJ010049997.1_pt1 | contig 15081 bp, 23 predicted proteins | sample 7278031 | NCBI WGS metagenome assembly JAAUYJ01 (sample SAMN14350222, study PRJNA611818) | marine sediment metagenome | isolation source: surface marine sediment (1.8m) | place: French Polynesia: Moorea | collected 2018-08 | reverse complement strand
TTTTTTTACTTTTTGGACGGCACCGTTTTTGTCCCCTATCCGCGTTATGAAAAGGTGTCCCGACGGTACATTTTAGGCCCTTATTAATGAAAAAAACGGCACCTTTTTAATGTTCTTTTTTTCTTTCCGTAAAAAAAATTAGTAGCAATTTTGGACCGTTTCAATTTCCACAAAAACCTTATTATATGCCGTATTTTGTACCGTTCAAATGCCCTCCCATAACGGATTTAGGGAGAGCCCGTTTTTTGTACATTGTGTATGGTCGGGTAGTTCCAGGGAAAAAAAGCTACGTAGTGCGTGTGATCTCCCTTTTTTCCCTGGGACCAATTAAGTGGAATTAAAAATTTCGGAGGGAGGAGAAAGTGAGAAGTAGTTCGGGTTGTGTAACTTTCGGGAGGAGCCCTCCTCGAGAATGAGGCAAGAAGCAGATGGGAAAAAAGGTCCCTCCTCCTCCTCCTCCTTTGCCCTAACATTCATTCCATTCAGACACGGAAGGTCGCCAGTCCGACCAAAGTTTCATATACGAAAAACGCAACATTATTATTTTTTTGCTTGCTATCAAAAAGAAAAAACAAATTTTCGAACACTTTCTATTGTAGAAAGCATTCGATTCCCCCAGCCCCAATTAGTAAGCGCACTAATTTGCCAAAAATGCTCTATGAAATGGAGCAAATTCTGAGAATATCCCGGCGGCGCCGGCTGCCTGAGACCGCTCTATGAAGACGACGACGACAGGGCAAAAGCACTGAGCACACACACACTGTACTCTTCTTCTCCTCCCCGGCCGCCGGAGAAACGAGATTCCGCCTCCATATTTCATATCCAGCCACCCTTCGAAAGACAAGAAGAAGTACACACAAGGCTACTTTAATGTGCAAGAATTCAATGTTCTACCTACAACACATTTTACTCTTCTGTTGGTGGAAAAATTAACGGACACTTCAATGTCGCAATTAATTAAGGCTCGTTCCTTGACCGCGATGCTCGCTTCCTGCAAAAGAGCAAAAGAGGGGGGGGGCAAAAGTCGAATGTGATCCGGTCGGGGAGGACTTGATCTTTGTCCGGTGATCGGGATGCAAAGGTAGAAAGAACAGTAATAAGAAGGCAAGCGAAGGAAAAAGGATCATGGTGACTTGAAGAGGTGCTGATTTTACATTCCTCCTCTGAAGCATGCGGAATCGCCGCTCTTTCGTGCTGGCTGCCGCGAAATTGACGGCGTCATTCCTGCTCGTGTTGCTCTTGTGCGTAGAGTGCCGGGGAGGAGAGGCGACTGGTGAAAGTGCTTCCGCCGCCGCCAAAGAGGGCGGCGGGGATCTTGTCCACGTTCAGATCCGGCGGGTGCTAGACAAGAAAACTCCGGATGTCGAGGCTGTGCAACAGCAGCAGCAACAGCAGCAGCCTTCGTCGACATCAGTCCAGCCTTTCTCTGGTAGCCGCGACGTCCTCGACTCACTCCTGGACTTTCTCCGCGTTTCCTCTTCCTCCTCTTCCTCCTCCTCGACTTCCGTTTCCGGTCTGATGGAGCTTCGAAGCCTGCTCCTGGCGCAGAAGGAGGAGAAGATCCTCCTCAGGAGCCTCGTGGACCAGATGAGGGTTGATCTGAGGGGAATAAAGTAAGTTGCTAAAAAATAGCAATTCCCGAAAAATTATAATTGTTGAAATTCAAAATATATACTATAATTGAATTTAAAAAAAGGCACCGTTCCCTCCTCCGCGGCGCTGAGATCCACGTGCACGCTCAGGAAATGAGCCTCCTCCGCCGCGCGCTGGAGGAGGAGCGTCGGCTGAGGGAGGGGCTGGAGAGGACGGTGGCGAGGGCGAGGGCGGGGGCGCTGGGGGACGAGGCGGATCTGGTGGAGGTGCTCGACCTGTTCATACCCAGGGGGAAGAAGGGCAACGGCACGGCCGCGGAGGGAGCGGATGGGGAGAGGAGGAGGGAGGGGCTGAGGAAGAGGCTTTTGGAGGCAAGGGAGAAGAAGAGAAGAGGTGAGGAACAAACTATGATGATCTACTACTGTACTAGGAAAATTGCTTGCTATGATTTCGATTAGGTTTGCACGGAGCAGTTTAAACAAAATTGTAAAATTTGATGGTTGCAAAACTAAAGACCTACGTTTTTGTCGACTTAAATCCGAGTTACCATATCACGGAAAGGTCGTTGTGTTTTTACCATTCGGATCTCCTGCGCGCGCGGAAAAGTGTCAGCACTCGATTTGAGCACTTTCGGATAAACAGGAAACAAAACCTGGTGTTTTTGTTCACTTTTTTGTATGTTGTCTGCAGAGGCTGAGAGGCTCCGCAGCGAACGCGCGGAGGTGGCAGAGAGCGTTCGGAGGATGAGGGAGGAGGTGAGCTATAGTGGAGAATATTCGGTGGAAGCTTTTATGCCTGCGTGCTGTGCGTGTAGGAAAGGACAATATTCTCCGCCGTACTGCCATCAGATTGGAAGCGACAGCCTAATGCGAAGAGCATTTGGCGATAACTTCAGAGATCTTCCTGATTCTTTTCCTTGCATCAAGTACGTACAATATATGCCCTAGCAAAAGAAGCTTAGCTGCAAACAGAGTTCTGTAGAGCACTGTCTAGGGCACTGAGCAAATGGACAGAGACAGAAGCAAGGAAGAAGGAGAAGGAGATAAGCGGCATCGTCGTCGTCGTCTTGCCCTCCTTCCTCCCTTCCCTCCCTCCGAGCTAAGGAATGGTATTCATATCTTCTCCCTTCCCTTTTGGCCCGAGGGCTGTGAGGGGAGGACGGAGCTAGGGAGTCGACTTCCGTCTCCTCCTCCTCCCTCCCCCTATCTCCGTGCCTTCTCTTGGTCTTATCCCAAATCCGGACCTGATTGCCTTTCTCTTTGGCTCTTTCGCCATGCTCCACCACCGTGGAAAAACACTGATACAGCACAAACTTCTACTCGTCGGCTTTGTACGGCTGTTGTACTTCCCCGACTGAGTGGAGGCAAAAAAGGGGGAAGTTATATCTTACCCCCCTATGAACCAGAGGATGGGGGGGAATGGGCAGCACAACTTTTCCCCCCTCTTGCTTCCAACATAGCCAGGGAGCAAGACAAAAGAGGGAAGGTTCGTTTCTGCTTTGGAAAGGGGGCGAATACCGGCGGCAGCTTCGCATTCGTTCCCCAGGCCCGACGACCTGTAAATGAATGTTGGATGGAGGTTTCTTTTTCTCTTTGGAAGTTCGATTCTAGGTAGGTAGGGAGAGTACGGCCTTGGACTAGTACGTGGGACTGAAACCGGCGTCGCGACTCGCAAACTAGGGCTTTTGTGGCGGAAGAGACGCAAAACTTTTTTTCCTGTACTACCGCCGGCGGATTTTTCGCTTGCCTGCTCTTCCCCAGGGGAGGGAGGAGGAGGACGGGGGAAAAAGTGTCAAATTGCATTTCCCCCCCTCCCCTCCCCCAAACACTAAATTGGGCTAGCGGATCATTGAACCTAATTTATTTTCCTTCCCGTCCTCGTCCGCTTTTTTTCCAAAACTGCTTGCGAAAGTGGGAATTGAAAAGTTTTGTTGTCTGCAAGGAACGCGAGAGAGAGAGGGGGGGGAGGGGAGAGCGAGGAACAAATGGGAAAACTTTGTTCCGCCGCCCCGCCGCAAGAAAAGGCCTACATGATCAGGACCACTATATGCAAGGAATTATATACGCGGTTTGCGATGCTGTTCAAAGCCTCTGCATGCTTTTTTACTTCGACGCACAATCCCAGAGATCAGCCGCCGCATCAGATTAAAAACCTTTCTGTAGGATTTCTTCCTCAATGCGCCACCAGCGCTATTCAAGGCCTAAACTGCTGTTGCTCCAAGTCTTTTGCAGTCTTTTCTTTTCCCAGCTTCAAAGGCTTCAGGGAGCCTCCTCCGCCGACGGAGGCGCTGCAAAGGGACCTCGGATGCGACAGGAGCTTGAAAGGCAAGAAAAGAATTTCCCAGCATTTTGTAATATGAACAATTGAGGTGCACATTTTCCTTGCCAAGATTGAAGTCCGGACTTGACTCGTTGGCGAGAAGGCAACAGGAGCTGGCGATGGCAATGACGACGGTGTGGGTGGAACCCGCGGAGGAGGACTCTCTCCTCTTTTCCCTCTCTCTCACTGCACTAACGTACTGTCGTCGCTGCCGTTTCGCTAATGAGTGAGGGTCCCTTTGCGGAGTCGAAAAAGGGGTTAAGGGGATCGATCAGTGTCAAAGAAGTTAAATGGGGCGGCACTACTTTCCATTTAAACGAAATCGGCGCGCGTCAATCAATTAAGTCGGGTTTTAAGTGGTGAGGGCCACTTTTTAAAAGAGATTGTACGCACAGGGAGATTTAAGAGTGGGAAAAGAGACCTTTCGTAAACGGCGAAAGCAGCAGCAGGAGCAGCACAGCGTGTTGCCGAGGTCCTCCTCGTCTTCTTCTCATTCAGCCCCTCAACAGGGCGGCGGGGGAGCCGACGGAAGCGCCGCAGCAAGGTGCAAAAAAAAGTTTCCTTTGAGAGAGAGAATATGGACATTCTGCCTCACCACGATAACTTCTCCAGGTGGTCTAGCGCTCTCCCCCAGATGATGCGCATGCTGGACCTGTTTAACCGAGACATCAAGTCCCTCCAGGGTCGCGTCCGACCGGTGGCCGAGCTGGAGAGGAGGGTGGAGGAGCAGAGGAGGGCGCAGGAGGAGAGGGCGGCAAAGACGGAGAGGGTCATCCGGGAGTTGGTGAGGGAAACGAAATGAAAATGTGAAAAATGCATTGTCCAATGCAGTAACAGCAGTAGCATTATCAATATCATCAACGAAAGCAATAGCAGCAGTAGCAACAACAGTAACAGTACCAATAGCAATAGCAACAACTGTAAGTAACAACAGTAGCAACAGCAGTAGCAACATAGGCTTTAGTCTGAGCAAAATCTTCAAACATAAATTGTGCTGTCTGATGTCTCAGATGTCCAAGATATCCAGCTTGGAGAAGTCCAAGGAAGACTCTTCCCGGAAGGAGGAGGCCGAGTTGGGAGGGATCAGGAGGAGGGTGGAGGAGCTGGCGGCGGGAAAAGGAGAAAGAGGACAGCATCTGAGGAGGAGGGGGACGGCGGACTTGGACGAGGTCACGGCGAAGAGGATGGAAGAATTGGAGAAGAGACTCACCGCGTTGGAGAAAGGAGCGAAGGGAGGAGGAGCTCACTCAGACAGGGTGCTGCAGGTGCCGCCAGGTGGGGACATAAAGACAAAGTGCATTTATTGCGTGAAGGTGGGAAAGGATTGATTCTACACAGAAGCAGGGCAGACGGATTTCCCGGTGGCGTTGGCTGCTCGCCGCGCTGCGTCGCAGGTGCGGGAGATAAGGGCGAACCGTCGTCGGATGCGCCAGCAGGTGGAGGCCATGGAGCGAAAGTTGGCGCAGAAGGTGGCGGCGGTGGAGAGGAACAACCAGGAGAGGAGGAGGAAGGAGAAGATGGAAACATTTAAATCTCCCGCCAAAGAACAAGGGGAGGGAAAATGCCAAAATTGCACAAAAGAAGAAGACGCTGTCAACTCGCCCTCGCCCTCGACCTCGTTGTCCTCCGCGGCCTCGGCCTCTCTGCAGACGCGTCTTTCTGCCGTGGAGCGCCGTTGCGCCGAGTCAGAGTGGCGCCTGTCCCGCTTGGGCGCCAGGATGGAGCTGTCTCGCGGGCGCAACGAGTCTGTGTGGCGCCAGCTGGAGGCGCTGCGCCACCGCGCGGACAAACAGACCAGGCTCCTGTCAGGGGCCCTGGCCGCAGTGGAGGCCATCAAGCAGGGCGCCGCCGCCTCTGCCGGCAGTGGCGCCACTCACGCCGGTGCCAAGGGCGTGGCGTCTGCCTCCGAGGTGGAGTCCCTGCACGAGGAGGTTCGCGGCCTGGCGCAGGCGGTGGAGGAGGTCGGGCGGGAGCACACGGCGCTCAAGAAGAAGGCACTTGAATCGCAGATCAACCGCGACCACTTGCGACACATGCAACAGGCCGTGCAGCACATCAGGTCAGTCCAAAGTCCGTTAGGTAGAGTAGACTTCAATGCGGTACTCCGTAACGAAGGAGTCTATACCTACCCTTAAATGCTTTCTAATCTCGTACATTTCCTCCCCAGTGAGATCGTTCAGCGGCTCCACGTCCAGACCGTCCAGGTGATCCAGTACAACCGCCACCACCCTCTGTCCTTCGCCATGGACGAGCTGCTCAAGATGTCGGACGGGATGGCCAGGGACATCGCAGAGCTGCAAAGGAGGCTCATCACATCATCCAAACAGGCCGGGAGGGAGGCCGAGGAGGTGCTCAAGCTGGCAAAGTGAGGAGAAGAGCAATTATATCGACTCTATTAGTATTACCGTTGGCACATCCTTTAAATAGGTCCGTGGGCCACGTTGCCTCACAGCAGACCTCCTTGAAGGGTGCCCTGGAGACGCTGGCGCACAAGTTCGGCACTGACATGCAGCGCGTCATCACCCAGCTCTTCGCCTTCCGGGACCGACTGGAGAGGGTGAGGGGCAGCGCCGAGGACGGCAGCGGGAGGCTGAAAGCGGAGGTATCTGGGGTCATGCGGACGCTGCAGGAGCTGGTCAAGCAGGTCAGATAATTGACTGATGACTTCACGAAAAATTACGAGATGTCATTTTGTCCTGCTTCTCACCCTTCAGAACGACGAGCTCCGCCAACACAGCGCCCGCGCGGGCGAGCTGGGCGAAGGTCTGTCTACCGTGCGCGATGGGGTGGCCCAGATCTCCCGGGCGGTGTCATCGCTGCGGAGGGACACCGAACAGGTGGTGGCGCTTAACCGAAGGCAGCCAATCGCCAGGACGCTGAGGGACCTCGCTTCGAGGGTGGAGGGCATCGGCGGAGACGTGGACAGGATGAGGGAGAGGCTGCTGCCGGCCGAGGCGGGAGAGAGAGAGGCAGATATGAAAGAGATGAGGGGGAAGATGCAGCAGGTACAGATCACCTTTTAAATAGTTCCAGAGATAGAAAGGTAATTGGGATATATTTTTCCCCAGGTTATTCAGAGGCTGGCCTCACTGGACAGCAAGCTGGAAGGAATCACTAGTGCGGAGGGTGTCATGAAGCAGAACGTTGCTGCGTCTGCTAAAAACCTTGCCAAGCAGCACCAGGCCCAGATGTCTGACCTCCGCAGCAACCTGAAGGGCCTGGCCGGCGTGGTGGACAGCATCCTGCGGGAGAACGGAGCCGCTCGCCGCCGCTTCGAGGCCCTGAGCGCTCAGGCGAGAAGGTACGACGGCATCGGGGCCGCCCTGGCGGACATCGCAGCGTCCGTCGACCGCCTGAGGGAGGACGCAGGGAGAGCCTTCAACTCCACGGCCAAGTCAAAGTCGCTGGGCAAGTCGCTGAGCGAACTGGTGGCGGTGGTGGGGCAGATGGACAAGAGCCTGGAGGGGATCGAGCGAGATCTGCCTTCGTTGAGGGCCGGAAGAGGTGCCCTGACAGGACTCAGGGAGGAGATGAGGGCCCTTGCTGATAGGGTAAGGGCCATACATGAAGCTGGCAAGGGAGGAGGAGCAGAAGCCAAGGCCAAGTACTACAAGGATATCGTGGAGGGAGTGTCGCAGGTAAGGAGCAAGATCTCCCTCCTATCCAAGGACTTCTCCCAGTACCAGTCGAGGGACAGACTGGTCTTCAAGGGCGTCGTGGCTGACATCTTCAACTCGACCAGGGGCCTGCAAGGACAGATAAACTGGCTGAGGAGAACTCTGCTGGAGAAGGAGAGGGCTGGGAAGGCCCTTGCCCTGAAGAAGAGCGCCCTGGAGCAGATCCGTCTCCACCTTCTGGAGGAAGGGCTGAGGAACTTGACCCTGGAGGTGCAGGGTGTGGGCAGGAAGACGCGGCAGCAGCTGGAGGCCGCAAAGGACGCTTTGCCTCGAACGGTAGCACAGTTGATCAAGGCCAGGATGGGAGAAGTGGAGGCCCAGGTCAACTCGGTCCGCGCCGAAAACCGTCGGTCCCGCACGGGTCTGGAGGATGGCCTGGCGAGGCTTTCCGGGTCGGTGAAGGACCTTCGCTCAGGGCTGGAGGGCGCCATGGGCGGGTACGCGGAGCAGGTGGGAAAGACTATTACTGCTCTGTCCGAGCGTTTGAGGTTGCTGCACGGCGAGGTGGCAGGGCTGGGGGTGAGGAGCCAGAGAGACCTGGCGGACAGGGTCAGGCAGCTGCAGGGGGCAATACAGAAGGTGCAGAGGCAGGTCAAGGGGCAGGAGCAGGAGATGAAGACTGAGACAGCGGACCGGACACAAATGAAAAAGGCCGTCGCTCGTCTCAAGTCCTTGGAGGCCAAGACGGCAGAGCTTGGGAGGAATTTGAAGGAAAAGGACGCAACTCGCACCACGGTAGAGGGGATGGGCGAGACGCTGAAGGGGCTCGGGAGGGAGCTGAAGCAGCTGCACGAGGACGTGGCGAAGGAGGCGGAAAAGAATGCCAAGAAACTGAAGCAGGTGACGGACAGGATTTTGGCACAAGGGCGGACGGAGAAAAACGAAAGACAAGAGAGAGCGGAAGAGAAAGAGGTCTCTCCCATGCCTGAGAAGAAGTACGACTCGAAAAAAGAGAAGGATGACCCCGCCAGACTACAAGGTCTTTTCCAGGTGGGTGCTACCACACATGTCTTTGTCACAAAAGTTTGTCTCTTTCGCCCGTCCACATTTTGTCTCTGCTTCGACAGGCTGTCAAGGCGATGAAGGTGGAACTGGACGCGTTACGCGACACTCGCGCGGGAGAGAGACTCACGGCGATCGGGGAGGGAATGAGGAAGCTGGAGCGGGCCGTGAAGGCGGCCAGGGAAGAGGCCGCCAAGAGGAGCTCCCTTCCCATGGTGCCGCCCAAGACCTGGGAAGCAGGTATGTCTTTAGTTGATATGGGAAAACGATATTTGATAGCATATTGAAACTTGATATAAACTATTATTTCAGGACTACAAGAGAGACTAGCCCGCGCGATGACTAGCGTGGCCGCCGCCCGAGAGGAGCTGGGCCGAGAGAAACAAGACTGGGGGAGGGACAGGGCTGCTTTGGAGAAGAGGATGGAGGGCTTGGTGAGGGACGGGGAGGAGAGGGAGAAGGAGCACATTGCTGGGCTGTTCAAAGTGGTGGACTCCATCTCAAGGTATGCCTGAGACATATCTTCCTTATAGAAGCATGTTCAAATGTACAAATACTTTTTAATTCAAGTTTCCAAGTTGATTCGGATATCTCTCAGGCAACTGGCCGAAGTGAGGCAGAGCGTCGGCGACAAGGACAGAAGATACGACGGTGTCAGGGATGAGGTTCGCCGGGCGGTGGAGGAGTGCAAGAGGATGTCGCAGGCGAGACCCCAACTGCAGCAGGATCTGCTGAAGAGGGCCCTGTCGAGCGTGGAGGCCGCACTAGGCCAGGCTGCTGCGGAGAGGGGGGCGGTGGCCAGGAGGGCGGAGGCCGCGGAGGCGTCTCTGATGGTACTTAGGAGAGAAGTGGAGGAGAGGCTGCGAAGGCGAGGGGAGGTCGACGTCGTCCGCCAGAGGCTGTCACAGCACGACGGGGAGCTCAAGAGGCTCTCGGAAGGTTTCAGGGAACTGGAGGCGAGGCTGACCAACAGGAACTACGCAGCTCAGAGCGAAGAGCTCAAAAGTCTGGAGTCCAGGGTGGAGGCATTGCGCAAAGAGCTGGAGAAGAGAGGAGGATACAGAGACGAACGGAAGGCGCAGGAGGACGCAAAGGTTGAGGGGAAGGAGCTTGGCAGCGAGGTGGGCAAGGCAAGACAGGTCAAGGCGGCCTTGGAGCAGATTTTGAAAGAGGTTGGTACAATGAATGAAAGAAACAAAACTCAGTCGAGATATGAATTTCTGCTCTCGTCTTTTTTTTAGGCGCAGCGCAAGATCGTCCCGCTGCCGCAGCAACTACGGCGTCCGAATCAACCAGCGTTGGCTACCGCCGTGGAGGCGGAGAAGAAAAGGCAGCTAGGATCCCCCTCATCGCCGCCTACAAAAGTCAGAGAAGCCCTGAAAAGATGTGAACAGGGTATAGCCAACGTCTCCGCCGAGCACCGGGCGCTTAAGTAAGGAGAAAAAGTTGCGGGGCACGAATATCTCGAGTTTCTTTTCACCTCCGCTGGCCGCGAAATGTTTATTGCTGCGCCATTGTCAAAAGGGAACTTTCTGCCCATCTCCCATCTGTGTGTCCTGTTCTCTCCCCAGGTCTGAGGTGGAGGAAATCAGGAAACAGCAATCTTCGTCCTCTGATTCTTGCCGCCCCTGCGACTCCCTCCGCCGCGACCTGAAAGCCGCCCGCGACGAGCGGTCAAGGATGGGGCAGGCCCTGAGGGACATGGGCAACGACGTGAGTTTTGCAATGAAGGAAAAAACGATGAACTGTTCTCCTATGTGGAACTGCGCCCAACGTATCTTATGGCTGTACGCTTTGTGATGGGAAAATGAACCTTTCCCCCAAAATTTCAAGCCTTTTTGCGCAATTTCTGTCCATTTGGACAGGAACAGGAACGGACGCTATCCTCCTCTTCCTCCGCCTTTTATCTTTGATCAGGTCCCTCGCGCCACCTTGACCGCGCGTCTGAGATACGAAACACCCTTTTCTTCTCCCCCGACATCAGACGTTCCTGTTACCTCTCTCTCACCCTTTCTCTAAAAGGAAAAAGCCTTTTTTGTCCCCATTTCTTTTGTTCTGATCTCGAGGCCTTTCAAGATTGGGCAACCTTGAAATGGACTAACACATAATCGACCTCAGCATTGTAGCTATGTGTAGTTAATTTTTAACATTTTTTTCTTCCAGCTCCACACGGTGATAGGCCGCGTCTTTGCTGCTGAGAACAACAACTTGCAAGCGGATGCAGACCGCCAAAAGAGCTACCGCCCCACTCCTCAACCGGCGTCGGGCGGCGGCCGTGGCACGGACGACGACGCCCTGTCCACCGCCGTCCGCCGCACCCTGCCGCGCCTGGAGGCCGCGGCCGCCGCCCAGGGGGCCGCCATCGCCGCCGCCAACGCCACGGCCGTGGAGGCGCTCGCCAGATCCAGGAGGGCGGAGGAGAGGTGCGGAGAGCAGAAGGTGAGTGTGAAATGAGAAACCTTTTCGAGCTTCCCCACTCACGAAAAAGTCATTCCGCACTCTGCAGTAGCACTTTCCCGCTTTCTCTTTTTGTAGTGGCAAGAAAGTTATGGTGTCCAATGGGGCTGCACGTACTTCGATCCTTTGTTCTATCCAACCACAAAAGTTTGCGTGCCTCTTCATTCTTCAACGTCCGTCTTTGCTTCAGTTAGAGGAGCAAATATATTTCCCACATCGGCAACGCCCATTTCCATCTTGCTCTTGCGTGCTTTTTTCGTCCTTGGGATAGATATGGTATAGCGGTAGGCGAGGCTGGAAAATGTCCTTGCACTTGGAACTACTGCACGTACCGTGCAATTGACAGTATTTGCTGCATGTCCTGTTCATCGGATCGGTACACCCCTAGGACGTCTCGCTGTGTCAACCTCAGATTTCAGTGGTCCCGTGGGAAACATACCGTGGTCGGTATCTAAGGCAGAAGGACATGTAGCGAAACGACGCCTTTTTTTAAATCGTCATAGGAATGGCTCTCATTCTAAATCGGAAGACCAATTTGACTTCTGATTTCTGTAGCTGTGGTTCGAAGGGTCTTGGAAAAGGGGAGAAAGTAGAGTGGCACTCAATTACATTTAAAGTTTCTCGGAGGCACATCGCAACTTTCAAATCCCTTCAGTCGAACTCGAAGGCCCTTAACTCAATTTCGAATCCACACTTGTGGCTTTTCTGGTTGCTTTGCCAGGCTCCCTCTCATCCGTATCAGAAGTTTACAGTCGTCGGTTGTATATTGCCCGGCCAATGTGTAAATAAAATCGTTGGTTTATCCTCTTCCTCCTTCGTTTTGCAGTTGAGGGCTCTTATTGCCAATTTCACATTGTCCCATCCGAAGAAGAAGAAAATATTCCCCCTGAAGAAAGAGGAGGGCGGCGAGAACGGGCTGGAGAAAGCGGAGGGCGGGATCCTATCGCCCAGGAGATACCACGTCCCCTCCTTCGGGGAGAGGGAGCAGGACGGGGAGGGAGTGTGGCAGGGTGGAGACGGCGAGGTTATGAAAAGGAGCCGAGGAGGAGGAATGGCGACGGGTATAAATGGAAAAGTTTTCTGAAGAAACTGCCACTAAACTTTCCCTTTTCTCCCACATACATTCAGATTGTTCCGGGAGTTGGTCTGACTTGGGCGGGCCCCTCCCCGACGGACCGCAGACGGTCCACCCCACCGCAGGAGGAGGAGCGGGAGGGGGAGGCGGTCTGCGGGTCCTCTGCTCGGGCGGTCTGACGGTGCTGCAGCGGAGGGTGGACGGGGCAGTGGACTTTGAGCGAGGGTGGGAGGAATTCCAGGACGGGTTCGGAGACACGCAGGGTACGAATTATTTGCAAATGTCTGTTTTCATTATTTTCAATGCACAAACGCGTATTGGGAGGTGCGCAAAGGAGGGCTGGCACAAAAGATGATTTTTTTGGGATCAAAGAAAGAGCAGAGGCCGCAGCCTCCATTCCATTCGTATTTTCTCTTTCGAGAACAAATCCCTCCGGTTTTGATTTCTAGGGCTTTGGCGGTGCGATTGTGCAAGGGGAGGAGGGATTCTCTCTTCTCTGAGTTCTCCCCCACTCCTTTCATCTCAGTTTGTTGCTGCACCTGCGGCCCATTGTTCACTCGTCCCCAAAAAGTTTTGATCCCTTTCGTTGTTTTGAATTCTGCATCCCTTTTGATGATGCTGGATTTGAGCACAGGGCGGCATTGTCCACGCTACAGTTATTGTTGATCTTTTACTGTTTCTTCTTCTTTTTCTCTTACAGGGGACCACTGGCTGGGGCTGCAGGGATTGCACGCGCTGACGTCGGCCAGGTTCGCGGAGATGCTGATGTTGGCTAGATTGAATCACGTCCTGCTATTTCGTCTTTCCTCAAGGAAGTTTTCCCTGGTGGTGGAGCTGTGGTCCAACGCCAGCGAGTACCTCCTCCTGCGCTACTCCCGCTTCGCGGTGGGGCCCCGGGAGGGAGGGTACGTCCTCAGCGTCGGTGGGTTCTCCGCCGCCAACGCCACTTCCAAAGAAGCCGCAGCAATGGACGGAATGACGCCAGCCGACGGGAGGACGTTCGGGGCAAAAGACAAAGGCGTGTGCAAGGGCAAAAACAAGGCGAGGTCTCAATGAATAGAGATAATGAAGTTAGGAGGGGAAAATAGTTGCATCAATTTGTCTTGTTCCCTTGCAGTCCGGCTGGTGGCACTCCAAGTCCTGCTCCTGCCCTGCCAACCTGAACGGCGGTCCCTTCCCGACCGGGCTTCGATGGCCCGGGCTTGGCAACGTCACTAAATGTCAGATGATGCTGGAGCCCGTGGTCGAAGGAGGCGCTCGCTATCGCACCCCGCAAACAAACAATAGGAGGGCCTCCTTCCCGCACCTCTCTTCCTCGAGCCACCCGCTCTCCGCTCTGGCGCTAAGAGCACTTCTGCAGGGGCGACAAGTCAATTAGTTAATTTGCCTGTTTATATCATGGTTCCTTCTATCTTAGACGGCCGATCGTTCTCCGGCGGAGGGAGACAAGGGCCCGCCCGGCGACGGTTACGCCGTCAGCGGGAAGCAGCTCGTGGTCCCTGGGATGACGGGGATGCTCAGCCTGCCCACCATACAGCTCAACAACATCAACGTGTTTCCAAAGTCTTCCTTCCCCAAGGGGTCTCCCATCGCCGAGGGAGGGCAGGTGGGAAAATTATGTCTTTTTCGTGTCCGCACTAGTGCCTCTCTTTTCCCTCGCGCAGCCGAGCGCCGTGCGGAGCGAACAGTTTGTGGTGGTCGGTGGAGAGGAGGCCGCCGCCGCCTCGTCGTCTGATGCTACCAGGCTCTCCTACGTTCCTCCCTCTCCTCCGCTCCTGTACCCTCCTGAGGAGCTCCCGGTGAAGACCAGGCGGGTGCAGAGGTCAAGGACGGGCGACGGCGACAAGGTAGGAAAAGTGCCGAAGATTATGTTCCTTTTTTAACCCCTGCAAAAAGAGCATGTCTTGTCATGCCTAATCGGCGGGGTTTCTAATTTCTCGGAAAGTCATTTTATCTTCCTTAGCCAAATTACATCTACGTACGTTCCACATGTTAGACCCGACAATTCATATTATATAACTAGCACGTACAGTGTGCAGTAGAAATTGAACACTTCTGCAGAGAAACAACTCAAAGGCAACGGGGCTACACCATGGAAAAAAGAAACGCAAACATGAGGTTGTAAAGCACTCAAAGAGGCCTTGACGGAACTTCTCAGCATCACGTATTTTGCTGCTTGCAAATTGGACTGACAAATATTTTTGTTTCTACAGTCTTTTACAGGTGCTTTTAGTAATTTAATACAATCAAGATGATATATTTTTTTATGTTTTATTAGCGACTACGATCTCAGTTATACTGGAATATTACACACAAGTCAATCAGTCTAGTTCATCGTGGCTTTGAACCACTTCCTGTCGGGCGCTCTTCTGGATTTCTTTCGTCTTCAGGGTATTGTTCCTGTCCTTCTGGAGGTGGTGGCTCCTCTTCAGGAGGTGGCTGTTCTTCTGGAGGCGGCTGTTCTTCTGGAGGTGGCGGGTTTTCCTCTGGAGGTGGCTCCTCAGGCTCGGGCGGAATCGCTTTGCTGTCTCCTTGGTTTCTTGCGCTTATTCCTCCTCCGTAGAAGTTGTCTTGTCGTTGCTTGTATTTCTGCCACATTTCTTCAGAAATGTCTTCCTCATACGTTATCTTGAAGTATTCTTTTGGCTTCGGTGCACCGCCTAGACCGACTATGTCTTGCATCTGGTTAAACGTTTCACCAATCATATCGGCGGTCTCATCATAGCAGGTCGGTTCTCCTTTTCCTGATCTTATTCCAGTTCTTGCACCTGATCCTGCGCCCATGCCTGTTCTACCTCCTTCGCCCATGCCCGTTCTTGCCCCTGTTCCCATCCCTGCTCTACCGGAGGGTCCAGCACCTGGACCTGCGCCAGATCCAGGTCCAGCACCCGATCCAGGTCCAGCACCCGATCCAGGTCCAGCACCCGATCCAGGTCCAGCACCCGATCCAGGTCCAGC
>JAAUYJ010098010.1_pt1 | contig 15095 bp, 17 predicted proteins | sample 7278031 | NCBI WGS metagenome assembly JAAUYJ01 (sample SAMN14350222, study PRJNA611818) | marine sediment metagenome | isolation source: surface marine sediment (1.8m) | place: French Polynesia: Moorea | collected 2018-08 | reverse complement strand
TCACTTTTGTTCCTTTTTTCCCATGTGTGTCCTTGCCCTGAACTCGATCGGCAGCAACGGCAGCCAAAAAAATTATTTTTTTTTTCACAAATTTTTTTTTATTTTTTTGTGGGCGTTTTTTGGTGAGACCATGGGGAATCTGGTCATTCCATTTTTTTCTCATTTATGTGCATAGGATTCAAGTGCCGTGGTCCAACTTCATCATGAACCCCTTCTGCTACTTTGAGATATCTAGCTTGATCTCAAAGAGTCCAATAAGCCCAATAATTTGCAAGAGTGCGTAAAAATGCCTGCCAAACAGTTTGTTTTATGCGATTTCTTTGAAAAAAGCCTAGATTTTTCTATACACTTTTTTTTCTACCTGGCTACAGGGTGGATCGATTTGTCTGCGCCACCCGTTATATCATGGTGATTGAACGCGACACTATTTTTTTCGTTTCACGTCCTTTAGGTCGACGTTTTCGGACTCTGCGGCAAGGTCATCAGGAAGACGTGCGGGAGATCTATAAACTCAAGTAGACGGGGGTAAAAGTTTTTCATCTTTTTTACTCACCTATTTTTTTTCCTTAAGTCGTTGGCTACAAGGACTGCGAGGTGAAGCTCCTTCAGGACTACAAATTCTACCTTGCCTTCGAGAACACCTACTGCAGGGACTACATCTCGGAGAAGTTCTGGAACGCGCTCAAGCAGGACATAGTCCCCATCGTCATGGGAGGGTAAGTCGCTGTTTCCTTTGTATTGAACAAAGATATTTTTACTTGTCCTATTATAGCGGGAAATATTCTGATTTGGCCCCGCCCAACTCGTACATCGACGTGGCAGACTTCAATTCAACCAGAGAGCTGGCGGAATACCTGGTCTACCTGGACAAGAACAGCACCGCCTACCTCTCATACTTCAAGTGGAAGGAGACCCACGAGATCAAGTCCTACGCGGAGGTGACCAGGGACGCCTTTTGTCAACTATGTGAAAAACTGCAGGTAAACAACTTTTCGCGAACCAAGACTTTGTGTGAAAATGTGTTTGTTTTTCAGGACCCCTCCCGCCTCCCCGCGGAGGTAGAGCCTTCCAGGTTTCTGACCAGGGACCGGCACTGCAAGGAGGGCGGGAGGAGGCCTAGGGAGAATGGCATAGCTATAGAGTGGAGGGAGGAATACCGGAAAAGAGTCAACGCGTGATCCAAGAAAGGAGAATAAAAGATTTTTTCCAAATAGCGGGGAATAGAAAAAAAAGAGTCAACGCGTGATCCAAGAAAGGAGAATAAAAGGTTTTTTCCAAATAGCGGGAAAGAGAAAAAAACGAATAACGCAAGAAGGAAAGTTTTGTAATATTTAATTTATTCACGTAAAAAATGCAGCATTTAACGTTAATTAACAAATGTTGTATAAATATGCTCTTCATCTTATGGTTTCTCTGATTGAGCTTCCAGCTTCAGCACCGTCCCGTCCTCCGTCCCCTTCCCTCCGGTGGAGAGGAAGAACCCTTCCCCCCCCTTGTCCACTCCCCCCAGCGCCCTCTCCTTGGCGTATTCGTCAGACCCGTCCTCCACCTTGGTGAACATGGCATGCTCGAAGTCGACCCGCCTCTCCTCCACCCCGTTGTCTACGCTCCCCCACTTCAGAGCCGGGGAGGAGAAGACGGCCCTCCTCCTCTGGAGGTGTCCCTCGGCGCCAGTGCATCGGTTCCAGTCCTCCACGAAGGAGTAGAAGTTTCGGTGGTTGAAAGGGTGCTCGCTGGAAAAAGCGAGAGGGATGGAGGTTTGCTAACGAGTATCCCCCCCGGGGCCGTAATTGGAGACAAGTTTTCGATGCTGAAAACAGAAGCAGCGACAGCGCAAAGAACTATCGCAGCAGCAGCAACATGACAAACAGCAGGAAAAAGCACCAGCAGCAACAACACAAGTAGGAGCAACTGCAAAGGCAGCTGCAAAAAGAGTTGAAAATAAAAGTTGACGAATATTTCGCACCTGCTCCTCCTCCTGAATGCCGCCATGAATCTGGTCGTGCCCTCGTATTCGAACCTGCATCTGCACAGCCAAGAGTCCTTGTCCAGCGACCTCTGCCCGGTCACCGTGAACGTCACCGGCTTCCCCTCCCGCCAGTCAAAGTCCAACATGGACTTGAGCCCGGTCCCCTCACCGCCGAACTCGGACACCGCCACGCCCTCCCCCGACTCCACCTCCTCCACTGTGCCGCCCTCGCAGTTCCACATGGAAAAGATGGCCACACGACGATTTTTGTTGATCTACAAAACAGAAAGACTGATTTTGGGGGAAATACTGTAGTTGCTACAAATCTTATATCCACCTGCTGTATTCCCGAGTATCCCCCCGGCCCCCAACCCACGACGCAAAAATATGTGCAGTCGGCGGACTCTTCGACCGTGGCCGTGCACTCCAGCTCGAACCGGTAGGAGAGGTCGACCACCTTCATATATGCCCCGCCTGCTCCATAGCGGAGGTGGCAGGAGGTGGCTGGGCGGCAACGAAGGCTCTCCATCAGGTGATCTCTCTCGCTCATCACGCGCCACTTTTGCCGACCGTTGCCCTTCTCCAGCGGTTTCAGCGCTAGCGACTTTCGTCCAGTGTCCACCTGGGTCAGGGCCAGTTCTTCCCCCCTTGTGGTTGTTTCCGTAGCTACTACTGTTGTTGTTTTTGTTGTTGTTGCTGCTGCTGAAGTTGCTGCTGCTGTGGTTATAGTAGTTGCTGCTGTTGTTGTCTTTGCTACAGTACCCGCTGTAGCCGCCAGCTCTGTTGTAGCAGCGGCTGCTGCTGTAGCTGTAGTAGCTATTGTTGATGCCAGCACCAATGTATGCTCGTCTTTCCATACAAAGGTGTTGTTCGCCCCCTCCTCTTCCCCCGTCCCCACCATTACGACTCCCGCCCCGTCCTCCGCCTTCTCCACCCCCAGGCACAACTTTCGGTCCAGACACGACACTATCTTCCCGTTCCTCCAAGTCCACGCCTGGTTTTGCCCCCAATGCAAGTGCTCGTAGGCCCCCACCGGCTTCCCCCTCCCGCTGTCGCTGTCGTACACGTCTGCCACCTCGCCGGTGAGCACGTTGATCAGGACGAATCGGTCTCCCTGGCCGCCAATGAAGGGGAGAGACATCTTTCCACGAAAATATTGTTGCAATAGACTCCAATTGTTCGAACTTTGAAAAGTCCACTTGAAAATCCCAGTCCCACTTGTTACACCTTACACCACCTCTATAAACTCCTCCGCTGTTGAAGCAGGCAAGATTCGCCGCTCTCTCCCGGCCCCTCCGTTTCTTTCCTCTTTCTCCCCCTCCTTCTCGTCCTTTCCTTCAGCAAGATTTTGAGCGTAGCTGGATCCCTTTTCCGTCCCCCCTACGTCACGTCCGCCGACACAACAACGGGGAACTTTTTTTTCTTTACGTGCACACTACCTGTCTAACTTCAACGAGTGTGCTAAAAATATTTGTTTGCTCCAGCCCTATTCTAACGTAGAAAGTGAAAAAGTTACTCTCTGAAGCATATAAGTAAAAACTGATTTCACCACTAGTTTTTTTTAAAAAAAACGCTGACAAATAACACCTTAAAATCATGTTACATCCTGACGAACAAAGCATAGCAGGGTTTTTTAATCATTAAACTCGTTTTCTTCAAACAGAAAAGTAAGGTAAGCCAAATTATTGTCTCTTTGTCTGCAAATTTGCTGTTTGTTCCTCTTTTTCGGACGATATTCAACTTCGGCTTTGCTCCTTTCTCCGAGTGGACAAGCTGTCACGGCAGCTGCGGAAGAAGAGAAAAGGGGAAGGAGGGCAAGCTGCGAGAGACCGTCGATTCCAAAAGGACAGGTTTTTTTTGACAATTTTCTTATATTTTGCTACATAAACACATGAACTATTGAAACAAACATGCCAAATTAGTGCCCTAGGGTACGGTTTCACTTCGGAAGATCGTACTATAGAGCTCCAAGCCAAGACGTCTCTTTTCTGTCTTGATTGGGGTATGAAGAGAAAAGAGAGAAAGAGGAGAGGGGCTTGGATAGGCTTGGGAGTTGCAGCATCGGAAAGAAATGACGACAAAAATGGAATTTTTTTGTTTCCTGATTGATAGAAACGTTTTGCAAGGTAAAGAAACGTTTCTTTCTAAGGGTAAACGTGCAAAACCCGATCGTACGTCAGTTCCTGACACAGCCACGAGGGAGCGCCACCGTCTGCGCAGACTGCACTGCGCAGCTTGGTCGACCCGGCACGGCACGACTTGCAGGCAAAGCAGGCGAGCGAGGGCTGCACTACAACAACAGCTGCAAATGAATCCAGTCTAAAGCAGATTTTTCATAATGTTCAATTTTTTTCGGGAAAAATAGGTTAGCACTTTGCCAAAATTGGGCACAAGCTCTAGTGCGCGTGAGAGTGATTTCTGGGGCCTTTGCGCGGTCCTCAGTGGTCTCCAACAAGTTCTTTGAAGTCCTGTGGGTGCATGGGCGGCTCGGTTTCACAGGTATGCACAACCATTTTGCTTTGTAAAACGGCCCTTTTGAATATTTGTCAGTTCAGTAGATTTTGGTGATTGTCAGTTTTGTATCACCAAAGCGCCTAGTGTTGTAGAGGAGCCAAGAAATTGGCTAAAGTTTGGGCATGACTGCAATTGGTTAATTTGAGCTGTTTCCTTATAACTTTAAATAGTCACTTTCTCCTTATTGTCTTCATATAACATTTCCCCCTCAATTTGTCCTTTCCTGAAGAACAGAAGAATTTGTAAAACAATGTTTTCATTTTGTCATATTCTGTGTTTTAGAGGTTTCCCTGGTAGAAAATTAACCTTTCTCACAAATATTTTTCTCCAGCACATGTGTACTTAAAGGCCCTGTTATACACAGATTTTTACACAATGTTTTTAGAAAAAAATCTTTTTTAACAACAGAAATTTAAGGTTTGGAACAGGTGGTCAACTTCAGTTTTAGCAAACCAAAAAAGCAGGCAAAGCAAGCAACAAAAATTTTTTCTTCTACAGTGTGGTGTGACCCACAATCGGGGCGACTCACTTCAGGACTCACCTTATGAGCTATGATTGTCTTATCCACTTGATTTTTTAACTATCCCTAGATAGATGTATCAGCTTAATTAGATTTTTTTTCAAGATTTCTAAATAAAATAAGTTGGCACAAACATATTTTATGGTCTTCCACCACAACTTTAAGCACCTGCTGCAAATGTCAGAGCAGGTGCAGGTAATCCGGATTTTATTTGCAAGAAGAGAATTCAATTTGCCTCAAAATAAGTCAAGAACCAATGTCATAGCTTCAAAAATAAAAGAGCTAAAACCAAAAACAGGTCGAGTTGTGAAATAAAAGTGCTCAAGAAAAGATGTGTCTGAAAATTAGCTGAATAGCGGAATCTTTTCTACAAGCGGATTGCTGGTGGCCTAAGACCTATGGTTACTCAAGGATGCCAGGAAAAGTGTCAAAGCCAAGAAGGCAGCGTTTGGACCACTTCATATCACAACAACAGGCACTAAAGTCGCTGGGTCGGCAAGTCGGGAGTCAAGTTAGTACTGGAGATTGAATGATGTACATGTGCATTTGTGCTTTTAAGCGTTCTTTCTTACATGAGCCCGTATTAAACTCAACTCAACCAAAAACAGGTCCATTGATTTTTTTAACTTTTGAAATTTATTTAGTAAAATTTATTGTATGGAGGCTCAGACCCCTCTGAAGCACCTGTAGTCTTTCTTGTAGCTCAGTTATTATTTTAGATAGTGTAGAAATTATTTTCTTCCTAGTTAACTAATAGTTTAGTGCAGCCCTGCAAAAAGAACCCTAATTTAGTATCATTTCTGTTGCTATCAAATGGCAGAATTGATCAAAAAACCAGTTCACACAGCAATGGGCATTGGTCATGTCAATTTTTGGCTTCATAGGCCTTGCAGGAGAGGAGAAAACGAGGACTGTATCTGTATTCTGTATAGGGTACTCTTGATGAATAATACACGTTTATTTACTAAACTTTTCTTTTTGCCAGCCCAGCCCACTCCTTCTTTCCTGCCCTTCGCCCTGCCAAGCAACCCTTGCTCGATTTGCTTTCGTACTTTTGGCCTTGCCCAACAGAACAGGTTGTGGCAGAAGTGAGCCCTGGGTATTTATGTTGTTCTAGAGATCTGAATTTGAACTAAGGCCCGCATCAACCACAAGCAGCATTCGCCCCAAAGAGCAATGCTGTAGAGAAGCAATCTTTTTATTCCCGCCTTGCTTCTGTCTCTTCTCCCTTCCCCTTCCCCTGGACGGAAGAATCAAGCGCCCCTCGAAAAGCCGAGCGACCGACCCTTTCCCTCTTGTGGCGCGCAGGCGGCATTCGCGCTTGCCGGCGACGAGAGGACGGAGGTCTAAAAGCGCCGTTTTTGTAGACATGGTTCATTTTGAACTGTTTGTCAACTGTTTTGAGCCAGTGTTCCATGCATTTCAATGCAAGTTAGTGGCAGTGGAAATCTAGTCTGGTGAACAACTACTACAACCTACAATAGTGACATTAGCTTCTGCAGTCGTGGTAAGCAATTTTGTTTGCTTTCTTAGGAAAAATGGTTTCATATTTTATTTCAAGTAGACAACATTTGCAGCAGCCAATTGAGGAAGCCTTTTCATTTTGAAGCTAGTTTGAAATACATCAAAGATTGTTGAACTCATGCTATTGTAAGGCAAAGACTGAAATGTTGTTTTATTATTTTGTCTGTAACATAGTCACTTTAAAAGTTTCTTTACAGTTGCGTTCTTGTTTGCTTCTCGATGTTAGGCTGTCATATTATACCGTATGTTATACGGCAACAAAAACTATTGTTGAAAGCAGGGAATTTTAAAATCGTTCATAGGTTCATATGCTATGTCCCTGACTTTTCGCCCAGCACAATTGAAATGCGGAATAGTAAAATTTTGGTAGGGGATTACTTCGACACATCAATAAGGTTTCAATTTGGCTTAAAAATATCGCCATCTACCTTTAGCCCTCGCCGCCGCCCGATTCTACCGCCGCTTCTGCTACAATGAAGATGGTGGACAACATCCTGATGGAACAGGAAGACAAGACGGGGGAGGAGGAGTTGGGGATCAAGAGCAAGGAGGCAGAGGTCATGGACAAGCCTGCCGAATCCGGCTCCACCGACATCGAGGCTGCCATCATGCGCGAAGTGGAGCTCCTCGAGGAAGAGGAAGACAAAGGAGGCGAGAACGGGAAGACAGTGGCGGAAGAAGAGATCCAGAAAGTTGCTGGTGATGATGGGGCGGAAAAGATGGACGAAGATTCGCCCAAGGAGGAGGAGCCCGCAAATGCTGCTGTTAATGGCGCCGTGAGCACAGAGGGCAAGAACGAGGGGAAGGAGGCTCCTGCGGAAAATGGCCAAGATGCTCCTGAAAGAGCTGTGAAGGATTGTGGAGAAGCTTTCCAGGTTCGGGAGAAGGAACAAGAAGAGCAGCAGGCTGATTTTGGCCTTGTTGAAGAAGTTACTCCTGAGCAGAACAAACCTGCTAAAGCAGCAGAGGCTGTGAACGTGACCAAAGAAGTCAGCACAGGCGAGACATTAAATGGGGAACCCGCCTCATCCTCCGAGGATGTCCCAATGGAAGAGGACAAGAAAGAAGATGAGCCAGCAGCACCGTCAGAACCAGAGTCCCTCCTGGTGGTTCGATCCCTGGTTGAACACCTGGCCGCCAACTTCCCTCTCTCGGGCGGAGGCAGCAGCAGGAGGGCTAGCATAAGACGTTCTGCTGAGGAGAGCGAGGACTGCTGTTCCTCCTCCGGCGCTGAGGCCGACGTCTCTGCCACCGAGTCCGGCAGGAGCAGCCCCGCCAACAGCGTAGCATCAACCGCAGCAAATAGAGGTCCGGACTTCAACAAGGCACTTCAGGAGCTGGCGGACATCGAGCAGGCCAGCAGGAGAGCGTGGGAGGAGCCGGTCGCAGCAGCAAAGCAGAAGGGTATGCAAAAGAATTCACCAACTTTTGAAAGGAGGCGGAGAGGTTGTTTTTATGTGCACGTTGGTGCTAAGATGTAGTGGTCAGAGAAAAGCGTGCAAATTCGTCCATGATACCAAGGGATAACCAGATCGGTAAAAAGAGAAGAGCAAAAGAAATTCAGGTTATCCTTTCGTTTCCTGGAAGAGTTTGCACGGAATGACACACTGCGCAAAGAGCACGAAAAACCTCGATTTAGACTGCCTCCTCGGAAGCATAAATATCTAATTTTGCTTTTCGATTTTGCAGACAAAACTCCCAAGCGGCCGGCCGTTGGGGAGGCGGAGGTGGCCGCTGCCAAGAAGGCCAAATTAGACGAAGAGGCTTCCCCCTCCTCCGCCTCTAAAAACGAGGAGGGAGACAAGAAGAAGGCAAAGCGGCTGGTGAAGCGACTTACCAGAAAGGTGAGTCATACTTTTGAAAAACATTGGTCATTTATACCAAAAAACAGCCAAACAACTGTTTCTTTATGCTTCTTTAAATATTTGAACAAAAATATAATCGAAGGTAGAATCGACAGCAAATAGCGCTGTTCGTACTACAGTATGTCACAATTATACTTTTCTATGGGCCCAAAGTTGTCGCGAATGGTCCAAAAGGATTCGAATGGGCGTAAACAAGCCATCCGAGTAGGTCGACTATCGAAAACTTCACGTTTAAGGCCGAAAAACCGTTTAAAACATCGAATATTCAATACGTCCAGATGGCGCCACGATCGCCTTCTAAGGTGCGCCCCTTCTTCCCCCCCCCGCCTCCCGCAGCCCCGTTCCATCGCCTCGACGCCATTTTGAGACGAGGGCAGCTTGTAACTTCCCACTCGATTCACCATAACCGCCCTTTACCCACCTCAATCGTGGCTCAAATTTATCATTATTCACCAAAAAATAATCGAAACGGGTTTTCTATGATAATGGTTTTAATTTTTTTTTCGCGAAATTGGTTAAAATTTGTTACGAATTGATTTTTTGTATCAAAATCCAGCTTTAGTGAAGATAATTTTGTTCCCGTTTTGTAATATTGAGCTTAAGTATACTATTTACAAACTCGCTTTATCTAGCCTAAAGTTTTGATCGAAAAAAAATAAAAACTCCTTTTTGCTAGGCAACTTGCAAGCTATCATTTTTATTACTTTTTTTTCATTTCTATATAATTTAATCCAACAGACAGACGAATAAGCAAGAAATTCACTGGCCCTGGCTGCAACATTCTGGATTTTGCGATAGGCAGCACACACATTGAGAAAGAGAGAGAACAGAGTGTGCGGGAGAAAAACGGAGAAAGAAGCCTCCACTTCACCTTTCTTTTTCTTTTTTCTCTCTCGTCGATAGCAGCAGCTGCCGCAGCTGTCGGGGTATTTTAGGGTCGAGCTCAAGGATTTTGAAGTAAATTTGGTTTAGCTACGAAAAGCTGACCGAACATTTTTTCCAAAACGTTTTAGGATTACTGTTGGAAGTGCTCGCTACCCTTCTAGGTAGCTGTTTCAAGGTCAAGCAACGATTCGTGCAGTTTTTTTCTTGTCTTGCTACCATCACAGCTAGCATTTCCACAATATGCAGCCCCTCTACAGTAAATACGAGGGAAGTGCTTGCATTGCTACAAAAAGGATGCTGCTACAGGGCTCACAAACTTGCTTTGTAAAGCCGCAATTTTATTGCTTACGCACATTTCCTAGTCCAGCTGGCCCAGCTTAGGGAAATGCGAAATATCACAAATCTTGATCACAACGCCACAAAAATAGTATAATCCCACGATGCTGCAACAGGCTGCAATCCACAATTTGGCCGAATCTTGTTAAATAAAAGCACTTCAAATTGCTCAAGAAAGAAAACATTTTCGCTCTGTGACTGTACTTGTTTCTCTGCATTACCTACGCGCGCTCCTTTCCTCCCCCTTTTATGATTCTATCCCACTCCGCGCCTCACAAACCGCATTTCGTGAAACAAGGAAAGGTTGCGCGACTCTCCGTTACCAACGTGCCGACACTTTTCCTCTACTTCCGGTTTCAATTACTAATCCCCGTCCGTCCGTCTTTTACTCCCCGATGCAGGAGCTGGAGGACATGGTGTGCGACTCCCTGGCGACGGCGCTCTCGGCCCGGTCGGAGGTGGCTCGCCTCAGGCGCCGCTGCGACGCCTATGAGGAGTCGGTGGAGAAGTTCCGTCGCAAGGCGCAGGCCCTGAGGAAGCAGAACCAGGACCTGACGCAGGTATTCAAGCGCTACGTCAGCGACTGCAGGGAGTCGGCTTCGGGCAGGAACGGGGGGAGGCCCGCCGTGCCGCTCAAGATCACCAGGTCCGTCGGGCTCACAGTCAACATCACCTCCACCACGGTAAGATTGATGTGTTTAAAAATATTTTTCTGTTTCAACAATTGTACTTGGCATTTTCTTTAGGTTGTGGCTGAAAAGCGCCCTGCTGCCACCCCCTCTCCGAAGGGGGTCCCTCTGGGCGCCAGGCCAGTTCCGGTCAGGGGAATCCAACCTGCTCAACGGACCTCCCCTCAACAGCAGCAAATGGTCAGGACGATCGCGGCTGCCCCCCAGCCGGGCGCCGCCGCCGTCAGGATCAACGGCAACGTTGTCAACGGCTCCCCCTACACCTCTCGGCGGCCGATGTCACTGCAGCCAGTCACCAGGCAGGAGGTGCAGCAGCAGGTCCAGGCAAGGGCCGTCGCTGCTGCGGCAGCTGCAGCGGCAGCGGCCGGCGGAGGGGCAGGGACAATGCCGGCGCCGCTGCCACATACCACAATCACCAGGATAACTCGGCCGGGGCCGGCCTCAAAGGTGGCTCAAGCTACAAACAATGTTCCTGCGGCTCCAACAGCAGCAGCACGAGGTGGCGGCAATCCCGAGGTGGTAGACCTTGCCGACGATGACGACGCTTCCGCTCGGCAACCTAACCGCACCGTCGTCGTTGCCAACGGCGTCCGCCCGGCGAACCTTCCCTCCTCTACCACCTATCGTATCGTCAACGCCCCTGCCCAGCAGCAGCAGCAGCCCAACGCCGCTGCACGAATCGTCATCCGCGCGCCCCAGCGTGCCGCCCAGCAGCCCCGCCCGGTCCACCCTGCTCCCCTCCCGGAGTTCCCCCGCTCCCAGCAGCCCCACTCGCCCCACTGGAAGCTGGGCCCGCCAAAGTCGCAGCTCAAGATATCTAAGCTGAAGAACGGCATCGTGCTCTCCTGGAACATGCCGCACTCTGCGCAGACCCACGCACCGCTGGCCACTTTCCAGATCTACGCCTACCAGGAGAGCTCCACCAACGCCCACGCCGTCACCTCCGCCCTGTGGAAGAAGGTGGGGGACGTCAAGGCACTCCCGCTGCCCATGGCATGCACGCTCACGCAGTTCCAGTCCGGGCACAGGTACCACTTCGCCGTCAGGGCGCAGGACCAGCACTCAAGGGTCGGGCCCTTCAGCGACCCGCAAACTATCTCCCTCGTCTAACTAAAAAGCAAGAAAACAATAGCACAACGCCGACCTCGCTTCCATGCAAAAAAAATCCCGCCTTTGGCAAGGTGAATTCAATTCCGAAGCTCCGAAAACTTTTTCCCGTAATGAAAAGAAGATCCCACCCACTCCCCGACGAAGGAATTTAAAAAGCAAAGAGACGTATTTCGAATGCCAATTCTCTAGGGAGGAATATTTCGGTGATTGTCTTATCATCTTTGTTTGCGTGCATTTATTTATCGTCGTACCACAAAACGAGAAAAACATGCGCCATCACTTCTCAATTTTCTTCCTGCGCCCTTTCGTTTTCGATCTCTCGCGCCACCTCCGGCATTTTTATTCCTCTCTCCCCGTACTCCCAAAGCCTCCTGAGCCTCTGCCAGCCCCCCTCCGCGCTCACACGGAGGTACTCGTTGTCTGGGTTCCTCCTCTCCTCGTCCGCCGAGAGCAACAGATCCTTGATTGGGAAAGGTTGCCTCCATCCGCTCTTTTCTAATATTTTTTAAAATTATCCACCTGGGCGTAGCGGGCAGCCACGCAAATGGGAATCACCCTCCGGTCCAACTCCGACAGCGGCCGCTCACTGGTGTAACCCGCTATCACATGTCCGCCGACCTATTATTACCGGGCCGGTGTTCCTTGGAAAAATTAATGGCTTTTTCTTGATTGGAGAGCGTGTTACCTCTTCGAGTGGGACCGCCGACTCCTGCGTGAGGAGATACGCGATGCATATCGCCAGGTCGAATGCCAGTCGCCCCCGCTCCAGGTCGCCAAAGTCAATTACCCCGTCGATGGTGGAAAAGTCTCCTCCCGACCCAGCAGACACGATGAGGTTGTGGTCGTTGACGTCTCCGTGGATGACGCCGGACGCGAGATTCTCCCTTTCCGGCAGCACTCGTTCGACGAACGCCTCCAAGACGTCCGCCAACAGTTGCCGGTCGACGCCCTCCTCTAGCACTTTTTCGTGGAGTCTCTTCCGCAGGATCTTCGGCACCCCGACCTCTAAGCTCCAGATGTCGTCCCTGATCAGAGCCGGATCATTTGCGACCTCATCAGGCAGGGTCTGGAAGGAGTTGTGCAACCTGGCGACGACCCCACCGCTCTGGCGGAGGAGTTCTTTGCTCCACGGCCGCAGGGAGTAGAGGGTCCTCCCGGGGACGAAGGTGAGCACCTTGAGGAGGAAGGAGGCGGTCTCCGACGACGCATCATTTCCCCACTTAAGCTACCGAAAGCAGAGGTAGTGTAAGAGAACCAATGAACCATCATCACCGGAATAACTTATTTCATTCATAGAAATAACCCAACGAGAATTTTGGCCATGGGAACCCTCGTAAATCGAGAGTTTCTTTCAAATTTCATGGAGCTTTTTTATGTTAAAAAATGGCCAAAATGCTGAGGGAATTTTCCTCCGCATTTTAGGCATTTTGACGGAGGAAATCACATTGATTAGTTCCATCCGTACAATGAGAAGGGAGCAACAACAGTCGGTTCCGTTGTAGCGACAGCAGCAACAAAAACACTTTAAAAACTAGCACTAGTTTTTGGCGGCGGCAGCAAGCATTACTTTTAAATAAATTCAGAATATAATTTTTGGCCGCGGCCGCGGTGGCCACGGCAGCAGCAGCAGCAACAATAACACCAACAACAGATACGCAACCAGAATAGTTCTCGAATTAAAATCGACAAGAGCATTTGCTGTTTCTCCACCCATCAATTTTTCCCAACGCTATCAGGGACAAACGAACCTGACATTGCAGTTTCTCCAAGCTGTGCAGCTGTCCGTCGACGTTAGGTAACGGCAGCGGCACGGTGAGGCCGCCGCATGATGATTTGCCTCCGCTGCTGCAGCGGTCGAGGTGCGCCAGGACTTTGGCCTGCACTCCGAAGTGGGCCTCCGAGTCCAGACGGGCGCTGTCGCGGCTGTTGATTATCTTGAGCATGTAGCTGAAAGAGACCAATTAGGGGCAACGTTCTCTTTCGTAGGGTGACGGAACCCACCCGTTCTTCTCGGTCTCCTTCAGGTGCGGATTCGTTGGCGGTGAGGCGGGAGCGGCGTGGAAGAAGACGTTTGCATCCCCAAAGCTCTCCAGCCTCTTGAAGTCCCTGCCGCGAAGTCCGTACAGGCGAAGGAGGAGGGACACAAGGATGGGATCGTCGAGGAGCGGCAGCAAGCAAGGGACATCGTCGTCGTCGCTTTCGCCTCCCATTTTCAGACCTCCTGTGACCAAAAAACCCTTCGATACTGTAGCATGTTATGCTGCTATTTTTTCCCGAAACAAGAAGAGTGCCTAACCGTCAGCATCTGTGCAGTGACAGAGTCAAACATGCACCGACCGCCTCGTCGTCGTAGGCGCCATTCGGTCAGGCAAAAAGTGGGAAGGAGAAAAAGCCGGCTTCGGCGGCTCTATTAAATGACGAAACAATTTGCTCCCCCTCCTCGACGCTGCAAGTGTAGTTATTGATGGGAGTCGGGAGATAAGGCCCCCTCCCTCTTGCGAAGGGAAAGAGCAAGCAGAACAGAGAGAAAGACGGAGGCTGGAATGTGAATTCCGTCAATTATTAAAGGGCTTCTGATGCGTCATCATCATCGAAGGCATCCATGAGTGAGAGGATCATTTTCTAGAGAGACAAAAAGAGCATCCCTGCTGCAACGTCACAATTTCTCTCTCTTCATGTTTGGGAGCCTCCCCCTATAATGAATAGCCTCCTGATTCACCGCCGCATTGCTACGCAGAGAGGACGATGTGCAGACCGGAGCAAATCGAGGAAGTAACTTTGTCCTCGTCGTTCCCTCTTTTCCCTCCTCCTCCGCAGACAACAACTATCTCTATCCCACTTCCTCCTACTCTTTCTGCGGCTGCCACGCCCTTGTTGTACTGTGTAGTGCCCCTCTTCCCCCCGTCTCCCTCCCTTCCTCCGGACTGCGGCGGCGGCGGCAGCGGCTTTCACCTTCCATTTTACGCGAAAGGGGAGGCCTTCGCCTCCTACACCTCTCTCTCTCCCTCTCTCTCTCGTGTGTGTGTGTGTGCTCTCAACCCACCCACACCCTTTTTCGCCTCTCTCGCAAACACTCCCCTTTCTCTCTTCGATCCTGCTCTTACTCCAGCAAAAATCCTCCGTACTATTCCTGGAAAGTGGGAAGGTAATTTTGGCGACGCATTCCGACTCTACCATGACCTACCTCAACTACGTCCCCTCCCCGTTTTACACAACGTTCTCCCCGGCATTGCAACAGCTCCAAAGAGCTGGGGAATTTGGGTAGTGGCAATTTTTTTCTGAGGGAAGGACGGAAGAAGGAGCAGAGAGGGAGGGAGCTGTTGCTTCTTTCCCCTCAGTTTCTCCGTCTCTTTCTCTCTCTCTCTCTATTTTCCCGCACCCACCCACCCACCTCGTTCCTCCCCCCCCCCCCCCATTTTCCTCATTTTCCCAGCGAGGGAAGGAACGAGGGGGAGGAAGAGTGGGGGCGGGAGGAGGGAGGAGAGTCGCCCTCCTCCGCGGTGGAGGAGGAGGAGTTGTAGTACTACCACTAGTACGACGAGGAGAAGGAGTGCGAATTGGGGGAGGAGGAGGGGGGTTAGTCGTCATCGACGGAGGAGGAGACACACACGAAGGAGGGGGAGGAAACAGAGGCTCATTGGGGAACTTGGGGACATGATACACAGTACAGAGAGAGACAGTAG
>JAAUYJ010192969.1_pt1 | contig 15101 bp, 11 predicted proteins | sample 7278031 | NCBI WGS metagenome assembly JAAUYJ01 (sample SAMN14350222, study PRJNA611818) | marine sediment metagenome | isolation source: surface marine sediment (1.8m) | place: French Polynesia: Moorea | collected 2018-08 | reverse complement strand
GATAATAATTGATTTGATGATTGGATTTGGGGAGATATCTAATACACCCCATCTCTCCCTACTCCCCTACTCCCCCACTCCCACACTCATAGACCCCAAATGGGTTCTATAACATTAGGAAGCGCTATAAGAGGCATCTTTTCCGCAACAGGTGTACCTCACCAAGGTGAAATCAGCTGTATTTTTGTTTTGCTTGTCCTACAGCCGTAATTGTGAGAATGTATATTTTTTCCCTACACCTCCATCTTTTTCTAAACCACTAAATTAGCTATGTCAATCTAATGGATTAAAACATCTAAAATTGTGCGTGACGACAGATTGCTAAATCCATTTCATAGTGTGATTTTAAGCCGTAAGTACGCACCCTACTGGACCGACACAGCTAAAACTGTGCAGCTTTTTTTGTATAACTGACACCGCATCCCCCCATCTCCCTATCTCCCCATCTCCCCATTTTCTAATGCAACATTTAAGGTGTGTCACTCCACTACAACTTCCACACGAAGACAGGGAGAGGCGGAAACACACCAGACACGGAGAGAGACATATACGGTGTCACCGCGTCACCGCGTCACCGTGTCAAATCTTACACGCTTCCCACACTCCCCCATCTTTCACCTAAAAATTCTACTGTTGCAAAGCAGCCAAAACCTGATCGTGAATCACCCCATTACTAACAACCACACCCCGGTTATCAACCATTTTTGATCCATCAGCAAAATTTAACGGTTTGCCATAAAGATCAGTAACGCGCCCACCAGCTTCTTCCACAACAATAGCACCCGCAGCATGATCCCAAATATTCTCCCGATAATCAGGATACTTTGGCGACGGCAACCGCAAATATAAAGCAGCTTGCCCAGATGCCACAATACCATATTTCGCCTGAGAATCTACTCGCACGGATGGCGCAGTAATACCTGCAGCTTTCGCCACCGCATTCTGACGTTCTTGATCGCCGTGAGAACTTTCCACACTCTCGACAAACCGCATATTAGCTGCATCATCAGGTTTAACAACATGAATTGGAGTCAGTTCCCCGCCAGCAACAGGCATCATTGCCGCCCCTTCACCCCGCACTGCCACATACAACATTCCCGGTTGATTATTTTCCACTGGCATCGCCGGGCAAACTAACACCCCAACCTTAACTTCTCCCCCTTCCACTAATGCCAATGCCACTGCATATTGGTCTTGACGTAAAAATCCTTTTGTGCCATCAATGGGGTCTAAAGTCCAATAACGAGGCCCGACCTTACCATTACCTTTGTTAATCCAATTTACCACCTGCTCTGGGGTAGCATTTGGAATCTGTTCTTTTACATAATTTGTCACCTTTGTCAAATTTTCTGCCATTTCAGGACTTTTTAACTCAGTGGCATCTTCTTCTCCTACCACTGGGTCATCTGGAAAGGCTTCGGATAAAGCCTTACAAATGACGGCCTGAGCCCCATAGTCAGCCACAGTAACAGGGCTTTTGTCACCTTTTTCCATAGCAGGTGGAATATTTCCACGCACTTGTTCACAGAGTTTACCAGCAACTAGGGCAGCTTCAATTGCTATTTGTTTTTCGCGTTCGTAAGCCATAAGTAGTTTCAAGTAGTTTAAATTTTGGTACTACTAATAGCATATAACTCAATCGTCAACATTTTGAATTCTGAATTTAGCAAAACATTTTTTAGCCCATTTTTAGGCTTTAAACTCTACATCAAATTCTACATCATCTGGCGCTTTAATTTAACCATAAAAAAGCCATCCATCTCTACTCTATGAGGCCAAACTTTTACCCATCCTTCTGCAGTGGGCGAGACCATAAAATCAACAGTCGGTCCTTCAATTTCCCACTCAGGATGATTTGTCAAAAAATTATCAATAACTGCCTCATTTTCTAACGGATAAATTGTGCAAGTCGCATAAACTAAAACACCTCCAGACTTCACCCATTTAGCAGCACTTTCTAATAATTCACCCTGAAGTTTTGACAACTCTTGAATATTTTCTAAACTTTGTCTCCACCGCGAATCAGCTCGACGGTGTAAAGTTCCCAAACCAGAACAAGGTACATCTAATAAAACCCGGTCGGCTTGATTCATAAATTTGGGAAAATTACGACTGTCACCTGTATAAATAGAAATAGATTTTAACTCCAAACGTTCAATATTTTGTTGTAATTTTTTCAGCCGAGAAGCTGTTTTATCAATAGCAAAAATTTTGCCATTATCTCCGATTAATTCTGCTATATGAGTGGTTTTTCCACCAGGAGCAGCACAAGCATCAATTATCATTTCTCCTGGTTGAGGATTTAATAAATAACTAACTAATTGGGCGCTACTATCTTGAACTGACCACCAACCTTCGTAATAACCTGGTAATTTTTGGATTGAACCTACTGCACCAGTTAATCTTAAAGCTTGGGGTATTTGGGGAATCCTACTAACAGAAATACCGATATTTTGAAGAGCTACTTCTACTTTTTCAATAGAATTTTTGAGCAAATTAACTCTTAAATCAATAGTAGGTGGTTGATTGAACCATGAACATAATTGTTCAGTTTCTGTTATGCCTAATTTTTGTATCCAATATTCGATTATCCAGTCAGGAAAACTATATAATATTCCTAATTTTTGTACTGGATTTTCTGGTAGATGTATGGTGCGTTCCTCTCGGATATATTCTCTGAGCAAACCATTCACAAAACCTGCTAATTTGACAAACTTATTTTGTTTGGCTAACTCAACCGTTGTATCAACTGCTGCTGACTCAGGAATTTGTTGTAAATAAGATAATTGATATAAACCAATATGCAGAATTATGCGTAAATCTGGGTTTTGTTGGTGAGACTTCTTTTTTGCTAGTTGGTCAATAATCGCATCGAGCGATCGCTGTCTTTTCACACAACCATAAACTAATTCTGTAACTAATCTGCGGTTAACATCAATTAAGTCATTTTTTCTGAGATATTTATCGAGGGCAAAATCAGCAAAAGCTTGTTTACGATGCACTTCTTGAAGAATTATAAAAGCCAGTTGACGTGGATTATTATTCACTAATAACATTCCTATTTGAATTGTACTATATTTATACCAAATTCACGCAAAACTTGCCCCCTGGCCTCTGCGGGGATTGTGACAGTGTAGCAATATTTTATGAAAATGGTAAAATCACAATATTTATTAATTAAAATTTAGCAAATCCTCACAAATATCCATAAAAAAAACCTCTAATAAAATTATCAGAGGGTAACTAGATGAGCAAATTTTCAAAAAAGAAAAATTTTACAATCTCTGATTTTTTAGCATAATCTGAAAAATTTCACCTGTCTTTCCTTCAGGAATTTCTAAATAATTACAGAGATTAATCAACAATTGCTCTTTCTCTTCACTGACATCAAAATCTGCCAACAAAACATCTGTCGTCAGAGCAAAATCACTATTGTATAGATAGTGATGAACTCCTTTCACAGCCATTTTCCAAAGTATTTCAACTCCGTTTTGATTGAATATAGTCAGAACTTTATTAAACATTCTTTCTATAACTTGACTAGGATAATTGCTAAAAAGTTCTATCCGACTTAATATCGTCGAAAGTAAACTGACTTCAATATTAGCTAAATACCCATCAGTTATAATGACTATTAGTGCAATAGCACCCAGAGCTTCCTCAAACCTTAAACTTATGTCATTTTTGAGAGTATTAGACAAATTTACTTTTGGCATTAACTTCATTTTAACTCCTCCAGTTTTTCTGGACAATACTAACAATTTCCAGTAATTAAATATGACTGGATTTCTAGTCTTCCGTAGTAGTTACAAACCCTAATAGCAGAAATCCGCTCAAGTTTCCATTGCTTCCCCCTATCCAGGAACAGAATTATATAGTCAAGCTGAAAAAAATGGTTGGTTTACTGGAGATTCTCTGGTTGCTAATTCTGGCATTCAAATGTCAGCGTTGCAGTATCCTAATTTGTCAGGTAGTGAAATTGAGGATGGAGTAGAGCAAATGTATCGTCGGTTTTATTTTAGACCGAAATCAATTATTCCTATCGTTGGCGAAATGTTGGCAGACCCGCAAATGTTAGTGCGTCGTTTGCGGGAAGGTAAGGAATTTTTGTCTTATTTGAGGGAGCGTCATCAGAGAGCTGCAAGTCATTAATTAGCTATTAGTGTAATTCCCCTCCCGTCTCCCTGTTTATCCCACTCCTTTCCCCCTGTTTTATCCCCCTCCCGTCCCCCTTGGGAATCCCCCTCCCGTCCCCCTTAGAAAGGGGGAGGCCAAAGGATGCTTCGCTTTTGAAGGAGGGGAAGCCAGAGGATGCTTCACTTTTGCTTGAACGGGGGAAGCCAAAGGATGCTGTGCTTTTGCTTGAACGGGGGAAGCCAGAAGAGGTTGTTAAATTACCCTTAGTTTTTTGTATTACAGTCTGCCTTTCTAGGGGGAATTTAGGGAAATAAATAACTTAGATGATTAGAGTTAAAAATTTTGGTTATGTCTAATAATTTGAGACAAGGGCGTTACTTTTTACCCTATAATGCTAATTTGGTAGAGCGAGCGAAGGAAATGCGAAAAAATCCTACTTCTGCTGAAAGGAAACTTTGGCAGGAGTATTTAAGGTTGTTTCCTTTAAAAGTGTGGCGACAAAAACCAATTGATAATTTTATTGTTGATTTTTATTGCCCTAAATTAAAATTAGTAATTGAAATAGATGGCGAAAGTCATTTTACTCAAGAAGCTATCGTTTACGATCACCATCGAACTCAGGTTTTAGAAGGTTATAATTTGCGGGTGATTCGTTTTACAAATGATGAAGTGATGAGGAATTTTGAAGGTGTTTGTCACTGTATTGCCGAGTTTATCCCCCCCTACCCCCCTTTGTAAGGGGGGAGTTAAGATAGTGTTCCCTACTCCCTTTTTCTGGTAAAAGTTAAGGTGTAACTACCTCCTCCAGTTCCCCCTCTTGGAAAGAGGGGAGTTAAGATAGTATCTCCTACTCCCTTTTTCTGGTAAAAGTTAATGTGTAACTACCTCCTCCAGTCCCCCCTTTCCAAGGGGGGTTAGGGGGGATTTATGCTTTGTAAATACTCTCTAGCAAAACAACTATCAATAATTATGAAAACAAACACTAACAATGTACTTCCTCCTAAAAATACCATTACTACCCAAACCAAAAATCGCGGGATGTCAACGACAACTAGCATCCTATATACCCTACAGTTAGTCTTTCAAGCAGGAGGTCCGGGATTTTGTCAATTTGCTATCAATAACGCTTGCAACGCTAACTGCGGTTTCTGCAATTTTGCACGAGACACCTTTCCTAAAGAACAAACAAAATTTGTTGAACTGAAGGAGGGTATAGATTCAATTAATATTCTGTTTCGTGAAGGTATTAGATATCTGGTTTTCACAGGTGGGGAACCAACTCTTAATCCTAACCTGGTCTCATTTGTTAACCATGCAGCAGGATTAGGAATCAAACCTATGGTGGTGACAAACGGTGGGTTGTTAACGCCGAACAAAATTCACGAATTAGCTGATGCAGGTTTATCTAGTCTAATTATTTCTGTTGATGCTGCAACTGAAGAAATTCACGAAAATAACCGTGGGTTGCCTGGTGTTTGCAATAAAATTAAAGAAGCTAATCAAGTGCTAAAAGATATTGGTATGTATTCGACTGCTTCTGTCACCATGAGTCATTTAGTTGATTATGATGCACTGCCAAATTTTCTCGACTCCCTGGGATTTGAGTCGGTGGTTTTTTCCTATCCGTTAACAAGTCTTGATTCTAATTTTTTAGGATTTTCTGATGCAGGTTTAGTGACTCATACTAATGAAAGTCTGTGGCAAGCTTACGAAAAAGTCAAGCAATTAAAAAAGCGATTTCGTGTAGTTAACCCTACTCTTTCTCTAGAATAAATGCAGAGATTTGTCAACAATGAGGAGCAACGTTATCCTTGTTTAGCAGGTTATCGTTTCTTCTTTCTTGACTGGGATTTAAACTTATGGCGTTGTCATTTTTGGCATGAACCGATGTGTTCTATTTATGAGTTTGATAGCTCAAAATTGGTTAGAGATAATTGTACAAAATGTATGATTAATTGTTATCGAGATTCGAGTTTAATGCAGAATATTGCAGTTTCCATAAAAGTAATGTTGATTCTTTGCGAGCGGTGATGGAAGAATTACCTTGGATAATGCGGTTTTGAGTAAACTATAGGGAAAGAAGAAATCATCTTCTTTCCCTAGCTTTTTTTCCTGAATTAACTTTTTGATTGGGAAGGAAAAATGTGACCGGAATTTTTAGAACTTAAACGTAGTTCTAATAGTACCTACCCATAGAGTTTCATTATCATCATTATGATTAGGATTAGTAATCACAAACAAACCAGGTGTAATAGCAATAAAGTCATTCAAAGGATAGCGGTAGAACACCTCAATGTGTATAGATGTATCATCGTCTTTTAGAGCATCATCATCGCCACCATCAGTAACAATAGGTGGTACACCTACAATAATTCCTCCCAAACTACCATCTTTGAATAGGTCTGGAAAGGCGATCGTCAAGGCACCATTAATAATAGTGATATCATCACTATCATTGTCTTCTTCAGGACGCGCCCAGGTAGTACCAAACCAACCGCCGATTTGGATATGATCGTTCAGCTTCCACTGAGCTTCAAATCCAATATTATCAGAGGTAGTTGCTAGTCCATCAAAGGGGTCTCGTGCTTTGAAACTACCTGTACTAGCAGTGAGATTAACGTCATCGTCAATAAAATACTTACGAACGTAGTTCACTGTAAAAGCTAAATTTTCATTAGGGCTATATGCAATTTGACCAAAGCTACTAAATTCACCATTAAATAAACCTTTTCCTTCCTGCGCTTCTTCTGGTTCTCCAGCTATATAGCCACCATTAAATTGCCATTTATCTCCAGGTGTATATTGGACAATCATTCCCGCATCGTCAGGTCCACGATAAGCAGTGGGATTATACCGTCCAAATCTGGAAGTAGCTCCAGAACCACTACTTTCAAAAGGAGATAACACATTTTGGAAGTCATCAACCTCTAAACCTGTGGTTCCAATAATGATGTTGAAATTTTCTCGGAAAGGAAACTCATAAAACAACTTATCAAGAACAACTGTATTGTCAGGATCGCTTTCATCTGTTCCTAATCGAGTCATCAGAGTATTAGTTAAATCACGACCGCTATAGTTAGGAATATCCCGTGCTTGTAAACGAGCTCTCAGGCGGTCTTCACCAGTAAAGCTGGTATCAAAGTTTAAACGAACCCTGTAACCCAAGGTAGTTTCTGTTCGATCATTTTCACTTCGTGCTAATCCACGCGCTCCAGCTTTTTCTCCCCAAGTATCACTAGCCCAGAATAGAACTTCACCATTAAGTTTAGTAGTTGTAGAGAATTGATTCGCTTCTAATTCTGCTGTTCTGGCTTCGAGAGCATCAACACGACCACCCAATTCTGCTAGTTCTACAGCAAACTCTTCTTGCAGTCGTTGTAATACTGCTAAATCATCACGAGTAACTAAATCCGCGGTTGCAGCGGCAATTAGTTCTGTAATTCGATCTAAACAAGCATTTAGACCTGCTGCAAATTCATAACGGGTCATTGCCCGGTTTCCTTTATAAGTACCATCTGGATAACCAGCAATACAACCATAACGCTCTACCAAAGATTGCAAAGCTTGGAAAGCCCAGTCAGTAGGTTGGACATCTGATAACTGAGATACAGATGTCACTTGTCCCATGGGATCTGCTGGTTCTAACTCAGCTCCTGGTATTTGTAGGGAAGGGTCTTTGACTTTTTCCAAGCGACTATCATCTGGTGCTTCTACCTCTTGTGAGGCAGCATCATTTTCTACTTCTGGATTTGCAGCTACAGGTAACTGAGACGAATTTGCTGGGTAGTTAGTATTAGTAGTAGTTGTATTAATATTACCGTCTTGAGCGTTAGCTATTTGTTCTACAGAAACCTGATTAGCTAAAGCAGAATTAGCTATTAATAAGGCTATACCAAAAGCACCGGGAGTTTGCTTCAGAGCATTCAGGATTATTTTTGTCATGTCGATCTCTCCTCACACCAATTTTGATTAAGCTAGGAAACTAATTTAGTTTTTCTGAACAAGTCTACTGTATGAAGTAGATTGATATTTTGATATTTCTATTTCAATTTTCTTGAAGGAAACACAAGAGCTTAATGCTTTTAGCTAAGTGTTACTTGATTAATTGCTTGGGTAGATTTATTTCCCTTGCTAGAGAATCAAGTTAGTTGATTTTCTCAGCAGTTATATAGCATAAATAAATAGTGGCCTTCCTTCTATAGAAAAAAATTATTCCTAGTAATTTTTAGCACAACTTATCCTAACAAACGGAATTGTAATTTGCCCTTTACTTGAGCAGGTAATCCAGGGAATTATATCTACAATCCATTGTTATTAGCCCCTATAGTAATTTTGCATAATATAATTTGGACAAAACTATATTTTTTAATTCACAGGGTAGCACTTCTTACACCATAGTGCAACTATATTATTTATTAGAATATTTGATGCAATTTGAGAAAGTCTTTAACCCTTGATTTTTAATAAATTTATAAACATACCCCTTAGGCTTTAATCAGCTCTCTTAGAGGCTAGCTAAGGGGTATATAATTTATCATCCTTTAACAATTTATGATGAAAAATGTTTGGCTATAACTAATTCCATTTCTAGGATTATGGAATCTGAATTAACCAATTGATTTACTACTTTTAACCAATTTTTTAGAACCTAAATTGGGTTCTAACTGTGCCTACCCAAAGAGTATCATTATTCTCAATGTGATTGGGATTTGTAATCACAAACATACCAGGAGTAATGGCAATATAGTCGTTAACTTGGAAACGATAAAAAGCTTCTATATGTATAGAAGTATCATCATCTTTGAGGTCATCATCGTCACCACCATCAGTAATAATTGGTGGAACACCAACAATAATACCCCCAAGACTTCCCTCCTTAAGCAAGTCGGGGAAAGCTAAGGTTAAAGCACCTGTGAGAATAGTGATATCATCATCATCACTCTCGTCTTCTGGACGTGCAAATGATGTACCAGCCCAACCACCGATTTGAAAGCCATCAGTAACTCGCCATTGGGCCTCAAAGTTAATATTGTCTGCTGTAGTTCGTCTGCCATCAAAAGGATCTCTGGCTTTGAAACTACCTGTACTTCCGGTGAGGTTCACATCTCCTTTCGGGTGGTAAGCACGCACATAACCTACCTGAAAAGCCAATCGATCATTTGGCTCAATGGTAAACTGGCCAAATCCACTGTGGGCACCGTTAAAGATACCTTTACCTTCTTGAGGATCTTCGGGATCTGGTGCACCATAACCTACTGTCACCTGAATCGCATCATTGAAAGCGTAGGCAAATCTGACACCAGCATCAGAAGGGGCCCGGTAGAAAGTAGGATTAAATCGTCCAAACCTGGAAATAGAACCACCACCACTGCTCTCAAAAGGTGTTATCGGTTCCACAAAGTTATCAACACCATAACCTTGAGCCGCTAGTTCTACCTCCCCTTTACCATTCAGTACAGGAAAACGATAAGCCAGTTTATTAATCTCAAATGCATTATCAGGGTCATCATCTGTAGCGAGACGAGTCATCAGGGTATTTGTGAGGTCTCGACCGCTATAGTTAGGAACGTTACGAGCTTGCAAACGAGTTCTTAAACGGTCTTTCCCTGTAAAACTGGTATCAAAGTTGAGACGAACCCGATAAGCAAGGGTTGTCTGGGTGTTGTCACTTTCTCCCTGGGCTAATCCACGACCGCCAGCTTTTTCTCCCCAGGTATCACTTAACCAAAACAGTACCTCACCATTTAGTTTAGTAGTGGTAGAGAACTGATTGGTTTCTAGTTCTGCTGTTCTAGCTTCGAGAGAATCAACTCGTCCTCGCAAAGCAGCTAATTCAGCAGCAAACTCTTCTTGGAGTCTTTGCAACACTGCTAAATCTTCCCTAGTAACTAGGTCTGCAGTGGCAGCAGCAATTAATTCTGTCATTCGGTCTAGACAAGAATTTAAACCTGCTGCAAACTCATAACGGGTCATTGCCCGATTACCCTTATATGTGCCATCTGGATAACCAGCTATACAACCATAGCGCTCTACCAGGGATTGTAGGGCTTGGAAGGCCCAGTCAGTGGGTTGGATATCAGATAACTGAGTTACAGAAGTTACCTGATCCATTGAGTCTCCGTCTTCCAAGTCTGATACCCCTACTGGTTCCAGTGAGGGGTCATCCATTGGCATTGGCCGAGTATCAACAATTTGAGCTATCTCAAAAGAAGTATTTCCTTGAGAGTTTTGGAGTAAGTTCTGGGTTACAGACTCTTCTCGAGTTATTTGATTTTTTACAGGAGTCTCAGCAGCGATCGCCGAGCCTGCCATCAATAATGCCACACTTAAAAGGCTAGGACTTTGCTTAAAAGTGTTCCAGAGAATTTTTGTCATATTTATCAATCCTCACACCAATTTGGACTGAGCTAGGTAATACCTAACTCTTGATTAAAGTGAAGTACGATGGGCAACATACCTTTCGCTTCCCAGGCTCAATCCTTAACTGGACTGATAACATACACGATGTACTACCTTTATGGGCAATCACCCCTTTGCGTGTATTTCCCGTGGGCGTAAATTCCCGTTCTCCAAACGGTACTAGAATGATTTTTTAGCAAATATGTTCCTATAATGTGGGAAAGTATTTTGGTACTGACCGTTCTACTAAACTTACCCAAACTTACCCAAAACATATTTTGAGCTTTGGAGCTAGCTTCCTGCTTCATTGAGAATCACTGACCGCAGTCTGTAACTTTCTTCTCTCCACAGGCTTAAAATCGGTTAGAATTCCACCTACTGATCTAAATAGTTTTCAACCACAAAGGAACGTTAATTAATGATCAAGACTACAAATCAAATATTTTGTTTTGCAAAACAATTAAAGATTTGGATTAGTCTTAACATTTTTTTGCTCTTAATTTTACATGGTTGACTGCCTCGTTAGCTTGACAGTATTCAGAAATTGATTTGGTAATTAACTGCTGCTGTAACTACATTTCCAGCCTTTGGTACAGGCGTGAGGATGTATCTCAAGAACCAGCTAAACTGTTTTTTTTTTCTGAAATACCATAATTTAGTTATTTTGTCTATAGTATTTTTGTATGTTTTTACAAAAGGGAAGTAAAATTACAAGGTTGAATTCGTTTCAGAACTTAGATTTTAAGGACAGAAAGTCTGTACTCTGGTTCTAAATGATCGGAATTAAGGGCTTGTGCCAGATTTTACACCTAATTTGACATTTTGCAACATGATTTTAACTTGAGATTTTTCGGAAAACAAGCTATAAAGCAAGATGGGAAAGGGGATTAGAAGCAACTGGCAGTTAAATATAAAATTAAGATAATTAAGTTAATTAGAAAATCATTTTTAGATAACTACCAGGTTTTGCCGATATATAACAGTTTGGGAATTTTTCTGAAATGACCAGGCGGGAAGTCCCGCGCTCTCCATCCCCCCTAACCCCCCGCGTGAAAGGGGGGAGGGGAGCGTCCTATGGGAAAGCCGGGCTCCGCGTGTGTGGTTCGTCCTGATTTTATCTACTATTATAGATATTGACAATTACAAATATTGTCACTATAATTAACATCTTTTGTTATCAACACAGGGGGAGGACATCACCTCACACGAAACAGCGGTCCGGGTTTCCCAGACGGAAGAATCCCGCTTTGTCGCGGAGTGCGCAACGTCGGGAGTATGTCAAATCACCTAAGTAATAGCTGTCGAGTCTAAGCGACGAATAGCTACGACTGAAGGTTTCGGAGAATCATTAACTTTTTTACTGGGCCAGTTGGAACCAATGGGGACTTTCCGGTTTTGGATGAATTCTCGGCCATCTGTAGTTTTCATTGCTAACTGACGAGTTTCGGAGGCCATATTCTGCCGAATGCCATGATATTCTCCGGGATGCTGAATGGCCACAAATAAAGTTTTCTGGTCTGGGGTAAAAAACGGCCCACAGGTTTCTGATTCCATTGGGGCAATGCCAAATAAATAAGCTTCTCCTGCATTTGGTCCGGAAGTGGGAATGTACCAAATTGAATTATTACCGAACAAACTACAAAGATTAGCTTGGTCGAGTGGTTTGCCATCCTTACCAATTCTGTTTTGGGGAACTTCGCGATTGTGCTTACTGGTACTAATATCTGTTACGATCCATAAGTTACCCTTGGCATCAAACTCTATATTGTCGGGATTAGAAAAACCTAGTCCACCTGCTGTGGGTTCGCCCCCAGTAGCAAACATCTGCCAAGTAAATTTCATGGCATCTGGTTGATTATTATCTTCGGTTAAACGCATAATCCAACCATATTCATAAGCTTCACCATCGGGACCTTTAAATATCCGTTTGTCTGGACTGCCATCGGAACTACTGGGATATCCAGAGGTAAAGGCGATAAATAAAGTACCATCTTGCGCAACTTGAGTATCTTCGGGACGCGCGGTGCAGGTAATACCTACTGCATTAGCGGCTAGATGTGCGTCAATGAGAATAGCTCCTTGTTTTTCTTGAGCATTTCCTTCGTATAAGTCTGCGAGAGTCTGATATTTTTGTTTGAAGTCTTCTATATCTTTAGGGGTTGTAGCTTTGAAGCTACCGCCGTCAGGTCTTTTGGGGAGATTTATCATCCCATTAACATGAACATCTGGTAAATCTGGGTTGACGGGAGTATCTGCTTTGAGGGGAACCCAACTACCGGTGCCATCCGGATTGAATTTTGCCCCGTATAACATCCCATCGCTCAAAAGTTGAGAGTTAGCTTTATCGGTGGGTTCTTTAACTATATCTTTACTGACAAATTTGTATAGATGACCGCTACGGCGATCGCATCCGGAATAAAAAGCTAATGGTTTTCCTGCTTCTGCTCTGATACCTACTGCTTCGTGACGATAACGCCCCAACCATGTATGTTTTATACCATAATCATCGGGATTAGCTGGGTCTACTTCTACCATCCAACCATATTTATTACCTGCTAAACCAAAAACACTTCCTAAACCTACTACTCCCTCTTCACCAATGAATAGAGGGTTATTACTGGGTTGATAGGATGTACCATCTGGATAGACACTTTCTTCTACATAACTTTGAAAGTTTTCTTCTGCGCTGAAGACAGTTCCCCAAGGTGTTGTTCCTCCTGCACAGTTGGCAAAACTACCGATAATTTTATCGCCTAAATTATCTTCATAACCTTTACCTTTTTCTGTTTTATTAAATACTGCTACTGCTGGTCCTGTTGAGTTTAAATAACGCCCGTCTTCTAATCCTGAAATTCCTGTAATTCTGCGGTCAAATTCTGAATTTGTTCTTACCCATTTTCCGTCTGGTTCGCGACGCAAAGAAATTACTCCTATTCCCATATCAATCATTGCTTCTTTAGCAATTTCTCGAATTTGTTTTTTTAAGGGATTTTCATCTGTTAGTTCTTGAAAATCAATCACCTTTTCTCCTGCGAATTTTAGTGCTTTTATTACTTCAAAAAAAGGCAATGATTTTCCCATAACTTTTTGATAAGTTGCTATCCAGGGCAAACCACTAATATATTCAAAGTTTATGGTTAGTAAACCTTGATTTTCTCCTGTTTCAAGATAAGAGAGATAATCGTTATTGTAGCCAAAACGTGAATCACCGATTTTGTCTCCCCAAGAGCCAATAATATCGTAAGTAAAACTTTCTGGAAGTATTAGATCGTCTACTATTTCGTAGTTACTATAAGTTTCTATTTGTGGATTTGATGAAGTATTACTGATTGGTTGTATTTTGTCTGTACTGAATTCTTGATTGTTAGTGAATAAAGGCATTGGGCCTTTGACTGGTTGGAAGTTAATATTATTGGTATAGATGCTAGTTGTAGGAGATTTTGTGATTTTTCCAGTAGGAGATTTTTGTTCGCAGGAACTGAGGGCTATTGTTCCTGCACTAGCGCCTAAGAATAGCAGAAATTCTCGTCGTTTGATTGTCATAGCTTAAGCAATATTTTTAACTGGCTTTGTCTTTAATATTGTAGATTTTTTTGACAAAGTTAGTTAAGTTAGCAATTACACTGCTTGATAATATTTGAGTTTGTCTTGATTTTCTATCGTATTAATTTGGCAAAATAATATTACAAATAATTTAGTCAACTAAAATGATTTAAGTTCAGATATAGCAATTCCCATATTTTTGAGGTACGCTCATTTGTTTGTTTGAGGGAACAGGGAAAAGGAAATAAAAGACAAAAAGATAACTGTACCTCACGAGCTTGAGAAACGCTATATTTATTTACAGCGCTTTTCATGTTAGTAGACCACAGTAGGGACGTTCCATGGAACGTCCCTACAAGGTTTTGGTTGTGACGATGTGGTTTATCAATCTGAAAAGCACTGTAAGGGAATGGAATTATTTTAGACTAAACAATAATTATACTAGCTATAGTATTCCTCAGCGTGGTTGTGAAAAATATCCTAGAAAAAGGGAACAGGAAACAGAGGTCATTTCAGTTATCAGTTAACAGTTATCAGTTATCAGTACCTCTGGAATAAGGAGGCTTGAAATTTGGAATATTCTCTTTTTTTATCCCCTTACAGCGCTTTTCGCTCTTGAGGAACCACATCTCCATAACCGAAACCTTGTAGGGACGTTGCATCCAACGTCCCTACTGTGGTCTACTGAAATGAAAACCGCTGTAAAATGGGAGGCGCATACCCATAATTTTTCGTTAAGAGTTTCAGGGTTTTTATCTATTTTTTGATTTGTTACAAATAATTTAGGATTGCTATATTTCTATTTCTATTTCTATTTCTATTTCTATTCACTACTGAATTTTTAATAGGGAAGTTGTATGCAACATCCCTACACGGTTTTGTTTATGGCGATTGTGTGAAATATAGCGGTTTTCGGTCTGGTGAGGTACATCAACGATCCTCCTAAATCCCCCTTAAAAAGGGGGACTTCCAGTTCCCCCCGCATATCCCCCTCCCGTCCCCCTTGGGAAGGGGGAAGCCAG
>JAAUYJ010067344.1_pt1 | contig 15109 bp, 8 predicted proteins | sample 7278031 | NCBI WGS metagenome assembly JAAUYJ01 (sample SAMN14350222, study PRJNA611818) | marine sediment metagenome | isolation source: surface marine sediment (1.8m) | place: French Polynesia: Moorea | collected 2018-08 | reverse complement strand
CTCCAGGGCCATTCTCTAAAATATCTATGGTTCTGTTTTGATTTTTTATAGGAGGTGCTCAAGAAATGCTCGGCTGCCGTCGCCGCCCACAAGAAGTACGACGACAAGTACAGGAGCTTCTCGGCCCACCTCACCAAGGTCGACGACCAGCTCCAGCAGTGCGTCCGCCAGGCGCAGGTGGCCGGCAACCGTGACGAGGTGGCAAAGACGCTCGGCGCCGTGGAGGCTCTTTCCGGCGAGCGCCACTCCACCCTGCTCCAGCTGAACGCCACTTCCGAAAGCGGCGAGCAGATCATGTCCTCCACCGCCCCGGAGGGGAGGGACGCGGTCAAGGCCCAGCTGGGAGACTGCCAGCAGGCCACGGACTCCCTCTACGAGCGGCTGTCAAAGCTGGAGAGAGAGCTCCAGTCTCGCCTGAGCAGGTGGGAGGGCTTCGAGGAGAGCAGCGCCACCTTCTCGCGCTGGCTGCTGGAGGCGCAGGAGCAGCTGAAGGGAGACATCGTACTCAAGACGACCTTGGACGAGAAGAAGGGCCAGCTCCAGGTATACCGAAACATTCTCCAGGACATCAAGGGACAAAAACCCGTGTTGGACGACCTGGAGGAAAAGGCGAGCTCCCTCCCCGAGCAGTCGGACCGCACCAACTCCTTCATCGCCTCTTCAAAGGAAAAACATGCCGAGGTGCTCGCCCGAGCTCAGAACCGCGTGGAGAGGTACGAGGCCATCGTCGGCGACCACCACCAGTACACCAAGGCTGTCATGGACGCCAGCGAGTGGATGAATGCAACTCTCAACACTGTGGAGATGTGGGGAGACACCTCTCTGGACAGGTTGAGTCTGCACGCCAACCTGGAGAGGCTGAAGAGCCTGCAGCTCACGCTACCGGAGGAAGAGTTCAGAACGGCCGCCGTAAAGACTCTGGGAGAGAAGGTTATTCCTGGGACAGTGGTCTCCGGCCAAGTCAACATTCGCGCCCAGATCGACGCCTCTACCCAGGAGTGGCAGAATCTGGTCTCCACGCTGAAGCTGTACGTGGAGGGCCTGGAGGCCAAGATCAAACAGTGGGGAGACTTCGAGAGCGTGAGAGAAGAGTGTCTGAGTTGGCTGAAGGATACCGACACCCAACTGCATACCTTCGACCTGAAGGGGACTCTGCCCGAGAAGCAGCAGCAGCTTGAGGATCTGAAGGCCCTGCAGGGGCAGATCAGGGCCAAGGAGATCGAAATCGACGCTGTGACGGAGCGGGCACAGCAGCTCAGCCAGGGAGTTCAATCCCAGGCGGGAGCCAGGCAGAGCCAACTGACTGAGCTCTCCATCAAGTACCAGCAGGTGAACCTGAAGGTCAAGGACCTGGTGGTAAAGTGGCAGCAGCTGGTGAAGAACCACGCAGACTACGAAACGACTCTGGAGGGCTGCCGGCAATGGATCGCCGACAAAACGTCAGAGTTCTCTAGGATTGCCGGCGCCAACCTCTCCACCCAGGAGGACATCGACGCCAAGATGCGCGCCATCAACGACCTGCTCATGACCAGGGACGACGGCTTCGGAAAGGTCCAGTCTGCAGTGGAGCTGGCCCAGTCCGTCCTGGCGAACACCTCCCCCGACGGCCACGACAAGATCAAGGGCGAGATAGCCCAGTTGCAGGGCAGCTGGAGTGAGCTGGTGTCCAAGATCGCAGAGTTGAAGATGTCTATGGACGACTCGGCGCACAAGTGGTCCGGCTACCTCGAGCAGGTCGACCAGCTGTCCAAAACGCTCGACACGGTGGACTTTGCGATCGAAGAAATTGACTCGGAGGAGGCCGAAGGCGGCGACAGGCGCAATCACATAGAGAAACTGAAGCCAATTGAAGAAAAACTGAAGGCAGAAAAGATTGAAGTGGATCAAATCAAGGCGAAGACTCTTCAGATGCAGACGCAGGGTTACAACAACCAATCGACTGGACATGCAGTGGCCCAATGTGACAGGTTTGACAAGCTTCTCCTGGCAGTGAAGGACAAATTGCTGAACTACGAGGCGATGCACAAGGATCACAAAGCCTTCAAGGCAGCGCAGGACAGCTTGGCCCAGTACCTTCAAAGATGCAAGGACAAGCTCCACACTATGAAGCAGAGATCACCCAACGACAAGAACTACGTGGAGGCCGTCACGCAGGCGCTGGACCACCTCCTGAACAAAGAAGCCCAAGGGCAAATCCTCGTTGAACAAGTACAGCAAACGGGAGATGTGCTTTTAAAATCGGCGAAAACGAGCAAGGAAAAAGAGGACATCCAGGCAAAGGTGGCGAAAGCTGTAGAGGACTTCCACGTCCTCTTCGGGGATATCAAGGAGCAACGCAGCCAGATGGGCAAAGTGATGAACATCTTCTGCGACTTCAAGGAAGAGACCGAGAGGCTGAGCGACTGGATGCAGCAAGCGGATATCAACCTTAAAGCCGCCAAGACTTGTCTGCTCGCCACCCTTGAAGAAAAGGAGAAGGCCGTGCGGGACGTCAAAGAGCTGCACAAGAAGCTGAAGAAGGGCGAGGAGAATTTGGAGAAGTACAACAACATGGCAGACCAAATGAAGGACTCTTGCCTCCACGCCAACGTGGCCACGCAGCAGAGGGAAACCTGCGCCAAGTACGAAAACGTCTGCAAGTTCGCCAACGAGGTCCTCCACAAGATCACGAACCATTACGACCAGCACTACGAGTTCGACGTCAACCTGAACGCCGCCCGCGACTGGATGGAGCTGGCGTGGAGCAACATCCGGAGCAACACGGTCACCGAGGGCAAGACCAAGGAGGAGCTCCACGCCCAGCTGGACAAGATCCGCTCCCTCATACAGAACCAGGAGGAGGGCCAGCGGTACGTGCACGAGGCCGTCGACTGGGGGGAGAAGGCCGTCCGCAACACGAGGTCGGACGGGAGGGAGAAGATCAACGAGGCCGTCCGAGAGCTCCAGACCGACTGGGAGAAACTGGTGAGGAAGATGTCGACGGCCAAGGTGTCAGTAGAGACAGACCTCCTGCAGTGGTCGGACGCCCAGCAGTCGGTATCGAGGCTGCAAGAGTGGATCAACGAGAGAGAGAACAGGCTGCAGCAGGCGTCTCAGACGAGGAACGTCATGATCACCAGGCGCAGCACCCTTGGAATTTCCACCCTGTCCGTCAGCGAGAGGACCGCGGCGCTCAGAAGGACCAACAGTATCCTCAGGGACATCCAGGCCTTTGAGCCCATGATCCAGAGCGTTGTGGCTTCTTCAGGGGCGGCAGCGAGCGCGACGTCGTCCTCCGGAGCCGCCGGAGAAGCGCCCGTACTGGAAATCACGACCAAGTATGAGAATCTGTCCAAGCAAGCCCAAGAGCTGTACGACAAGGAAAAAGAGATGGTGGACAAGCACGAAATGTTCATGGAAGCGGGACACGACTTCATGAACTGGCTGAAGCAAGCAAAGGAGAGGCTGGCAAAGTGCTCCGAACCAACTGGAGACAAGGAATCTCTACAGGCCAAGCTCACACAGTTGAGGGTCTTGCAGTCAGAACAGGCTGACGGGGAGAAAAAGCTGGAGGAGGCTCTCAGGACTGCCGCCGACGCCTGCACCATTGCCCTGAGCGACGACAAGGACATCGTCGAGGAAGAAGTCGCCTTCCTCCAGGACGAGTACGACCAGTTCAACGAGGAAATGGCGAAGGTGAAGGGCATCTTGGAAAATGGAGTTAGCAGGTGGACAGACTACCAGGAGCTGCACCAGGAGGCCATCGACTACCTGAACAGAACCCAGGAGACGGTGCAGAGCTACAACAACTTCCAGAGCGACCTTCCAAAGAAAAGAAAAATCCTGGAGGATTTCCAGGTGGAGCTCCAGAGCATCTTCGACTGGCAGAAGGAGCTTGACAACCTGAACAGGAAGGGGCAGGTTCTGCTCCAAACATGTGCCGACTCCAGGGTGTCCAACGCTATAACTCAAATCACGACAAAGTACCAGGCCCTGATCTCCCTTTCGAAAGACGTCATGCGTCGTCTGGAGATGTTCTTCCAGGAGCACCACCAGCACAACGCTCTCCTCCAAGACTGCCAGGCTTTCGTCGACACGACGAGGGAAAAACTGAACAACTGCAAGCACGCAGAGAACACCCACGAAGCGATCAACCGCAAACTCCAGGAGCTCAGGGAGATCCGGCAGTCTCTGGAGAACGGTCAGAACAAGCTGAGGTACGTTCTGGAGCTGAAGGAGAGAGTCCTGATGAACACGGAGCCCTCAGGAGCTCAAACAATTCAGGATGAGACGATGGCCGTGAAAGCTGACTTCGAAAAGCTGCTGTCAGAGGTGCAGGACGTCCGGGTGAACCTCAACAACAGATTCGACCTCCTAGGTGATATCGACAAGTCAAACAAGCTTTTGATGGACTGGATCGAGGAGGCAGAAGCGAAAGCCCGCAGCGACGACAGCTCTTTTTACAACACCTTGGGGGAGAAGAGGGCAAACCTGGAGAAGAACAGAGCCATTCTTAAAGACCTGGAAGCTCACAAGTCTACGGTGCAAAAGTTGGAGCAGAAGCTCAAGGACCATCCCAACATCCCGAACAAGGGCTTCTCGGACAGCATTAAACGATTCAGGGAGCTGACCCAACTGGTAGAAAAGAACATTGCTGCCCTGGAGGTGCAAGTGAAATCGCACGAAGCTTACTCTGATGCCTTCAACGAGGCTTCCGATTGGATAAGAAAAATGAAAATTGAGCTTCAGCACAACGGGGACTCCCACGGGGACAAGCAGGAAGCCCTGGCCAAGCAGCGCAAGCTGGAGGAGCTAATTGAGTCCGTGAAGGACGGGGACAACCTGATCAGAAATGTCGTTCGCTTCAGCGCATCAGTCCTGGAAACAACAGGGGAAGAAGGGAAGGACATCATAAATCAAGACAATCACCAACTGAAGTATGACTGGGACCAGGTCAGAAATCAGGCGAAGCAGGCGAAGAAGACCCTGGACAAGTGCATCACAGCCTGGCAGGAGTTTGACACCTGCCACAACAACGTCTCCGTGTGGCTCAAGGAGTTCCAGAAGAAGGTGGAGAAGGAGAGCGAGTCGTCGGAGAAGAACACAGACGACCTGGAGAGGAGAAGAGAACTTCTGCGCGAGGCCAACAAGCAGAAGTACGAGGTGGAGGCGCTGAACGACAAGTGCGAAATCCTGATGGAGTACTCCGCCTACGCCCCCGTCCGAGACAAGGCCGTCAGCGCACAGGCATCCTACACCAACCTGTACACCACCCTCCAGGCCCTTCTGAGCAGGACCGAGAAATCCGTCTCAGACCACTCGGACTTCCGCCGAACGGCGGAGGAGTTCGAGGACTGGTTCTCCAGGGCGAGCGGGACGGCCCACGACGCTGCAAGCCTGGGTGGCGAGAGCCCCGCTCCGGCCAGCCTCAACGACAAGGTGGAGCAGCTCAAGGGAGTGACAGCGAGGATGACCGAGGGGCAGCATCTTCTCAACTGCGTCACGCGGTCTCTGGCCGGTGTGGCTGGGGTGACACCCGAGGACCAGGTAGACAATTTTCATCAAAGCTATGTTTTTTAAACGTGCCGGAAAAATAAGAATTTGTACGGTATAGTATGATACCACAATTGTGCATCTTTATTTACCAGGTTGACAGCATGCGAGAAGAAGTTCGTGGGATGAAGGAGCGGTACGACCGCCTGGCGGTGGAAGTTAGCGACGGTCTGTCCGAGCTGCAGAAGCTGCAGCAGAAGTGGCAGGACGCGAGGTCTGTCCTGGAGGGGGTTTCCTCTTGGGTGGCTGACACGAGAACGGTGCTGGCTGAGGCCAGGGCCGAGACGGAGGAAGGCACCGGGGACGTCGGGGAGATGAAGACTCTCCTCGAGCGCTTGAAAGGCGTCGCCGCCGAAGTGGACAAGAAGAAAGAGGAGGTTGAGGCCGCCAGGTTGGAGGCCGCCCGGCTGCCGGGCGACGACGCGGCCCTCCTGGGCACCGCCGCTGAACTGGGCTCCGCCCTCTCCGACTTTGAGTCCACCTGCGCCGAGCTGACCGCCCGGTTGGACGGGGAGATCTCCGAGCAGGCCGAGTACCAGAGGGCGGCGCAGGAGGTAGAGAAGTGGCTGCTGCAGATGTCCTTCCAGCTGATGGCACACAACTCGCTGTACATCACCACCCGCGACCAGACGCAGGAGCAGATTGAGCAGCACGAGAAGCTGATGGAAGAGATCAAGGGGTACCAGGCCACGCTGGACGCGGTCAGGGAAATGGGACACGCGCAAGTGGCCAGGTGAGATCTTTTAAGAATTTTTACACTCCTCGTTGCCATTATTTTTATACTTATTCTTTTCTTCTAGGTATTCCAAAAAACGCCCAGATATGAAAACGACAATTGAGCGGCAGCACCAAAACTACCAGGAGAGCTACAACTCCCTGCTCCAGACAAGCACCCAGATAAAAAACCGACTGTACGACTCCTTGGCCAAGTTCCAGGAGTATGAGGACGCCCTGGACAACATTATCAAAAACCTGGAGTCTCTCGAGCCGCAAATACGAGACAGCCTGGACACGCCGGTTGAGGAAGTTGAGGATGTCCAAAAGGAATACGATAATTTCAGGGTAATTAGTAATTCCCCCCTCCCCAATATAATCGAAATGCTTTTTTCCCACTTGCCTGCATTTGTTCCTTATTTTCCCATTTACAGAGCATCCACAATCGGCTGCAGGCAGAAAAGACTGTTCTGCAGAACGCTGTTCAGGCCTGCGAGGCAGCCACCGCCTCCATTTCGAGACCGGGAACGCCGCTGACTGAGGCCGGCGCCGTTCTTACTCCGGAGAAGGAAGTCCAAGTCAAACTGAAGCTGGAGGATCTCATCGACAAGGTACCGTTCTGCCCGCCCTACCCTTGTACCTAGTTCTTTGAGTGCTTCCTCATTCATCCCAACCCTTAATAATGAGTTCTACAAATCCATATTTTGACGTCGATTTTAATTTCTTTATTTCGAGTGTTTTTTTCCAAATACCCATTGCAGTACTTAGTACGTCCTCTTAAATTATTTTTTATCCCAATTGGTTTCGGACACCTTCTTTAATCCCAGTACTACTCCTTGTTGCATTGTAACTACAGCAGGACAATGAGAAACACAGCGAGCGTACCAAAGCCCTCTTGGAAGAGGTGGAGTCCAAGGCAGTGGCCTCTCGTTTTGACTCCCTCGTTGATGAGGTAAGTAGGTTCTTTTCCAGCCTACTTCGTAAACAATAGTGACTACAAATAATTCTTGCTACATTGACACGATTTTTAATCGCGCAGGTGCAAGGACGCATGTCCTCCCTGGGTTCGCGACTGAGCGAACTGGAGGGGATCCAGAAGACGAAGGACTCCTTGGAGGCCTGGATCAGCGGGCAGGAGAACGTGGTGGCCGAGATGCTGAAGCGGCCTGCCAAGCTAAGGCCGGACGCGGCGCAGCTGGAGATCAACACAGTGTCAGACATGAGGCAGGCAGTCATGGAGAAGCAGTCTGTCCTCGACGAGATCGAAGCCAAGGAGCAGGCCGCATCCTCCACGGGAGCCGCAGACCATCACTTGAAAATTGCGCTCGACACATTGGATGAACACGTAAAAATCTTTTGCTATTCGCTTATATTATTTAGCCCTCTTATTAATTGTCGTCCATTCTTTTTCACTAGATCGGAATGCTGCTGGACAAAAGGTTCAACCAGCAAGCTCTGGTGGAAGACTACCGAGCCTGCATCCAGGAGTCGCAGGCCTGGTTCGAGCACATGGCCAAGTCCCTGGAGTCCTTGGAAGCATCCTCCTCCGGCCTAGGTGTGGAGAAACGCCTGGAGAAGGTGGCTGAGCTGGCCGCCGAGTGCGAGGAGAAGACCCCGGTGCTTACTTCCTCTTCCGCTGAGAAGGCCGAGGCGGTGGCTAAGGAGGTGGGCGAGATGGACCGTCAGCATGTGCAGGAGCAAGCTGCTTCGGTGGAGCGGCGAGCGGCCGACATCAAGAGGAGGATCGAGCGCAAGAGACAGATCCTGGAGATGGCGCACGCGGGCTACGCGGACACCAAGGGAGAGATCGAGTCCACGGACCGATGGATGAAGGAGAAGACCGCCTTCCTCATGAAAGAGGGCCCGCACGAAGACCCGGAGAAGCGGCTGCGCGAGGTGGCCGCTCTCACCAAGGAGATTGAGGCCAAGAGCATGCTGCTAGAGTCTCTGGAGAACAAAGCCCAGACCATTCGGTCAGACCTCGGGCCGGAGGAGGGAGACCAGCTGCAGGCCTACCTCAAGATGCTGTCCACCAACCACGGCATCCTGACCAAGCTGGCGAAGGAGGTGCTGAAGAGGGAGAAACAGACGAACGAGGACAGGAAGCGGGTAGACGACGACGTGGGCCTGGTCGCTACCTGGCTCAAGGCAAAGTCGTCCGAGCTCGGCTTGACCGCAGCCGCCGGAGAAGACTTCGACCCTCTCAGGGCCTTCGCTCTGGAACAGAAGGCTGCCAAGCTGAAGAAGGCTGAAAGTGAACTGAAGAATTACGAAGAGAGCAGCATGTCCAAGCTGAGGAAGAACATCAAGTCCCTGACAAAGTCGGCAGAGCAGGAGGGAGACGAGCAACCCGCCCTGCTGAAGGAGCTCAAGGAGCTGGAGGCTTCCTTCGAAGACTTCAAGTCCAAGCTCAAGAGCAAGACCAAGAGGGTGGAGGAGAAGGTAGAGCCGAGGCGTAAGTTCGAGTCGGAGCTGGAGTCTTGCACCCAGTGGCTGGCCAAGGCCGAGGCCGCCATGTCCTCAGCCGAGATGCGCGGCAGCAGCACCGTCAACATCGCCACGCTGGATGAGCACCTGCAGAAGTTCCGCGCCCTCAAGAAGGAGGAGGACGAGACGAGGGAGCTCCTGGGGCACTTGGTGGACCAAGCCAACGAGATGCTACCCACTCTGAGCGACGCCGACCGCCTCACCCTCAGGAGCCAGATGGACGAGGCGTGCGACAAGATGAACAAGGTGGCCGAGGCTGCCGGCAGGAAGGTGGACGACCTGGTCAAGAATATCGACCGGTACCGCCGCACCGCCTCAAGGATCGAGGAAAGCGTCTCACACCTCGGTGAGATCCAGAGGGAGATCAAGCTACTGAACAGGCCGATCGGGCACCGGGTGGAGGATGCCGAGGAGGTGCTCAGGGCCTACGAGAAGATCTTGGCAGACCTCAAGAAGTTCAAGGACCAGCTGGAGGAGCTCCACCGCACGGCGGGCACCAACGTCAACGAGCTCCGAGCTTTGCTGCAACAGCAGCAGGAGCTCATCCTGGCCATTGAAAACCAGATGGTCAAGATACGCTCGCTCATCGGCGTCCGCCACAGCTTCATGGAGCTCGTCACCGGCATCACCGGTTTCATCATCAAGTACACGGAGGTGGTGAAGGAAGTCGAGCGTTCCAGCCTGCCCTCCTCAGAGAAGGCCAAGAGGTACGAGGAGGTGCTGGAGAAGATCGGCGAGTGCGAGGCTCAGCTGGCCGCCGCCTTTGACAAGGGAGAGCAAATCGCAGCCGAGGGCTCCTCGCAGGACCGCAACAAGATCACGGAACAGCTTCAATCACTCAAGTCTCAGATCCAGACCCTGAAGAGGGCGATCGAGAAGAAAAGGGCTGAACACGTCCAGTCCGCCGCCGACCACGAGAGGCTGGTGGGGGAGGTGGAGAAGCTGCTAGACGCCCTCTCGGCGAGGGAGGGAGAGGTGCGCTCTCGGCCCCTGCTGGGAACAGGCGTCGACGACGTCGAGAAAAAGCTGTCTGAGCACGAGGAGCTGGCGTCTGAAGTCAGGGCCAGCCTGGACAGGGTGGCAAAGCTAAGGGACGAGGCCGCCAAGGAGGACAACCTGCCCGGCAGCGTCGCCAATGTCCTCAACCAGGCCAACGCCCTCTTGCACACCCTCCCACTAGAGCTGAACGAGAGAAAGAGGTACCTGGAAGGCAACAAGGAGAAGCGGCTGCAGTACGACAGCCTGGTGGAGAGACTCAACACGTGGGTTGAGGAGGCGCAGCTCAAGCTGAGGCCGTACGAGTCCGGCGTAGACTTCCAGAACCTCGAGTCCGAACTAGACGAGCACAAAGAGTACTTCAGCCAGGAGACAAAGCTGAGAGACCTCCTGGACAAGATTCACGACACGGCCAACAAGATTTGGGCCTCGCTGGACGAGGCAGACAAGGACAAGATGGGCCACGAGCAAGAGTTCTTCAACCAGCTTGTCAAGAACACCCTGAACTCCGCTCATAGCAAGCAGGCAGAGATGGAGGACCATTTGAAGAAGTGGAAGAAGTTCCGCCAACTGCACGCCAAAGCCAAAGAGGCTGTAACATCCTTGGGAGAGGTTGAGGCAGACTCAGACCGCCCTACTTCGCTGGCCGCGGTGAAGGTGGCCATCTCCCGCGCCGACGCGGCCGCCCGCCGCGCCCAGCAGGCACGGACGGAGGCGCTGGCGCCGTACCTGGACGCCTGCCGCGAGTCCTCGTCGGTGGCGGACGTGGTGAGCCGCGCGCGCCTGGCGGAGGAGTCTGAGGGGCTGTCCTCCTCGCTGCGGCGGGCGCAGGACGCGCTCTCGGCCAGGAAGGAGCGGCTGGCGTCGCTGGCGCTGCAGTGGGACGACCTGGAGCAGAAGCAGCGCGGGCTGGCTTCGGCGGTGGCCGGGTGCCAGCACAGGTTCGCGGAGGTAGACACCACCTACAGATCGCTGCCGCAGATGAAGGAAATCAAGACCCAATTGAAGGTATTATTAATTCTGGGGCTTTCGAATTGTGTGATAATGCCGCCGCTAGTAGACGGCAAAAATTTACAATCCCTATCTGGTGTGGTACGGTTCTCATCTTATTAAAAATTCAGCAACTGTTTGGGGGAAACGGGCCGATGTTGAGTAAAAAGCAATTTCCAGTCTGGTCATCCATCAAGTCTCAAGCGGTATCAGAGCCACCAATTTGTACTTGAACCGAAAAGTATGGGGTCTTTTCACTGCGTTATTTTTGGACCCTTGTTAAAGGAAAAAAATAACTTTTCACCCAAGTCGTCTGCGGTTCGCCATTCATCCAAGGTGGGGGAGACTTCGGCACGTTTTTCACGTCTCCTTTCACAAAGGAATTCAATTACCTCCCCAATCTTCCTTCCCTCCTTTTCACTGCTGCTGCCCTTTTTTCTAATCTTGCAGAAACTTCACGACGAGGCCCTGAGCCTGGAGGGCCGCCACAAGGACGTCCTGGTGCTGGCCGAAAACGTGTCAAAGTGCCTGGCCGATACCTCAGAGGCCGCCAGGGCAGACGTGGAGGAGGGCGTCGCCGCGCTCACCGAAAAGTACAAGAGGTAAGACTAGAAACAAGGATATAAAGTATGCCTAGTGAACTTTGTAGGTTAGACAATCTTTCTCCTTTTTTATGGAAGTCAACGACTAGAGGTGGCTACTAGGAGTAGTAGAACGGTAGAGTACTGAAAATTTCGGCGGGGAGACTGCTATTTGTATGCAGACAGACAAAGGATATTCGAGACCTGGTTTGAAATTGGATGTGGTTCAGTGTAATGTAGTGCGACAACGTGAGAAGGACTGCAGTGACACCAAAATTAGATGAGGTTCAGGCAGCAAGACATGCGATACTTGCATGCATAGTGCGTAGTACACAATAAGTTTTGACAATGTAATGCCCACTAGAGGCCCAAAATGGTATAGTACTATTCCACGGGAGTTTTTGGATGCCAGTTTCGTCCACTTGTTCCCCTCGAAGCCCTTCACAAGAGGAAAAGGCATTATTCTTTGGTGGCTTTTTCCGGCACCTCCCTCCCTCCCTGACTCCTTGGAAGGGGAAAAGCTCCCCTCCTTCCTTCCCCCCCGTCCTTGGGTGCACACTACGCTCACCGCCTGCCACTATTCAGGACACGCCTCCTTGCCTCCTTTTCTTTCTCACCACCCTCTCTGTGTGCAGTTATTTACTGGCTGACTGTCGACTTCCCTTCCCCTCCTCCCATGTTTTCTCCCGTTTCCAAATTCGGCATTTGGCACTTGCTTCTGCGTGCCCAAGGGCTTTTTTTCTTGCACTGTTTCCGCATTGTTTCGCTATTTCCCCCTTACCCGAACTAAGTAGATTTTTCTTTCACTTGACGAGAATACGGCAGTTTTCCCCTCCTCCGTATTGAATGGGAAGAGGTCTGGCGGAGAAAGCCTTGCAATTACAGCAGGCAACTTCCGGGGAAACAGAACCCCCCCCCGGAGTCCTTTCCCTGTTTGTGAAGGGACGTTGAGACAAGGACGCGGCTGAGGGAAACCTGTCATTGCTTTTTTGTGCGTCCATGCGGCATCCCCGTACCCTCTAGTCTGCACCGGTACAAACTTCGGCGGGGGGTATTTTCCGAGGAAAAGGGGGTCTTGACATTACCAGTAGGAAAAGTCCGAGTGATAGCCGCCGATCTTCGATCCCTTCGGGTTTCGGTTCAGATATTTCAGGAGTGAAATGCGTGACGGATATTTGAAAAGGCGTGGTGGCGAAAAGCCCTTTTCCTACCGTCGTGGGTGGGAGCAGTCAGTTCAGTGTTTGGCCTGTCGTCGGACGCCCTTTCTACGGAGCTTTCTTCGAAATACGGAGAAAACTTAGAAGAAAACCAGCTCCAATTCTCCAATATTCCCACGAGAATCTTCAAGTAAAATTATCGAGAAATGTCGCTACACATGCGCTTATCATTGCATTGCAATATACGTAATGGGTTTTAAACAGCATTTGTATTTTAGAATAAATAGGTAGGCGGCTTTGAACATGTTTCAAGAACTTGTGAATCTGGTGTATGGAACAGGAATTCTTGACTTTCTCACTCTCACTCGGTCTCCCCCCCCCTTTCTTGGCGGGGAGGCGAGGATGAACTGCCCCGGAGGGAGGGCGAAATGGAGGAAAGGGGGGCGGCGGCGGTGTTCCGTGTTCGTTCGTTCATCTATCACCCGGAATGGCTTTGGCATCGACGAGAATTGGAGGGGGCAAGAGCTCACGCGGGTCGTCGACACTTTACTGCATCGACGGCCTTGTCTCGTGAATGCACTGGTAAATGTCGCTTTTCACAGCGGAGCGGCCAGCGTCCTCATTGGGATCTCTTCTCCGTACATGCGGAGGTGGTTTTCCCTCAATAAGCTCCTTCTGACCGCCTCTTCTGCCGCGGCCTCGTCGCAGGCTGCAGCCGCGGCTGCTGCGGCCGCCGCGTCTCCCGCCAGTCCACCCAGCGCCCCTGCCCCCACGTCTTCCTCTCCCCCAATGATCACGTGTCCGCCGAACTCGTCGTAGACGAGGTTGAAGCCGCCGTTGCCCGTCACAACTCCTCCGCTGCCGTCGTCGTCGCAGCCCACTACTCCTCCCGCAGACACTCCTATGCCTTCCCCAAGAAGCCCGCCCGCGGCTCCCCCCGCCCCACCGTTCATGTCAGCAGCCGCGGCCGCCGCCACCAGCTGGTGCACGTCTTGCGATCCCGCCGCCCCGGACATCCCTCCTCCGGCCGCCGCCGCCGCCGCCATGGCCGCCGCCCCTTCCTCAGCCGCGGCAGCGGCCAGACAGACTGCCGCAAACTCTGCGTCGTCAATGCCGAGCGCGGCCGCGGCGGCCGCGTTGCGCTGCTTGGCCGTGTGGCGGTCGCGGTAGTTCCTCCAGCAGCTACGCAGCTCCACAAAGCAGATGCCGATGGTGGCCAGGGAGCTGATGGAGAGGAAGATGAGGAGAAACACCGCCACCTGAAGGTCCATCTTATCTTGAAGATGCTACTTCCTCCCGGTATCCTTTCTCTTTCGAGCCAGTTTCTTTTGTGCCATTGATATGTGTCTAGCGAACTAGACAGTGTGTATAGACCTTCCGCTCATTGTTTTACTCTTTCTGTCCGTTCCTTCCCTCCCCACTTCTCATAGGGGGCACCAGAACTTTTGTTGTACACCCACTTTTCCTCCTCACGTCATCCGAGATGTCTTCTCCTTCCCTCCTCCGCCTCTCATCGCCCTTATTGTGGAGGCACCTCCTCATCGGCGCCTCCTCCTTCGGCACACATTCCGTTTCTCACCTCCGTTATTCCTCCTCCTCCTCTGCATTGGAGAGCGGGGGAGGATATCGGGCGGAGGCGGCTCGCACGATTGTTGACTGTGTTCGCCAGGAAAGTACAGTGAGTGCACACATGGGCCGGCGAGGTGCCCCAAGACTTAAGATGGGGCTTGCTCCTGGATACAAGGCCTGGACTTATCTCGAGAGTCTCCTTTTCCTATCTCTCTTCCACCTCCTCCGTCCCTTCTTTGCGAAAATTGAAGTGCTTTCCTGGAGGAAGAGGAGGCTGTCCCCTCGATGTTTCTCTGCTTTAGACGCGAAGTGTCCTCTCTTGCCCGAAGGCATCAGTCAAATTTCTGCCTTCCCCTCCATCCCCCCGGATGAAAATGGCCACTTGGTCCGCCCTCCTTGGAAGCTTGAAAGGCGATTGAAGAGGAAACTGATTGGCTCGCTCCAGCCGCTTTTCCTGGCGGACGCCGGTTACTTACTGAAAGTAACAACAAGGGGGAACGAGCCTCCCTCTCCCTCGAAAGGTACCAACGTGGAGGAAAGAGAGGAGGGCGCACCGAATGAGGAGGAGAGGGAAAGGAAAGGAGACCAATACCGTACAGTATACACAGTATGTAGCGGTAGGGAAGAGCTGTCTTCCTCACGCCCCGGGTTCTCCGGTTTCCTGCTTTTAAAAGCCCCATTGCCCCGGTTTGGCTTGGGTTTCCTCTTTTCCCCCTTGCTGCCCCCCCCCTCTTCACCTAGCAATTTAATTCTCGCCCTATTGTTGTCGCCGATCCAGCAATCGATTCAAAACCGCCGCCGCCGCCTGCAGGTGTGGCTGTTCTCTTTTTTATTCCGTCTGCCTGCCATTTCTCTCTCTCCTACTGACTACCGCTTCAAATCCTCTCGAAATTGAAACGTAAGCCCCGGGAAGGAAGGGAACGCGGTTTAGTGGCGAGCTGCAGAATACACAACCGCAGGAACAATAAAGCGGGCGGATTTTTGGCCTTCCGCCTTTTCCCTGTCCTTTTTCCGCAGCGCATCGAACATTTGGTGGGGGGGGGGGGGGGGGGGGGGGGGGGGGGGGGGGGGGGGGGGGGGGGG
>JAAUYJ010015965.1_pt1 | contig 15109 bp, 21 predicted proteins | sample 7278031 | NCBI WGS metagenome assembly JAAUYJ01 (sample SAMN14350222, study PRJNA611818) | marine sediment metagenome | isolation source: surface marine sediment (1.8m) | place: French Polynesia: Moorea | collected 2018-08 | reverse complement strand
TGAATTTTATAGTATCAAGATGAACTGAGTTTACAGGACCAGCGAAGCGGGCCCAGATAGCTAGTTTTAATTAAAAAAGAGCCCATTGTCCGGTACAAATTTTAAATTATAAATGTTTATACTAAAATGTATAGAATTCATGAAAAAACAGTATGTGCTGGTCAATGGACACCTCTTTTGATACAATATGTACCGAAAGTCCCAAATATGTATGACCATCAAAGTTAAAGGTTTCCCTAGGAAAGATCCTTATCCCCAGTATTTGAATGACTTTCTGATGATCATTGTCGATTGCCTTGCCGAGGAGTCGGGATTTCCAGGCCTTCTTGTTTCGCTCGTTGCAGCCTACCTCCCGCCCCTGCCGGACTGCGCCGCCGTCTACTCCGCCGGCGGCACCGAGCCCGGCTACTACCACCTGGAGGGGGACCCCTACCAGCGCAGCCCGCCCAGGCTCCACTACTGCGAGGAAGGGTGGACCCACATTCTGTCCAGGGCAAAGTCCGCGAGCGGGGCCTACAGAACGGTGAGTAGCGATTGAGAAGGACGCTTCCTCCTCTTCGCGCGGCGGGAAGAGTGACGCGGTGAATGCCTTGCAGGATTTTAGCGACGACGCCAGGAGTAGTCCCGCAAAGGGCATCTACAGATACGAAATGGACGAACCTCTGGAAGACTACGCCCCTGCGCCCTTCGCTTTCATGATCCAATTCGGGATCTTGGCCAGGTGATTTCGTGCAGCCTTATTTTTTGTCATACCCATACCGTTGATAGCATTACTCCGTTTCGCCCTTCCTCCTGGCCTAATTTCACCTTGATGGAGGGTTTTTTTTCTTCAGACTGACGGCCGATGCCGCGCAGGACATTAAGGTCCAGCTTTGGGACGTCAACGGCGCCTACGCCGAGGCCAACTACGGAGGCTTCCAAGTCGCCACCGACGCGGACGAGTACAAGGTGGGGAGTCCAACTTATAGTAAGCGAACGGCGTCTCTATAATTCGTCGTTTTCCACCACTAGTTGACCCTGGGCAGCTACATCGCCGCCACGGGCAACCTCCCTGACGCCGGCGACGCCTTCGGAGTGGCCGACTACGCTGCACCCGGGATAGACTACATCCACATCAACGTGGACGACTGGTCCAATTGCCAGGATAACAGAAATCCCGGATGGTACGGCATAATGGGCCCCCAAATTCCATTGCTGTTTTTGTTAACCCTGCTTGTTAATTGCAGGTTCAACAAGAAGACCTTCACCTCCGCGCACGAGTACTGCACGCTGGCCAACATCTTCGGCGACGTCATGAACAACGACACTTCCGATCCGTACAAGGGCATCATTTGGGGCACCTTCAGGGACGTCAAGCACTCCATGAGCAAGCTGGTCGTCAAGATGCGGCCCTCAGCCTTCAGCACTAGCAGTAAGATCGTGATAGAAGCAGAGATTTGGTGAGCAAGGGACCGTGCATTTTGCTTTTACTTCGCAGCCACTTTCTCCAACGCGACGGTGGACGAATACAAGAACGAGTTCGTCACGGGCGAAGTTGGCACAGTCTACGAGTACGCGTTGGCAAAAAAAACCCACTATCTCAACATGCGCAGCAGTATCGATTTCTCCGTCATACTCAATCAGGTACAATTGTCGCGACGGCTTCGCCAAGGCGGACGGCACCCAGTACCTGGCCAGCTACACCTGCAACTGGAACGGGACGTGGACCTTCGACCAGGACGTGAATACGGCTTGTGCAGGTGAATGAGTCTTACGCATTTCCCCACTGAAATTTGTCTTTTTCAATCGTTTTTCCCATTAAATAGTGAACAAGTGCAACCCGCCGACGACATCCCAGGTGGGCGCCGCCTCCAACCTGGTGCTGGGTAACCACCCTGGCCAGCTGATGGCGGACGGCGACACCCTGGACTACCACTGCAAGTTCGGAATGAAGTTTCCCTCCGACTTCACACAGCTCACCGTCCAGTCCGCCTGCGTCGGGGCCTCAGACAGCTTCAACCCCGCCTCCATCACCGACGTCTGCGTTGAATGTAAGTATTTTTTTTTGGACACATTTGTGTTGTATTTAAATATTATTTTCGATCGCCAGCTTCTCTCTGTCCTGTCCTGCCTGACGAGCCCCCGGGCCAGGCCGCCTCCGGGGTCCCCTACGAAGGGGATGTTAGGCTCAAGTACCCCGGCGCGACCTTCCCCGGCACCTGCGTTGGGTACCTCTCGGACCCGTCCGGCGCCGCCGGTCCGGCGGGGGGAGAGGACCCCCCCGGCTGCTCCGCCCGCGTCTCCGCCCGCACCCACTACAACCACCACCAGGGCTCGGGCGTCTACATCGGCTACCTCATCCTCCTGCCCAAGGCGGGGCAGATGAACAACGGCGAGAAGTACGTCTTCAACGTCACCTTCGCGCAGGACGTCTCGGCCGCGACCTTCGTTGCCGCCGGCAGCGAGGTCGTCACGGTGGAGGACGGCGTCAGGGCCAACAACAAGCTCATAGAGGTCACTTACCAGGTAGCTCTTAAAATCAAAATTCAACTACTTTCTTTGTTTCACTTGTTTCGAGTGTGCAATTTTGAATCTGTGAATCTCTTTCTAGGGCGCCGCCCACCTCGAGTTCGAGATCACCTACTCCTCGCCCTTCCCTGGGGAGATGCTTTGCCTTTACGACGTGGACTGCACGCACGCCACCAAGTTCGACTTTTGGAACGCGCCCTCCGTCAACAACGCCACGCACCCGCTCTGGCTCAACGTGTCGCAGAACTACGACTCCGTCATGGAGTACGAGTGCGGCTACGGCCGCGCCTTCGACGTGCCCGGCTGGACGGCCGCGGACGGCGACCTCCCGCAGACGGTCAGCGTGAGGTGCGCGGGCGCCGGCGCCGGGTGGGTCTACGACGCGCCCACGGCGGGATCGCTCTACAACACGTCCTTCGATGAGGCAAACATGCCGCTATGCGTCTGTACGTTAAAAGTGTAAGGTATTTTGCGTTTTCAATGTCATGCTGTATCTCTTTTGCCGCCAGGGACCAACTGCATCGACCCTCCGGACCCGAATGTCACGTTCAACATGTTGATGGACCCTTCGGTCAACCGCTCCGCGCTGTTTGGCGACAACGACGAGGTCCCTTACATCTGCAAGCCGGGCTACTACTTCATAGACGAGAGGAGCAAGACGAACGAGCCTCTCACCTGCCTCGGGGGAGCATGGATAGGCAACTTCACAGGTTGCGTCAAAAGTAAGTCCGGACTTATGTAGCAACTTTCTCTTTTACTCAACCTTTTGCTTCCCTTTTTAGCCAAGCAGTGCGACGTATCTGAGCTGCCCGCCGCCCCGAGCAACGCCAGGAGGACCAGGACGCCTCCGCAAAGTCAGTCCAAGTTGAAAATGGCAAAAATACGTTTATTTTACCTCATGTTCATCTAACATCTTTTCATGTCAGTGGTCTCGGGCTCCGAGTGCCCCGACAGCCCTTATGCCATCGTGGGCGCCAAGAGGTTCTACAGGGCGAGCAGCTCGGGGCAGAGTTTCAGCGGCGCCCTTAACTTTTGCGACGCCACCTTTCCCGGCACCACGCTGGCCACGTTTGAGACTCAGGGGGAGGTGGACGCCCTGGTAGCCCAGGCTGATTCCTACTGTAAGCATTCTGCAGATGTTTCTGTACAGTATGCAGTTATTTTCTTGACAAATGTTATCCCCTCGTAGCCAACGACGTGGGCTGGACCGCCCTGTACAACCCTAGCGAAGTTGCCTGCTCCGGAGAGGCCTGTAACGGCCTTCTTGTCTGGCGCCTTTACAACGGGGCCACGGACCTGCCCTTCGCGTCCGGGGGACTCAGCTTCCCAGGTGGATTCTCGCTGACCGCCACCTCCAAATGCGTCCAGCTGACATCGACAGGGAGGCTGTCAACGACCTCGTGCGCTACCAGCACCTCTCCAATGTGTCAGTGCATATCAGGTATACCGTAGTTGAGAATCGTCTTGAGTCTTGACGCGTATCAATATCGAATAAGCTCTGTCCACATGCCAACAGATGAACTGTGCATCGAAATTCACGAAATGTTACCATACATAAAAAAAAGAAATTTCCCGAAATAGCCAGCTTTGGGCTCGCAAGCTTAGTTTTTCTTCTTCAGAGCACGGCGGCTCCATGAAGAACCCGGACAACACTTGGATCGTCTCCACCAAGACCGGCTCCACGGCGACCCCGGCGGACCTGGCCACGGCCATCGACCACGACATGATCTCTGTAGCCGTCATCCAGGCGGCGCCCAATAAGCCAGTCATAGAGGTGCGTTATACTATTCTGAAAAGTTCCATTTCCAATGCGATAGGATTTTATATAAGATAATTCTTGTATCGCAGATCAACATGGGAAGTACAAACGCCATCATGGCCGTCAAAGTTTTCTACGACACCACCTCCGCGCTGGTCACAGCGCCGGGAAATGTGGTGCTGCAGGTGAAACTCTGAAACCGAATTCTGCTTTGTTATCGTCTTTTTGACTCGATTCTCATCATATTTCAAGGTTCGGCTCTGGCGGGCATCCACTCTTGGCGTGTACACCGGCACTGACACCCAGCTTGGGCTCCAGCTCGGCACCGAGCTCTCCGGCGACCCGGCCGCTATCTCCCCCTTCCTCTTCGAGCCGGACTTCTCGGAGCGTTACCCGCGGCAGCAGTTTGTCTACGTGATGAGGAACGAGGCCGTGACGGAGATGGCGGTGTCGGAGATCGTCGTCATAAACACGGAAACAAGTGAGTGGCAATTGACAAGTTTTATTAAAATATAGAAAAATATTATTGGTTTTGCCTGTTTCCAGAGCAAGTCCCCCCGCTGAAGGACTGCTCCGAGGTGTACGACGCCGGCGCCACCAACCCGGGCTACTACCACCTGCCCAACAAGGACAAGCTGCACTACTGCGAGGACGGATGGACCACCATCATGGCGCGCGGGGCCATGAACCACAACAACACTTACGACGCGAGCTTCTCCGAGCAAGTGCGGACCTCCCACGCCGACGGGATCTATTTCTACGACGGGGTCGACCCCTACCTGAGCGACGTGCCGCCATCAAACTTCCTCATGGACTTTGACGACCTAAACACGTAAGCAATGAACATTCCCACTTTTCCTCACTGGGCGTTTTAGTTCTGTGAATGTTTTACTGTAGGGATGGCTTCGAACTTAGTTCTTTTTACATCATTATAAGAAACCCGAGTCGGTTCGAGTTCGGTTCGACTTTTGGAAGTTCGGTTTGGCTCGAGTTTGACACCAGTTCGTGTGCTTTCCACTTTTCCTGCTTAGGAGGTTTGTAAAAAAAAATTTCTTAATTATATCAGGATCACTGCACCTGGGACGTACGACCTGAGGATCGAGATGTGGGACAGCGCCGGCCTGTACGCCGAGGCCAACTACGGCGACTTCAGGGTGGCGGCGTCCGGCGGCCAGTACGCCATGAGCGTCGCCAGCTTCCTCGGCACCTCCGGCGACATCCCCGACGCCGGAGACGCCTTCGGAATATCTGACTTTGGGGCGCCCGGGGTTACCTTCACAGCCTCGGCCACCGACAACGCCGCCACCTGCGAGTTTCCCTCCAACCCGGGCTGGCTCAAGGACGTCTCCTTCAAGGGCCACAGCATCTGCAGCCTGGCCAACCTGTTCGCAGAGGACATGAACTCAGACTCGATGCCCTTCGACTACTCGGGCCTGGTCTGGTCCACCTTCAGGGACGCAAGGCACTCCATGAGCAAGGTGGTGATGAAGATTCGGCCCAACGGCTACACGCCTTCAAGTGAGCTAACACAAACTCGATCCTCACAACTCGTCTTGTTCACAAGATTTAATATTTGTTTCAGCGCTTAACACTGGGGATATTCCCGCTTTCGCCACATCCTACCTCAGCGGGGAGTACAGCACCGTCTACTCGTAAGTTTTTCTTGGCCACATTACATGTACGTACTACGTACGTATTTCGAGTAGACACGTTATATCACACGTGGGCGATGGGGGAAAATTTTGGTGGGTGGGGGAAATTTTTGTCTGTACCGTACATCGGGAGTACTTTTTCTAGGTGGTGCATGGGGGGTCTTTTGCAAACTTTTTGGTGGGGGGAAAATAGGGGGGCAAAAATATTTCCGACAAATCACAATGTTTGTGTCACAATGTGCACTACTTTTAAAAACAAAAAAAAGCAGCGGCCGCAGCCTTGAGGGCTTTCCCAGTAGAATCTAAAATGTTTCGTAGTACGTACTGTAGATGGGAGGTAAAAAGATCCTTGCATGGGAGGTACTTTTTTCGAGGGATGCATGGTGGTATCCCCCCATCCCCCCATTGCTCACGTGTGTGTTTTATCTGTGTTTTTAAAGGTACGACTGCGAGGACGAGTATTCCACCACGGGCACCGTAGGCGACACCCACGTCGGCACCTACACCTGCTCTTGGAACGAGACCTGGGCGGTGAGCGCGGCGGTGGCGGCCGGCGCCTGCGACACCAGTACGTTCCAGGAGACGAAATGTACTATTGTTTTTCATATTTACTTCATTTCCCCTCGTCTTTTTTTGTAGAAGTCAAATGCGACCCTCCGGCGATCCGTCCTGCCGCCTCGAATTTGGTCTTGGAAGGATGGAACGGCGACGCTGTCCAGGCGGGAAATGTAAGGGAGAAAAGCCCAAGCTACTCCATCACTCTTTCACTTAACTCTTTTTTTTTTCAGACTGTCAACTACCACTGCAAGTTCGGCATGAAGTTCAAAGACGACTTCGGCAAGACCTCCACGCCCGCCACCTGCGACGCAGACGCCGCAGGATACACGCCGGACCCCATCCCGGCGACGGAAGCTTGCGTCGAATGTAAGGTTTTCCCCAAGAAAGAATTATTCTTCAATCAGCCAAACTTTTCTTCTCGCTTCAGCCTCCTTGTGCCCCGTCTTCCCTTACGAACCTGCTGGCCAGGTAAGATTGTCGGTAGAGAAATACGTTCTAGATTTTTCAGCGGGTTTTCTCCCTGTTAGAACGCTTCCGACGTCCCCTTCGAGGGCGACGTTCGCCTCCTCGAACCCGGCTCCACCTACACCGGCCAGTGCGTCGGATACCTCGACGACCCGGCCGGGGCATCCTCCACCGCCGGCGCCGTCGACTCCTGCACGGAGCTCACGGCCAGGACCCATTACACCCAGAGGACCGGCGCCGGACAGTACACGGGCTCCCTGGTCCTCATGCCGGGGTCCTTGGTGGCCGGCACAAAGTACATCCTCAACATCACCTTTGCACAGGCCGTAACTGCCACAGGCTCCAGCTTCTTAAACGAAGGCCTGGTTAGTGTGGGGCATTTTCTAATCCTTATTCAACTTTTTTGTTTTTCTCAACTTTTTTGTTTTTCTCAGACCGATGCCGCCGCCATCAGCCAAGGCATGAAGGCCAACAACCTCGTCATCGACCTTGACTACGAGGGCAAGACTGAGCTGGAGTTCCTCATCAACTTCTCCACCAACTACCCGGAGGAGCAGCTCTGCTTGTACGACATCGACTGCAACTACACCTCGGTGGAGGACTACTGGGCGCCAAAGTCCATAAACGGGGTCGTCGCTCCTCTAAACCTGACCATTGAACAAGTGAGATTTTGGAAATACAAGTTCCGGCATTATAGTCTTATTTCTTTAATGTTTCAGAACTACGACGCCATCGTGGAGTACGAGTGCGGGTACGGCCGCGGCTTCGACATCAGCGACTGGCCCGGCGACCTCCCCACCAAGTTCTCCATGAAGTGCAACGGCCAGCAGGGATGGGACTACGTCGAGCCGGCGGGCAGCTCGCTCATCGGCAAGTCCTTCCCCACCGACCCCATGCCGCTCTGCGTCTGTGAGTACACATCTTGTTCCATTTTTCGGAGACAACTATGCACGTTTCTCTTCTTTTCAGGGACACATTGCATCGACCCTCCCATCCCCGACACCTCCACCCAGATGTTCCTGAACGAGACCGTTAACGTGACCGCCCTGTTCGACTTCGGCACCATCATCGACTACCACTGCCTCCCGGAGCGGTTCTTCATCGACGACGACACCAAGGAAAAGGAGAGCCTCACTTGCACGGAGGGGCTGTGGAACGGGACGCTGGGGTCTTGCTTGTCCAGTAAGATGACGGTCGAACTTTGGCTTGTTTTGTTGAGAGTCTCGTACTACAGTACTTTCCTTATTAGCGAAAACCTGCAACGCCTCCGAGATCCCCGACGCCCCCGCCAACGCTCGTCGCATCCGCACCCTCCCCACCGTGGCCCTGGGCGGCTCCGTCAAGAAGCTCAAGAGCGACATGGTGGCCACCTCCAACGTGGCCAAAGCCGGCTTCGACCCAATGTCCGTCCTGGACTCTGACCCCTCCACCTACTTCCAGACCGACCCGGCGGAGAGGCCTTACCTGCAGATCGACATGACGGAGGCCCTGCCGGTCATCGCCACCGAGGTCACCTTCGACCTGACGGGGAGGACGCAGTACTCCAACGGGGACATCTACGTCTACTACATGAGGACGTCCGGCGACTACGACGGCACCAACGCCAACGGAAACTTTGGGGGCAATCACTGCTGTGTGTCCGCCTTACACAGGACCGACCCAATGGACGCCACGACTAGGTACGCCAAGAAGACACATACTTAGAACAGAATGAAAGTATTTTTTGCGCTTTAACTTTTTGGGGTGACTTTGTGAAGAGGTTGTTTTGTTTCTCTGCAGCACGCACCTGTTCGAGTCGCCCAGACTTCAGAGGTACCAGGACCAGTATCGCTACGTCATGATCCAGAGGATAACGGGATCTCTCAGCAACCTGCAGATATCGGAGGTCAAGGTCTACCTGACGGAAAAAGGTACTCGGCAAACTGATCGAAATTGCATGATGCCACAGAGTAAAAACCCTTCTCCTCTTTCGCCCCAGCGCTGCTGCCGCCCCTGAAGGACTGCTCCGAGGTGGTTCGCGCCGGCGGCACCGACCCCGGCTACTACCACATCGACGCCGACCCCAATGCCTACCACCCGCCGAATTACTTCTACTGCGAGGCGGACGGGTGGATGACGATCCTGGCAAGGGGAGAAGGAGGGTTTATGGAGGTACGTCTTCATCGGATAGCGGGCGCGGAGTATTGGTTTTCTTCTCTACAGTCCCAAGCTAAAATCCATATATTGCTATGGACGTCAAATCGAGGGATGCTCATGTGAATTTTAACTTTTACCATCTGTGCTTGACAACCAGTACTGAACTAGCCACGAACCCTTGAGGAACAAATTGTAGCGATCGAGTCACGACTCACGACTTCAGAGCGCCCTCTGGAAAATCGAAAGAAACCTTAGGAGCACTTTAAAATTTCAGGCTGACTACCCCGGCCATCTACGCAACAGTGCGCCCTGGGGCGTAGGTGATTTCGAACCCGAGGACATCGATCCTCCCGTCAACTTCATCGGATCCTTTGAGCACATCAGCGAGTATGTATTCGCCCACCCGCCCCTGACTTGTTCCAGAGTTGTCAAAGTATTGTACAAATCAAACAATTGCTTCGTCTACGCACTCCTTTACAGCATCACCCAGTCGGGCGCCTATGACCTGAAGGTGGAGATGTGGGACGCCAACGGCTTCTACGCGGAGGCCAACTACGCGGACTTCGTCCTTGGAGACGGGCCAGACTACAAACTGTACGTCGGGGCCTACAGCCCGCCCGATGGGGATCTGGTGGGAAATAAATAGCTTATTTATTTAAAAGATACCAGGTGGTGATTGGGTGTTTTTTGCTACGCAGACCGACGCTGGCGACTCGCTCAAGAGCAGTAACAACTTCACCTTGATCAGATCCACAGCAAACAACTGGCCAGCCTGCGAGAACATCAACAACCCTGGATGGTATGCGCCGCCGGCTTCAAGGATAGAGCAGTCTCACAAAATTCTGTTTTACTCTTCGACCAGGTTGGGTCCAGTGACCTTCCGTGGGCGCACCTACTGCACCTGGGCCAACCTTTTCGGTGACGAACTCAAAGAGTGGAACGTCAACGAGTACATGGGGGTCTCCTGGCTCACCTTCAAGGACACTCGCCATTCCATGAGGGGATGGAACATGAAAATCCGTCCGCACGGCGTGGACTTGACAGGCAAGGAGAAAGCTTACGTTCAAGTTTGGTTGACTTTCACAGCATCATCTTAATTTGAAGTTATGCTTCTGTCATTTATCTTAGAACAAATGTCCAATTGTCCCTGACATAATTTTGACCATTGCCCGCTACAGTGCCACTCACCTCCAGTGACATAGACGCATACAAGGGCGGGTTTTTGACTAGTGAAGTTGGCACTTCGTACAGGTGAGCCAACAGACTTTTTCTTTGTAGCGAGAGAAGGGGAAATCCTCAGCTTTTAACGTGCTAATTTTTATTTCAGTTACGAGTGTCTGGACGGATTCGCCAAGGCCTCTGACACCACTGACCAGCACCTGGGCATGTACACGTGTCAGTGGGACGAGACGTGGCACATCAACGGGTCACTCAGTGATACCTGCACAAGTGAGACACATTATCACTCACGTGAAACGAGCCTTGGAACGATATCGTTCTTTCTTTCGTAGGAGTGCAGTGTACGGGCATCCCCGACGCTGCACAAACCGGCTCGAATCTCATCACCAGACACTACGACGGTCGTAACGTGGACGACGGGAACGTAAGTGTCTCGGATTGCCAGCTACATTTTAGACCTTTCCTACAACGGCAACCTTATCCAAAACAAACCTGATTTATGGTGATTGGTGAAGTCTGTTTCTGCCGTAGAAATATCCTTACTTTAAGTTTCCCTCTCATTGGTATAGGCGGCGGTGATTTTGCAAAAAAAAAAAAGGTCATCACAATTATGTGAGAAGGTCCGTTTCCTTGCCTACAATTAATTGTATTCAATTTTACTTTCAGGCCGTGAAGTATCAGTGCAGAAACGGAATGAAGTTCAGCGGCAACTTCAGCCAGATCGAGACGGAGGCCGCCACCTGCGACGCCTCGGCAAACGAGTTCCAGGACCTGACGGAGAAATGCGTCCACAGTGAGATTGAGGCTTTTCGTTGTTGCTTGTTGCAAAGCGCTTTGAAATGCGTAACTGTTGTCTCCTTTTCTGTCGCGCGCAGCGTCTCTGTGCCCCGCCCTTCTACCGGAACCGTCCCGCCAAGTCGCCACCGGGGTTCCCTTCGGGGGCGAGGTTCGCCGCCTGAGGCCGGGGAACGTCTACTACGGGCTCTGCGTCGGGCAGTGGTTCGGCCTCTTCCCCGCCATCTCTTGCCCGGGCGTTGTGAGTAGAGCAGAGCACCACAGTTGTCACTCTTTGCGTCGACACCTTCCCTTCTCACGCAGCTTGCTTACACGGCCTTTGCCGAAAGGGTCGACCCTAGCTACCATAAGGCCTCCCTCTACCTTTCATTCGCCACCGACGGTCCCCGCTTCCTCAACATGACGTTCTCATCGGAGGTCGTCCCTTCTGCAACGGCGATAGTAGACGTGAGTGCAGCACCATTTTTGTGGTTAAGAAAGTCAACTTTGCAGACTTTCATTACTGCCCTCCTATCTCCCCGCAGGGCACGTCCACTGCAAACTATCACGCCGGACACACGTCAAATAGCCTGCTGATCGAGCTCAACTACGTCGGCCCCGTAGTGGAGTTCAGCGTCCAATACAGGCCAACTACCGCGGAGGAGCAGCTCTGTCTGTATGACATCGACTGCAGCCACGCGGACAAGGCCAGCTGGGAGCTGCCAAGGTCCACCCTGACGGGGACGCTGAACCTGACCGTGCAGGAGTACTACAATGCCGAGGTGGAGTACGAGTGCGGCAGGGGCAGGGGCTTCAACGTTACCGGATGGCCCGCCACCGAGTTCTTCCCAGCTGTCATAAAGATGTGGTGCGACGACAAAGAGAACTGGATCTATAAGGAGCCCTCTCTCATTTTGGACGAGACCTACGTGGAGGCTGACATGCCAGTTTGCAGATGTAGGCATTGGAGGTTGTTCAATACTTTTTGTTGAAGCTGTAACTTTAAAAAAATCCTCGCAAGGGACCCACTGCATCGACCCTCCCGTTCCGGAGGCTTCCAGGCTGCTGAACATTCCCTCGGGCGTGAACGCGTCCGTCGACATGTTCAACTTCACCGACACCCTGGACTACACGTGCGAGCGCGGGAGCAAGTTCGTGGACGAGGAGGAGCGGCCGAGGGAGGTGCTCCTCTGCGACGAGGGGGACTGGGTCGGAAACCTCACCAGCTGCGTCGTCAGTAAGTACCCCACCAACGAAGGCGGGCAAAAAAAACGGCTACCGTCAGACAAACGCTAGAACGGTCTATATTATCAAGTATATTAATTTTTTTGACGGATCCGTCAAAAAGTGGCATTAAAAAGGGTCCGTTGTAAGGCCCGTTTTTTTGTCACAAAAATACCCGTCCAAATACCTTAAACAAACGCCTCGACGGGTGGTTTTTTTGCAAGAAAAATTTGGGGAAAATGGGTCAAAATGATCCTTTTTGGGCCCCCAAAAAGGGTATTGTGACGGGCAATCCGTCAGGGGGGTAGTTGAAACGGAAAAACTCGACGGATACATTTCTTGGTAGGGTAGATGTGTCTTTTAGGTGCCACTGTACGCCTGGGGAAGGGAGATCAATCAAAAACTGCTCCCAAAGGCAATGTTCTTGAACATCAGAGCAACTACGTCTCTCAAAATCAATCTTTTTCTATTTTAGCCCATATACATGAATTTTCTTTAAGAAGTACATTATTTCCAAAGGCAAAAAACATTACCGTAGAGGCACTCTTATATTTAATTGTTCTTCGCCTTTTTACAGCCAAGCACTGCTCCAACGCGACTACCGCCTTGCCCGATCCCCCCGCCAACGCCCGGAGGGTGAAGATACCACCAAAACGTGAGAGCTTTTTTCTAGGGTTCGGAACGGTTAACCGGTTAATCGAAGTTAACTGAAATGCTTTCTCAAAACGGTTAACCGGTTAAAAAAATCTTTAACCGGTTAATTTCGGTTAAAATTTGAACCAGTTTTGCCTCAAAAATGAAAGCATTTATATCTTTTTCTAACTTTTTTTCATCAAAATGAGTTGTGTTTTTAAACTTTTTATATCAAAATGATGTGGAAAAATTGCGGACAACTTTTTTATAGCTTTTATTGCCTAATCCGAAAAATATTTGTCAATAAAAATGCAATAAAACGTAAAAGTTTAGCAGATATTAATGGTGGTAAATTAACCGAAATTAACCGGTTATTAACTGAACAGACCCCCCAAATTAACCGGTTAACCGAAAGGTCCAATTTCAGTCGAATTCCGAACCCTAGCATCGACATTTTGAAATGTTTCTGTTTTTTTCGTTAAAGGAGCATCTTCAATACTTTCGCCTCACCTGTAGCTCGGGTAGGGGTTCGGCGGGAGCGGGCCGCCGTTCATGACCTCGGACCAGGGGACCTGGCGCTTCGACTCGACCTGGACATGATTTCCCCACATTTATTATTTTATTTAAAAAAATAATCGCTTTCGAATATGGTACCAGTTCAATGGCCCTCTTCATCTCCGGCAGCTCCTCCGGCTGGTAGAAGTTGGCCCTGCTCAGCTGGAGAGAATCTGTCTCCGAGTCGTATCTAGGAGTTGTTTTATTTTCTAAAAAACATGTCTTTCTATAATTTGTTTCTCTGTTTTTTTACTTGATCCCGTGCATTGCGAAGAAGTTGACGCACTCTTGCAGGTCCTCGAAGCCCAGCAGGGACACGGCGCTGATTTTTCGGTTGGGAAAAACGTTTGAAATTGAGACAGTTCAGGTGGCAGTCTAGGGGTGGGCGCGGGTCAGCCCTGACCGGTCGGGTCAGAAAATTCATGACCCGACTCGAACCGGGTCACGAAATCCACAAATTTCATTATATAAAGTACGTTTAACCCGTCTTTTTGACCCGGGTCAACCCGGGTCCGGTCATGAAACTGTTTGACCCGACCCGGGTCGGATTTTTCCGACCCGCGCCCACCCCTGCTTGGCACTAAATCACTGAGAGAAGAAACTCTTACTTCCAGGCCATGTAGGGCACTACGACCTTGGAGGAGGAGCAGTAGGCCCTCACCATGGCCTCCACGGCGTGGGTGCGGACCTGAAAAACGGGTATTTTTTAAACAAACTGTGATTTTTTTTATCCGATGTCGGGGAAGCCGAGTGTTTTTCGAACCTGGTAGAAGTATCGCATGAGGATGCAGCCCTGCAGCAGGGAGGCGTCGCGGACCTGGGAAATAAAAAAGAGAGAGGAGTTCACAATCAAAAGGTTTGGATTTTTGAATTCCATCAAATCGATAGTTGTATTTTGAGTACAAGGGAAGAAATCTTAATTCACTGTTTTGGCTTTGTTTCGAAGGACTCTTGGGATATCAAAACAGGAATATGTTCTTAAACTCAAGTAAGCAGGGGATGGAAGACGAAGCAGTTTGGAGCACTGCCAACCAGAGCTGAAGTTGTTTTTAAAAAAAGCAAAAGTTGAAGACTCACCAGCTTGAAGAACCTGACGTAGTTCCTGCTGCTGAGCGCCATGAAGGCGTCCAGGGCCGTCCTGACCTCGGGGGCCTCCCTGACCCAGTCCTCCAGGGTGAGGATGGCGCGGAGGACGTCGCCGTCGTTCAGGTTCATGAGGACCTCGTAGGCGCGGAACTCGGGCTCGGAGGCGCAGGAGGAGCCGTCCAGCTCGCGCAGGTCCTCGTACATGTGCTTGAGGGTCTGCAGGCACCTGGGGAAGGAAAATGGTCAGAATTCGCACAAATAATTTAAAAAACAAAAAAAATAAAAAAAAAATTAAAATTTAATAAACAAAACCTGGATTGAGTCAAAACTCTAAATATGGATAAGGCAAATTTTTTTTACAAAAACTTGAGCCAAACTCGCCTTAAATGCGAATACTCCCATATACGTACGTAGTACACGGGCAAGTTTCACAACAAATAAAAAAAACCACTACGCTGTCCACCCCTCACTTTGTCAGATTTTCGTCGTTGAGCTTCCTCGAGAAGGCGTGTGCGTCCTCCTGGACGAGCCTGGCCGCGCAGGCGATGTGGAACCTGCAGCACTTTTCGACCAGCGACAC
>JAAUYJ010052844.1_pt1 | contig 15110 bp, 8 predicted proteins | sample 7278031 | NCBI WGS metagenome assembly JAAUYJ01 (sample SAMN14350222, study PRJNA611818) | marine sediment metagenome | isolation source: surface marine sediment (1.8m) | place: French Polynesia: Moorea | collected 2018-08 | reverse complement strand
GGCTGGGTGGCCGCAGCGCTGAGCGACTGCAGCATCAGTTTGTGGAATTACAACCCGTCCAACGACATATCTACCTGGCACTTCGTCATGTACACCAGCTGCATTCAGGTACAGTACAATACAACATCATAAGGTGTCCTCGTCCACGTACTCACTCGTGCAGCAACAACAACAACAACAACAATACACACATACACACACACAACAACAACAACAACAACAACAACAACAACAACAACAACAACAACAACAACAGCAACAACAACAACAACAACAACAACAACAACAACAACAACAACAACAACAACTCTCACCGTTCTATGACCTGTCGGCTTCGCCGCAGGTAAAAAGGAAAAGATTGAACAACAAATGTTTGGCATTACATTCAAAGCGAAGCTCATACCTTGCATTTTCAGACTTGTGCTGTTCCTGGGCTGCCGACAGCGCGGGCTGCTGGAGGAGGGACCTGATCTTGGACTTTTCCTCGGGCACCGCGTCGAGAGGCCGCCTTCCCCTCCGCCTACCGCCGCGGCTGCCGTGAGTCAGCACGTTAGGGTCCTCCATGGAGACGTCGGAGGACTCCGACATGGGAGTGGAGGCGCCGTCGCGGTGCTGTGTAGCCGAGGCCGAGGACTTGTTCTCCTCAGGCGCGGCGGCCTCCTCCTTCTCGGTGGCCAGGTGGTTCCCGAGCGGATAGTCGTGCGGCACGGGCCAGATGCCGGTCTCCACGCATTTGACGATGTGGCCGAGGCGCACCTCCAGGATCTTGTCTTTGGGCCACTTGATGGCTGAGGCGTACGTCTGCGCCATAAGATCGTTCATCACCTCCATGTCGTAGATCATGCCGCCCTTGGCCATCTGCTCCATCTGCTGGATGCTGATCTGGGGCGGCGGAATGGACACTGCCACCTTGCGCTTGGGGGTGGGAGGAGGGGCGGGGGTCGAAGGTTCCGGCTCAGACTTTTTCTGCTTGTCCTCGGGCTTCTTTTCGGTCTTGGGCTCGGAGTTCTCCTGGACTTCCTCCTCTTTCTTGACGTCTTCTTTGCCCTTGCCCTTCGCCTTGACAGCCTCTTTTTTGTCTTCGTCCTTTTCCTTGTCGTCGTCTTTCGTCTTCTTCTCCTTGGTCTTGGCAGCCTCCGCCCTCGCCATCTTAGCCTGCCCGATGGCCAATTTGGTCGCCTCTGTTGCGTCCTTGGTTGATTTCCTCCTTGCCCGAGTCTCTGTGACGACTTCCTCAAGCTTTTCCTCCTCAACAACTTCTTTCTCCTTCTTCTTCTTGCTTCCTTTGCCCTTGCGGCCTCTGGTTTCGCGCTTCTCGCTGGCTTCCTCTTCTTTGGCTTTTTCGTCGGCCGAGGACTCTTCCTTCTCCTTTTTCTCTTCCTTTACTTCCTCGTCATTTTCTTTCGTCTTCTCGTTGTCCTCCGTGGTGGGCTTCTTCTCCTCCTTTACTTCATCCTCCTTTTCTTCAGAGGGAGGCTCTTCCTTTTTGGGAGAAGGCCTCGTCTTTTGAATCCTCTTCAGAAAAGCATCCATGTCCTTCTTGTCGACAAGGTCTTCGCCACGAAGGTGACGCGTCAGGATGTCCTTGAAGCAGAGGTCGGGATCGTTCAGCACGTAGTAATCCATCCTGGACATTCCGTGCTTGGCTGCCCCCAGAAGGAGGTCCCGGTCGTGCTTGCCCGGGATCCACCAGGAGGGGAGGTCCTGCGCCGTGTCGCACACCTTCATCTTCTCGTCCAGGTCAGCTTTGACGACGATGTCCTCGCGAAGGTGGTTCAGCAGCTCCACCCTCTCGAGCACCTTCCTGGCCTTCTCCTCGGAGACGGGCTCCACGGTGGTCTGCATCAGCTCCTCCTCCGCCGAGATCTTCCTTCCCGTCTTGCGCTTACACATGGCGACGAAGGCCATGAAGTGCTCCGTCAGCGTGTCGTCGAACTTCTTCTCCAGCCTTGCCAGCTGGCGGAAGCGGTCCCACACGTAGCGCCTCTCCTTCCTGGAGTACTCCACGCCGAAGGCCGCCAGCGTCCTCTGGAAGTCGGACTCCTCCCTGGAGCTCCACTTGCGCTGTAGGGCCTTCTGCTCCCGCTCCCTGATGGCCTGCTCCATTCGCTCTCGCCGCTCCTCCCTCTCCCGCACCGCGCGCCTTGCCTCGTCGCGACGGAAGTCCCGCTGGTAGCCGGCGATCAGGCGGCGCAGGCGACCGTTCACCTCCACGGCGCTGGGGAAGGGCTGCAAGTCCTCAGAGGGGACCTCCTTGGCGTCCTTGCTGTCCTTTTCCTTCTCCTTGCCGCCGTCCGCGTCCTCCGGCTTGACGGAGGAGGCCCTGGACTCGTTGGGCGTCTTGGAGCTCATGCTGTCCTCGTCCTCGTCCTGGTCTAGCATGCGGTACTGCTTGATCTCTTCCAGCTCGGCCGCGCTGGGAGGGCCGCAGCGGCTCAGGTAGCAAAGGTCTGCGTCCAGGCGCATCATTGCGTAGCTGTTGAAAATAGAAAAATACGTAATTATGCTGCAACACAACAGGGTCAAGATTTCAAATTTATCTTACCGTTCGTATCCGTGACGGAAGGTGCCAATGATGAGGGATTTGTCGGCTTCAGAATCCCACCAGGCGCTGGGCAGTCCGTCGCACAAAGGAGTATTCAGCGGAATATCGCTGAAATATCAACGAAAGCTCATTAAAGCTCGAGCAAAAAAAGAAACGTCCGCATAAGCTGAGGTTCATTTTCTTCTCAAAGAGCGCTCTTCGCCTAAAAGCGCTCTCTTTCCTTCTTTCACCCCTGACCAGTGACCACTAACCAGCAAGAAAGGCTCTTTCTCTTGCTAGAATAGAGGGGAAAGTAAGAAAGGGGGGAAACTGCTTGAAGGGAAAAGGCGGCGGGGAGACAGCAATGGCGCCTGTACCATACACAACGGTGCTTGCCGTGGAATCGAGACCCGGGAAGAAGAGGGGGGAGAAAGACCCTCTTCTTCTCCCCTACTTCTACACCCCCTCCTTTCTAAGGAGTGAATTACTGTACGGGGGAGAGAAGGGTGGAGAGTGGGGGCGACGGAAAGTCGAATATGAGAGGCTCAATTTCAGAGATACCCTTGCCGTGGAAGGGAGAAAAAGGGGGAGAAGGAGAAGAAGGGGACTTGAAGAACTTTTCTTCCCCGAGTCCCCAAGTTCTCTCTTTTCTCTAGTCTTTCCCCATCCTGCGCGCTGCTGCTCATTGAGAGAGAAGACGAAGGAAAGGAAAGGGGGGAAGACTAGAAGAAGGTTGGTTAGCAAGAGGAATAGCCATCGACCGGCTCCCCCCTCCCTCCCTCTCTCCCCCCCATACCACTATTTCGCTTTCTTCTTTCGTCTCCCCGTCTACCGCGGCGGCGAGGACGCCTCCTCTCCCCCTCTCGCCTTTCCACTGTCACATATCGAGTAGCCGGATGGAATAAGAAGGCGGCAAGCCTCCAATCGACGCCGCGGGGAAGGGCAAGCAAAAGACGAGGGGGTGGCAGAAGGAGAGGGAGGGCGGCTCTTTTCTTCTTCCAACGAGTGAGGTGGAAGAAAGTCGCCGGTCCTCCTTCCATCCTATGCCCTCCTGTTCCAATCAAGAGAGGCAGGAGGGGACGACATACCATATACCGTACCACACTGCACAGTACACACGGGGAAAGGGAGGGCCAGAAAGACCACGACGGCACACAAAGCCATTGGAAGTGGGGTGGGGTCAATTGCTGTTTCCTAGCCAAAGAAAGGGGAAGGGGGAACCGGATCTTAAATGCTTCTGCAATCCGAGCTCCTACCTACAGTACGAAAATCAAAATGTTCACCTACCTCGCTTTCACTCCGGTCTTCTCTGCCTGCTCCGTGAGAGAGGCCAGGATCTCGTGCTGCAGGTAGTACAGCATCCTGATCCTCAAGAGTAGCTTGGTCCCGTGCCTGTCCAGATGCTTCCTGTAGCCCTTGTCCAGGAACAGTTCCATGTCGTACTTCTCCTCCGACACCCATCCTATCGACTCGCCCGGCGGGGTGTCCTTGCCGCCCTTGGCACTCTTCTTGCTCTTTCGTCCCCTGGGGACGGGCCCGGACAGCCCGGAGTGGTTCTTGCTGACCTTGTCTCCCCCGCCGTGCTCCTTGGGGGTGATCAAGTCCCAGACGAAGGACTTGATCTTCTCGTCGCCGCGGTAGGTGTTGAGGCAGTAGAGGATGATCATGCGGCTGGCGTCCTCCACCAGGTCGAAGCTGAAGCCCTTGCGGAGGGCGGCATTGCGGTGGATGGTGCCCCAGCGGCCCCAACTGGAGGAGAAAAATGCAAACATGCATGAGGTTTTTGAAAAAGCAGGAAAATGACTTCTATGATAGACAGGAAATGTTCAGTGGTGCTTATTGAACGCAGTTAGGACCCCAAACGTGCCCTATCGGTATTAGCATGGCAAGTCATCCTAAAAAGTCACCAAGAAATCAAGGGATGGTATTTCTGTTTCCTTACCCGTAAGCCAAGAGCTGGTTCTCGATCCTAAACAGCTCCCTCTTGCTCCAGTGTCCGTACTCGACGTCTCTCTCGTCCTCCATGTAGTCCTCGTCCTCCTCGAATCCCCGGCGGCCCCTCCTCCGGCCCTTTTTGTTCCTGCTCCTGCCTCTCCTCAGGTCGTCGTCGCTGTCGGAAGAGGAGTCGAGGTCGGACACCTCTCTCGGATCGAGGCTCTCGTGGCCGCCGAAGCGCTGGATCTTCTTCCTTGACCTTGGCTCCGACATCATGAGCCTGGTGGTCTCGTCGACCTCCTCCACCTCGGCCTTCTTGGCCCACTTGGCCCAGAAGTCGGGGTCGTCTATGTTGATGTCCGCCGTGGTGTCGCTGGAGGCGAAAGAGGCCTTGGAGAAGCTTCCACCGGCCTTTTCCTGTTCCACCGTGACGGTGGTGGTCCGCCTCTGGAGGATGTGCTCGATGTCCTCCTCACAGAACTTATCTCCGGCGTTGTCCTCATCCATGATGGCCCCGTAGGCTCCCTTCTTCAGGAGGTCCTCGATCTCCTTCTTGGTGAGCTGGTTGGTCTTCTCGGCGGACTTGCTGCCGCCCTGGTTGGTGTTCATGCTTTGGAGCACGGCCTTGTCCAGTCCCAGCTTGAGCGATGCCCGGTCGAACATCTCCCTCTCGTAGGTGTTGCGGGTGATAAGGCGGTAGATCTTGACCATCTTCTCCTGGCCGATGCGGTGGCACCTGGCCTGGGCCTGGAGGTCGTTCTGAGGGTTCCAGTCGCTGTCGTAAATGATGCAGGTGTCTGCAGCCACCAGGTTGATGCCGAGGCCTCCTGCCTTGGTGCAGAGGAGGAAAACGAATCTATCCGAGTCCGGGCGGCAGTACCTGTCGATGGCGGCCTGCCTCAAGTTGCCGCGGATGCTGCCGTCGATTCGCTCGTACGGGTACTTCTTGCGGATAAGGTAGTCCTCGAGGATGTCGAGCATCTTGACCATCTGGCTGAAGACGAGCACTCTGTTGCCGTTGGTTTTCAGCCTTGGCAGGAGCTTGTCGAGCAGGACCATTTTTCCGGAGGAATTGATCAATGACTGGAAGTACAGTCCTTCTTGGTCGTCGAAGTCGCTCTTTCTGTTTCTGTAGTCGTCTTGGATCTGCTCCTCCGCGCCGTTGAGGAGGTAGGGGTGGATGCAGCACTTCCGCAGCTCCATCATTGTGTTCATCAGATTGGGAACGTTGGCATGGGTGGAGCCCTTCTGCAAGAAGCTGAAATTCTTCTCCAGGATGCCTCTGTAATACTTCTTCTGGATGTTGGTCAGCTCCACCTCGACGATGGTCTCCTCCTTTGGCATGATGCTCTTCTCCACGTCCTCCTTCATTCTCCGGAGCATGAGCGGTTTCAGCAGGGCCTGGAGCTTGGTGACCTGGTCCTCGTTCTGCATGTCACCAAAGTCCTTGATGAAGGCGTCCATCGAGTTGAACTGTGTCGGCTCCAGGAACGAGAGGAGAGAGAAGAGCTCGTGGATGTTGTTCTGCAGCGGGGTGCCGGACAGCAGTAGCCTGCTCTCGATTTCGAGCAGGTTGAGCCCCTCCAGGAGCTTGCACTTCTGGTTCTTGAGCCTGTGCGCTTCGTCGATGACGCAGATGCGCCACTGGATCTCCCTCAGTTCGAGGATGTCGGTAATGACGCACTCGTACGTGGTGATGAGGACGTGGAACTTGAACACGTCCATGCGCCTCTCGCCCTTGTCGTCCTTGTAGTACATCTCGTACTCGGCCAGCATGTTCCTGCTGGTCTGGCTACCGTGGTAGACGATCACGTTCATGTCCGACCACAGCTCGAACTCGCGCTGCCAGTTGGGGATGGTGGAGAGCGGGGCGATCACCAAGAATGGTCCGCGCATGCCGTACTGGAAGGCGGCGTCCAGGAAGGCCAGCGATTGGATGGTCTTTCCCAGGCCCATCTCGTCGGCTAGAAGGCAGTTTCGGCCGTTGTACCAGGAGAAGTTGAGCCAGTTGACTCCCTCCAGCTGGTAGGGACGCAGCTTGTTACCGTTCTTGTACTCTGGGGACTCGTCCCACTTCTTCCACTCGTGCTTCCTCGGCCTTTTCTTGTACTGCCTGTCCTCCTCCACGGGCACTCGCCACCGCTTGAAGTCCTTGATCTTGTTGGGGTCGACGTCGCTCTCCAGCTCCCATGTGCAGTCCTCGTAGGGAAGCGATCGCCACTTGACCAGGTAGTGCCGCGTCTTCACCTTGGTGTTGTCGTCGACGTGCTCGGACTCGTCCAGCACCCTGTCCACCTCGATGTAGTCGGGGTTGAAGGCCTCCTCGTCGCAGAAGTCCATGAGGTTGGCGCTCTTATCCTTCTTCTGCTTGTACCTCTTGATCTTGCCGGCGATTCTCTTGTCCCCGCGGTGGAGCTCCTCCTCGGTCAGCCACTGGCAGTGGAGGTAGGAGAAGTTCTTGAACTTGACGAGGAACTCCTCGACGTCGATGAATCGAGCGGGCTTCTTGGGCTTCGTCTCCTTCTCGGGAGTAGCAACAGCCGCCGCGGCTGGCTTGGGTTCTGCGACCTTGTCTTTCCCCTCCTCCTTGATCTTCTCCTCGTCCTTAGACTCGCTCTTTTTCTTCTCTTCGCCGTCCTTCTCGTCGGCAACCTTTTTCTCATCTAGGGTGGAGATTTCTTTCGTCTCATCATCAGTTTTCTTATCTTCTGAGGCTGCAGTTGATTTTTCCTCAACCTTCTCAGTGTCATCCTTGTCCGACTTTTCAGTCGGTTTTTCCTCGCCTTCTTCAGCTTTGACTGGCTCATCAGACAGCGACTTTTCAGCACCGTCATCTGGTTTCTTGTCGGCTTCTTCGCCCTCTGAAGGCTTTTCATCGCTGCCACTTGCCTTAGGAGGCTCTGAAGTATCCATCTTTTCGGATTCCTCTGTTGAAGGTTTCTCCTCCTCCTTTGTGACTTCGGCAGGTTTTTCTTCTGCCGGTTTCTCCTCCGCCGGCTTCTCTGTTTTCGTAGGTTCAGCAGTAGCTGGGGGTTTGTCGGTGCCTTCGTCTTCGTCTTCACTTTCAAGCTCACGTTTTCCAGGCCGAGAAGCCAATATGATCTGCACAATCATGGTATCTTCGGCCAAAGGATCCTGGAAAAGAAATGAAAGGATAATACATGGTATTATCTGTACGTAGTTTTAATTACAATATTTCCGTCGACACTTACGATAAATGCGTAGTTGGGCCCCGACTGACCGGTCCCGGACTCTGTGACGACCTCCTTGGGAGTCGCGGTGCCCGTTCCTCCATCCTTAGAGGGAGAGGCGGCTCCCGCGGGTGTGGCCGCGCCGCCAGGGGTGGCAGCGCCGGACGCCGACGCGGAGCCCTCGGCCGACGCCGTGGCGTTCGCGGCGTTGGACGACTCGTCCGGCACCTTCATGAGCAGGCTCTCGTCGTCCGACAGGTTGAAGTCCACCTCGTCCGTGTACTTCTTCCTCTTGTTGGTGTTCCTGCTGGATCTGCGCTTCTCCACCGTCTCGTCGTCCTTTGGCGAGGGCGGCGGAGTCACGTCCAGGTCGACGTCGCTGCCGCTGTCGCTGCGGCGACGCTTCTTCTTGGCGAACTGCAGGAGGGTCCTGGAAAGGAAGGAAAGAAATCCCTGTTTAGTGTGGCTTTCAACACTTACAAGGATACTGTTGACTTACTTGTTGGGCTTAGGCTTCTTGGGGGTGTTGGACTTGACCTTGGGCTTGGACTTCTTCTTCTCTTCTTTGGGCTCCTCCTCTGTTGCCGGTTTCTCTCCGTCGGCAGCCTCACCTCCTTCTGCCTGAGCTTGAGCGCCGTCCTCCTCCGGCGGTTTCTCGCCGTCACCGGCGAGGGCAGATTCGGATCCAGCGGCTGGCTCATCTGCATCTTTCTTCTTCTTCTTCGAAGGCCTAGAACAATTGGGAAATTTAGTGTTGCGAGGTAGGGCACTCTGAAGGAAGACCTGGTTACAAGCCATGCCTGGTAAAATATATTAGGACGCGTGTGTTTTTGGGTGTACAGGGAAAAGGTAGGCACGTACTGCGGTTCTAAGGGTTCTACATTGTCAGACTTCCGACGCCGGCGGTATTTTTATGAGCGAAGAAATAACCAAGGAAGGGGGACGCGTAAAGCGATACAAAAGCAAGCGCGATGAGAGCGTAAGCAATAACCATCAGCAATGGAGCAGACGATTTCGTAACTGCCACCTGCGACCTGCAGCATGCCGAATCCAAAAAAATATTTTGAGCCCGAAAAACAAATGCTGTAAGCCAGATTCTGGCACTGCTCTATCTCTCTCCTCACCTCTTTGTCTTTTTAGTTTTTTCTTTGGACGGAGCGGCGCCTGAGACCTCTCCGACGGAAGCGGCTTCCGCAGCGTCAGATGCCTGAGCAACGACGCTGCCTTCACCGCCTCCGTCGGAGGAGGGTTCGGCCTCTTCTTCCCCCTTGGCTTTCTTAGCCTTGGTTTTTCTTTTTTGTTTGTGCGCGGGAAAAAAGTGGGGAGAACAAGACGGAAAAATGTTTACTCAGATCCAAAGGTACGACTCGAGTTTTTCCCCAAAGCTATGAAACTTACTTCTTTTTCTTCCCGTCCTTGGGAGTCTTGGCGCCCTTCTTGCCCTTCTTCTTGCCATCGCCGTCATCAGAGTCGGGAGCCTGCAAAACAATAGAAGAATTCAATCAAAGGAGGAAACGTAAATATTGAAAGGATTTGCTACATGCCGATACCCAACAAAATTCAGTTGCTGTTTCACTATATGCTTGTCATGACGAAGTTGGTTGAGTACATTATGGAGTAGTGCAACACAAGTAATACGCTGAAAATATGCATCTATCAGGTCCAGCGTATAGTACTTGACGTATAAATAAAATTGTAGACAACATACAAGTACGAATGTCTTGAGATAACGAGGGGCTAACGAATAGAATAAAAAATGGGTGGCAGCAGCAATGGACAGCTCCGACATCGTCATAGGAGCTTTGGACAATGGGTAAGGCGGGAGAGCAAGATCGAACAAAGCCAGGAGTGACGGAGGGTAGGTATCCGAGTACCTGGACCTGGACGAAGTGCTCATTGTCATAGCTGAACTCATAGATGTCTCGCGGCCTCTTGGGCTGCTGCTGGCCTTGTTCTGAAGACTCACTTTCTCCGCTCTGAGACAAAACACATGGACGAATGTGGACATATTCACGTCACAATCCAGTGCACAACTTTTCGGCAAAGAGAGGTGTCAAAATAACAGCAATTTCGCCGTTCTCACCTGCTGGTCATTCTGCAGACTGCCCTGGCCTCCGGGGGGCGCCTGAGACACGGGTGGCCCGTGGGGAGGAGGTCCCTGGGGCCCGTGCGGGCCGTGGGGTCCCATCGGGCCGTGATGAGGGGGAGGCGGGCCCCACTGAGACATCTGCTGCTGCAGGTGCTGCAGTCGGCCCTGCAATTCTCCGATCTGAAAGTGAAATGAAATGTTCGAAAATACGACTCAAAATTAATTACTGGCCTTTTCAGTGTACCTGTTGTTGAATTTGGGGGTTCTGCGGCTGGCTGTAGAGATGATTGAGTTGTTGGTGTAAATGCTGCATCTCCATCTGCATGGGATGGGGAGGGTGAGGCCCTGGGTGGCCCGGAGGATGTCCCCCAGGTCCCATCGGTCCCATGGGCCCCATCTGACCGGGGTGCATGGGTCCGTTTTGCCCCATCATCTGCGGCGGCGGGGCCATTCCAGGCCGCATCATGCCCTGAGGGCCCATTGGGTGCCCGTCCGGCCCTCTAGGCGGCATCGGCCCGTGCGGGTGTGGCGGGCCCATGGGACCTCCGGGCATCCTCTGCATCTGCCCAGGACCCATATGAGGAGGCATTGGGCCGTGGGGACCATGAGGACCGTGGGGACCGTAGGGCGGTGGTCCGTGAGGATGCCCAGGGGGGTGCATGTGAGGCGGATGAGGACCCTGCATTCCAGGATGCTGCATATGAGGGGGACCCTGTTGCATCGGGTGCCTTGGGCCGTAAGGACCGTGCTGTGGAGGCATTCCCATCCTAGCAGGATCCTGACCAGGACCTGGGGGGCCTACAGGTCGAGGCGCCCCAGGATGTCCCGGATAAGGAGGAGTAGGACCTACAGGAGGCTGCTGCTGTTGTTGCTGCTGCTGCTGTTGCTGTGGAGCATGTCCTCCAGCCGCAGGTGTCGAGTTTGTCGCAGTTGAAGACGGAATTGCCGTCGACGTAGTTGGAGGTGCTGACATTGTTGAAGTTGTGGAAGGAGTCGCGGTAGGAGGAACACTGTTTGGCACAGAGCTAACGGGGGCGGCAGCTGGCGCAGTCGCCCCTCCAGTGGTGGAGGGGGCAGCTCCTGCGGAAGGGGCGGTCGCTGTAGTAGAAGACGCGGGTGACGGAGCTGCAACCGAAGTTACAGCGGGAGAAGCGTTAGAGGCAGGTGCTGTCGACGAAGTCGTCTGCGCAACTGTAGACGCTGTAGTCACCGCAGGTTGCGCGCTCTCACTGGAAGGTATCGCGGACTTGGGTGCATCCTGGATGGTGTCTTTCTTCTCTGAAGTGTCGCCGTCCTTGGAACTGTTGCCATCAACAATGCCTTCCTTTGCTTCTTGTGTCGCCTCTGGCTTTGCACTGGTGCTGTCACTTGGTGCTGGTTCACTAGCCTTCACTGAACTCTCACTGCTGCTATCGGGCTTTTCAGCAACACTAGTCACAGGACTCGTCGTGGAGGAGGGCTCCTCCGACTTTGCCGAGCCATTGACGGTAGCAGCCGTCGTCAAATCACTGCTGCTGGTGGTAGTGGCGGCCTTCGGCTTCTTTAGCACGTCGGTCTCGTCCTTGTAGTCCGACTTGTACTCGCCCTCGTCCAGCTTAGGAGTTACCACAGAGGTTTCCCGATCAGGGTCCTGATCGGCGTCCGCGTCCTCCTTGACGTCCACGCTCGTGCTCTGCGGCGTGGCGTCAGTAGGGTTGGGAGGCGGCTGCTTGGTGTCGGGCTCAGTCTTCCCCAAGCCGCTCTCCGACGGGGCGGTGTCGGAGGGGCGAGAGGAAGCGGGAGTGGCGGATATCGACGAGGTCGACCCAGGTACTGAAGGAGGAGGAGGCACACCACTGGAGGCAACCTGAGGCTGCTGCTGCTGTGGCTGCTGCTGTGGCTGCTGCTGTGGCTGCTGCTGTGGCTGCTGCTGTGACGGCTGCTGTGGCTGCTGCTGCACTTGCTGAGGATGCTGAGGTTGCTGCTGCTGCTGTGGCGGCTTTGATGGCAGCGGCTGTCGAGGCTGCTGCTGTTGAGTTTGAATATTTGGCTGGGAGTTTTGCGCACCCCCGCCGACAGGGCCAGGCTGAGACACTTGTGGTTGATTTGGCATTTGCTGTTGTTGCGGCTGCTGAGGTTTCCCCATGCCACCAGCCATCGCTGTCTGCGGACCTTGCGGGTGAGGGGGCATCATGCCTCCATGATGCGAAGTTGGTGTACCCATGCCTTGTTGTTGCATGCCGTGGTACGCAGGGTTCTGCTGCATCATGGCCGCATTTCCACCGGGATACCCCTGCTGCCCCATCATGTGAGGTGACTGGCCCATATGCTGCATCATTCCCTGCATGGGCTGCTGGCCTCCGTAGCCGCCGCCGCTGTACATACCGGGATGCATGCCAGGCTGGTAGGGTCCTCGAGGTCCCATGGGCATTGCGCCTGGGGGCAGGTTCTGACCTCCTCCGCCTGGTATGCCCATGCCTCCGGGGGGCATGCCGCCCATTTGTCCCGGCATACCCTGTGGACCCATCATCTGACCGGCAGGGCCCTTTCCCTTCTGCTGCTTCTGGGGAACCTGCTGCTGGGGCCACTGCTGGGGGGACATGGGTGTGGAAGGGCCGGGGCCTCGGACAGACGGAGACTGAGGGTTCTTGGGAGGCATGGGACTGGAAGATTGCTGCTGCTGCGGAGATCCTCCTTGTCCGTTTGTCCCCGGCATGACCATCTGCTCGAGCTGTTGGAGGCTGCTGTTGGAGGCTGCGTTTTGATGCTGCGAAGTTGGAGGATTCCCCTGGGGGCCTCCCATCATACTGTTTGGCGTTTTAGAGGGGGCGGGGGAGGATGAGGTGGCTGGGCTCATCGGCCGCGGGGACATGGTGGCCGGAGAGGGAGAAGCCTGGCGGGGACCACCGACGGGCTTCTGAGAAGCGTTGTGAGGGAAGGGCGACCGGTACATTTGCCCCGGCTGTTGAGCTTGAGGAGGCTGCTGGGGAGGAATGGGGGTGAGGTTGCCAGGAGGACCAGGAGCTGCACCAGGGGGAGGAGGGGCCGCAGAAGCACCTGGAGGCACCTGGGAGGGATCCTGCGGCCCGCCGCCGGCTGCGTTGGGAGCCATGGGCATCCGGTTTGCGACAGGGCCCCTCGGCTGCGGCATCTGCTGCTGCTGCTGGTGGGGAAGCATCGGTTGGCGGGGAAAGTGGGGCGAACTGGATGGATACTGCTGCTGCTGGTTTGAGGGAGGGGCTGTCTGTCGTTGCTGAGCGTTTGACATGCTGTACTGGTTGCCGTAGCCGGGTGCCGGGGCTCCGGAGGTGACGGGGGCCTGGGACGCCACGGGCCCACGCTGCTGCGGGAAACCCTGGTTCATCTGAGGGGTGTTGGGATACCTCTGAGGCCCCGCGGCGGCAGGGCCGCGAGTTGCCATTTGTGAGGGATATCCGTGAGGAGGAATGTTCTGCGTTGAGGTGGCCATGCCCTGAGAACTGGCCGGGTAGCCCATCCTAGGGTCTCCGCCCGGGTAGCTACCAGGGTGTCGGTAATTAGGACCTGACGAAGGAGCTCCACCGGGAGGATACTGGCCCCTCATGTTCGCGCCAGGATAGCCTGACTGGTTCCAAGAGCCAGGCTGCTGCGACGGTTGTTGCTGTTGCTGTTGCCCCATTTGGCGCGGACCTCCGTACATCTGACCTGGCGGCCCACTAGCTCCAGGATAGCCCGGGTACTGTCCAGGAGCCATCATGCCCGCTGGGCCGTTGCCATAACCGGGCGCCATTCTGGGGGCTCCAGGATAGGACGGAGGGCCGTTACTGTATCCTCCGTAGGGAGCAGCCGCCTGTTGTTGTGGCTGTTGTTGTTGAGGGGCTCCAGGTGCACCTGGTCTGTACTGGTTGTAGTCGAATCCTGGCCCTGGTGCCATCTTCTGACCGGGAGCAGGGTAGCCATGCTGTTGCTGAGGGTGGCCGGGATATTGCTGCTGTTGCTGCGGCTGCTGTTGTCCTCCGGCAGTGGGGTCAATCTGCCCTGCAGAGGCAACGGGAGCGCCTGTCGCCTGCTGCTGCTGCTGCTGCTGCTGCTCTGCGCCGGCGCCTCCGGCCCCCTCCGTCCCCTGCCCGCCCCCTCCGAAGTTGCCGAAGTCCCCCAGGCCGTCCAGGCCCGAGAGGTCCTCGCCAAAGAGGTCGGTGAAGTTCTCCATCGTGGAGACGAGGGAGGAGGGCGCTACGGTAGAGAAGTCATCTTGCTGGCCGCGCTCGCTCCCTGAGGCTCAAAGTGGAGGCAAGAAAGGGGACCACTGTCGCATCTAAAAGGAAGAGAATCAGTATGAGTTTACGCTAGAGGATGATGGTAGGCACAGGAACACGTCAATTAGCACACGAAGAAACGATATTTTGATTGTTCGCGGACGGATTTGGCGGTCTTCTTAGGATTTGTTGGATTCCCCTCGACGCCGAAGAGGTGTTCCGCCTTCGTCAAGGGGAAAAGCCATACGCTTATGCGGCGGCAGACACACGCTCAAGCACAAGCTACGGCATTTCGCCCTAGACGCAAGACGGAAACGGCCACAGGAGCACCGACAGGACGGTCTTCCGCGACAGGATCTTGACGGGGTCTCGCTTAGCACCCGGTCCTTGACGAGAACTCGCTCAGACACTCGCATATCGCACAAAAACACTCCCCCGGCGGCCCGGCGGACCGTTTCGAAGGGCCAGGGCCCTCGTGGGAGGCCCCGGCGACCAAGATTGGGCCCCCTCCGGGCGGGGGTCGCCCGGGGGCCGAGGGGCGCCTTTCTCTTGTGTCCTCCGGCCCGCCCGCCCGGCACACGGGCACTCACAGGGCAGACTGCTGCTGTCGACGACGCCGCTCCAAAAGAGAACAACACAAAAAGGCCGGCGGCGGACCCGGGCGGACCCGGAGGGGGGCGCACTGGGTCCCGGAGGCCCCGGGGTGGTACTTACATGAGTCTCAGGTTGTTGTGGTCCTGGACGAGGGTGCACTTTGTGTTGTGGTGTGGGGGCCAGGATCGCCTTCGCCGGCGACGCCAACGATGCCGTCTTCTTTCTCTCTCTCCTCTTCCTCTTCTTCTTCTTCCTCTTCCTTCTTTCTCTTTTTGAGCAGCAGCAAAAGTCGCTCTTCTCTCCTCTTCTCTCTCCTCTCTCCGCCCGAGAAGAGACTCCTCTCTATAGATGAAAGAGTCAATCCCATTGGTCGATTTTTCCTCCCTCTCTTCCTCTCCACCAATGGCGTCCCTCCTTCCTTGTGTGTGTGCCTGTGCCGGTCGTTCCCCTCTCCCCTTTCTCCTTCTTTGGGCCGGCAAAGGCGGAGGGAGGGAGAGAAGGAGAGATCGGGTCTCTCCCGTTTGCTGCTGTCGCCCGCCCAATTGGCCCAGGGAAGGAGAAAG